>WNFV01000389.1_pt1 | contig 58203 bp, 46 predicted proteins | sample 5400101 | NCBI WGS metagenome assembly WNFV01 (sample SAMN13153361, study PRJNA577476) | soil metagenome | isolation source: 115 cm soil or saprolite under grassland replicate 1 | place: USA:California | collected 2016-06-15
CGAGCGTGTCGAGAAGGTCGTCGAGCGTTGGGGCCGGTAGCTGCGGCCACCGCGTGTACCACGTCGCGACCAAGGCACGAAGCAGCCGCCAGGGCGAGGGTGGCCATTCCACCGCACCCTCGTTGACGCTGCGGTCCCAGGCGGTCGCGTGGTAGCGCCCGAGCGGGAACTGCACAGCCAAGACGACGCTCATGACTTCGACCGTCCTTCGGCGGTCCAGGTGACCGTCGTGACCGGACCGAGCTCGGGCCGGCATTCACCGACCAGTACGCCGATCCGCTTGGCTGCCTCGGCGGTGTCCGGTCGGTCTCCCCGCACGTCGACGACCTGCAGGTCACAGGCGGTACGCAGCCGCAGCCCTCCGTCGAGGAGTGTGCCGACCTCAAAGTCGACCAACGCTTCCAGCAGCGCGGTGCCCGCCTCCGACAGCCCGTAGGAGCGCAGCTGCGAGCGGTCGACGGAGAAGTAAGCGACGATGCGGCCTGCGGTGTACTCGACCCGGTGGTGCGGCACGGTGCCGTAACCCTCAGCGGTGCCACGCCCCTGTTCGACCTCGTTGTGGACAACGTCGCGTTTCACACCACCACTGACCACCGGCCGTACGTCGTACGCCTCGATGAAGCTGGTCACCGCCCGGGCGATCTTCGGCTGCCACGGCCACGCCTTGCGGGCGAAGAACACCCCATGGACCAGCGACAGCGGATCCAACGCGAAGCACGTCCGCGCCACGGCGCGATGGTCGAGCGGGCGGCCCTTCCGCAGGCCAAGGCGCTCGGCCAGCCACGCCTCGCCCTTGACACCGTCGAGTTTGCCCTCCATTACATATGCGGAGGCGAGGCGGTGCGCCTCAAGCCGGCTCGATGACAGGAACTCGCCCGCACCGTCGACGACCTTGATGTAGGGCACGCCGGCGAGCGGCGCGACTTGGTCGGCGCTAGCGTCGTCCCAGGTTGTGGCCTCCAGCCGGTTGGCCATCGACTGTGCAGACTCCACGAGCAGCGCCCGTTCCTGGCCCGAATCGAACTCGGCCGCGCCGAGGTCCGGGAATCCGGTGGGTTGGAACCGCCGCCCAACGACGGGACGAAGCTCCGCGACGAGCACGCTACGCATGGTGGTGGTTTCGATGGTCATGACATCTCCTCGGGTTCATTGGTGGCGTCGTCGTCGGCGACAAGTGGGGTAGCGAGATGGCGGCGAAGTACGCGTTGCGGTTTCTGGCAACGCGGCACCAGCGCCGCCGCGATGTAGATGCCGGCGTTGTCGGTGGCACGAGACTCAGGAGCGGCGGCAGCCTGCCAGCCGGCCTGGCGTAGCCGCCGGACGGCGTCGTTGTGTACGCCGCGGAGCTGGCCGCCTTTCAGACGGGCCGGCCAGTCCGGTCCGAGGCCGACGCGCGGCGTGTCGGAGTCGCTGCCCTCAGGTGTCAGGCCCCCGGCGAAGGGATGGAGCAGGCCGAGCAACGGTACGGGGCGCGCCGGTGGACCGGCGTCGGCCCAGCTGTGCCGGACACGTCCCCAGTCCAGGGCGAGGCATGCCCGCAACCACAGGTCAATGCGCTCGTCGTCCAGATAACCCGAGGTGGCAAAGGCGTGTGCGTCCGCGTCGGGCACCAACATCCCACGCCGGAAGGTCAGCGCTCCGAGCGTCGCCGGCGCCTCGCTGCCGGCCTGCTCGTCAGTCGCGGTCCGCGCTCGCCACATCAACACGTCGGCCAGCACCGCGCGTAGGGGCCGCATGCCCAGGCCGGCGACCAGCGGGGCTTCCCGCCACTCGGGCTTGGGTGTACCCGGGTCGACCGGCAGCAAGATCTGGCGCATCGTCCGGGCCGGCGACACGCCACCGATCGTCCTACACGAAGCGATGCCGGCGGCGACTCTCAACTCGGGGCATTCGACCGACCGCAACCAGCGCAGGAAGTCCTCGGCCGGAGGCGGACGGCGGGCTTGAACCGCGGCACGAGCCCGGCCGCTGCGTCCCACCGCCATCTCCAGGTCCGTCACCGCGGCGAGCAGGTGGCCCAGCGCCAACGGGCCCCCGTCGCGGGCGAAAGTGAGATGCGCCGCGTCGAACCGGCGGACCTGCTGCGAGACCGCCGTGCTCGCCTCGCCACGCCGCGCCCAGGAGACCCACTCCTCCAAACGTGCGGCGAGCGCCACCTCGGGATGATTGGTAACAACGACCCGCTCGACGGGAACGGCGGCGAACGCCAAGCCATTGCGTTGATGCAGGCCGTACCGGGTGAACGCGGCGATGCCACGAGACACCCCCAACGTCCGGGTGGCGGCGTAGAACTCGACCGCCCGCTGGGCAGGTCGGCCCCGCCAGGAGGCCCGCGCCTCCGCGAAAAGCTGGCGGACCTCGGCCAAGGTAAAAGGCTTGTCCCACAACGGAGTCCACAACTCGCCCCGCGAGGTCTCCCCCCGCGCGCCACTCGCGGATCCCTCGGCCGAAGGCAACGATGTGAACGGCATCGCCGCCCGTCCGGCGCCGTGCTGGTGACGGCGCACCGCCGTCGACGCGAACAACAACGCACCCTCGACGAGAAGCACGAATCCCCACGGATTGACCAACGAGTCGGAGGCGCCGAAGGGTGAGGAGTTGGGTCCACCCGCCCCGGCCGGATCGAACTGGCCAACAGCCCTGGGACTGAGACGCTCGACCTGGGTTCCGGTGAGCAGGTCCCGAGCCAACGCTTCGCTACGCTTTGGCGCCCCTGGCGCGACGTCGAGCAACTCCAGGAGCCGCTGATGGAAGTTCGTCGAAAAGTCGAGCCGCCCGTCGTTGCCGCCGGTGCCCAGCAGCGGCGGGAACAACGTCTGGTCCCCGGCAAGCACCACCGCGGCGTCAATCCAGGCCAGTACAGACTCCGGGCATCGGTTACGGAACTCTCGCACCGCCCGCTCTTTGGTCCATCCAACGCCCGATCGGTAGGTCATCCCGACGAAATCGGCTGCGGCGTTCGCGGCGCGAAAGGCATCTAGTCTGGGCGATGCGTTCGCGGCCAACGATGCGAGAGCATCCTTGGGCGCCTTGTCCTTGGCACCAAAGCCACTACCCTCGTTCCAAGGGCTCAACACAGGTGTCGGGACGTACCGTTCGGCAAGCCAGGTGGCGATATCGTCCACAGTGGTCTGAACAACCAGACCGCCGTCGCTCCACGCCGCGGTCAGCTCCGGATCGGCCTGCTCGCCGAGGACCCGGATCAACCCCAAGCCGGCCAAGTATGAGGCCAGCGGCTCGGACCTCAGTCCGGGCAGGATGTGTCGGGTCATCGCCCCTCCTTCGAACCATGCGGCGCCTCGACCGGGCCCGCGCTGGCCCGCCAGTCGGCGATGCGAACCAAGGTCTCCAGGTAGGCGAGCACGAACGGCCCGTACCGGTCACGCAGGCGTAGCACGCTACGCGTCCACGACCGCTCGCCTCCGAACCCGAACTGTTCGATGTCGACGGTCAGCTCACCCGCCGCCTGGCCCAACAGCGCCGGAGAAGTGACGACGCTGCCACGCTTGAGACCGAGCAGCGTCTCCTCGTCGCTGTCATCCGGCCCGCGCACCTGCACCCGCAGCTTGCCGTGATGCGCCAATACCAGGTAGCGCACCAGATCCGGGTCGTCGATGCCGTCAAGCAAGCCAACGAGCGGTCCGTCCAGCAGGAGCAAGGAGGCCAGCTCGTGCCGGAAACTCGCCCCGCCAGCGAAGACGAGTCGCCCGTCGCCCGCTGATTTGGCCCACGGCCGCCCGGCGGCGACGCGCTCGCGCTCGTCGGGACCGGCGAGGCCGCACAGGGCGTCCTGCCACATCTCGTGGCTCTTTCCGGTGTCGTGGGCGTAGGCCGCGACGACTACCGCCTCGCGCACGCCTGGCGGCAACGCCGGGTCGATCGTGTCGAGCAGGTGCCGGGCCGCGTCGCGGACCTCATCGCTGTGCTGTTGCAGAGTCAGCCATTGGCGTTGGGCAACACTCGCGTCGTCCTGCCGGTAGGCGTCCTCGGCGCCGGATGCCGGGTCCGTGCCGGTGGCCGGGTCCGGGCGTTCGTCCAGCATGGGACAACCGGCGACCGGTGCGCTGACGCGCGGGTCGAACCCGGTCCGGAGGTCGTAGCCACCGTCCTTGGCCGCCATCATCAGCACCTCGCCGGGCCGAGCCGGTGCCCGGTCGCTCACCTGCGACCACCGGCCCGCCGTCTGCTCGTACCGCCACACCTTCTTGCTCTTCGCCAGCGCCCGCAGCTCTCCCAGCGGCACCCGGCACCGCAGTCTCACCTCCGGCGGCTTGGCATCAGCTGGGGGCCGGGCGCTGTCGTCGGCGGATGTCCAATATGCCCAGCCAAGCTGCACGTCCAGGTCGTCGGCGTCCCGTACGTACGGGGCGATGTCAATATCCGCGCCACTGAGGTCCGGTGCGGTGTCGAACAGCGCGAGCAGATCGGGTCGACGGATCACGCTGACCGGCGCGTCGATGGTCGCCACGTCGCGCGCCAGCATCTCCTCGCCGGTGACGGACTGTCCCTCCAGTGTGGTCAGCGCGGCTACCGCTGCATCGACATCGGCCTTCTCGTACGGTGCGGGCGCCGCCGGTGCAAGCCACCACAGTTGCGCGTCGACCACCTCGCCGGTCCGGTTGCACCGGCCCGCCCGCTGAACCACCGACGGCCACGGCGCCGCCTCGGTGATCAGCACCGCGGCGTTGACGTCCACGCCGGCCTCGACGACCTGGGTGGAAACCACAACGTGGTCCACCTCCCCCGGTTCGTCGGTGAGACGCCGGATCAGGGCCTCACGCTCGACACCGCGGAATCGTGAATGCAACAGGGTCAGCTCGACCGGCATGTCCCGCAACGCGGCGTACACGTCCCGCGCGGTGCGCACGGTATTGACCACAACCAGCGTCAGGGTGCCCGGACGATGCCGCTCCCGCACCGCTGCGGCCAACGCCCGGTGGTCGCCCGGTTCACCGTCCAGGCGACGGATCGTCCGCCGCGCGTCCAGTCGACGGGCCAGAGCACCGACCCGCTCATCCGGCTCGATCCGCAGCACATCTGCTGCCGGCGGCATCGGATTGTCCACTGTGTCCAGCAGGACCGGCGACACCGTCGCCGACATGCAGGTCAGCCCGACCGGCTCCGAGGTCGCCCAGGATCCCGCCCGGCCGGCGTCGGCGAAGGCGGCCAGCTGGCGCAGGGTGGTCGTCGACTCGGGACATAGTTGAATCTCGTCAACCACCCAATGCGCACCATTAGTGACCAGGGCGAAATCGATCGGGTACGTCGGCCGCGAGATGCCATACCCACGGTTGAGGGCCTTGCTCACCAAGGAGTCGACCGTGCCCACCACGATGGTGGGCCGATCCATGTCCAGCCGCCATCGCCGCTGGCTCGTGCCTGCGCCGCCCATGACAACGTGCAGCGGCACGTCGTCGGTCAGGCCCAAGTTGGCCAGCCACCGCTCGGCGGCACCACCAACCTGCTCGACCAGCGTGCGCTGCGGCAACGCGAAGACCAGCCGGCGAGGGACGGCATGCGGGTCGGGCCCGTGCAGGCGCCGCCACAGCCAGGCCAGGATCACGCCGGTCTTGCCCGTGCCCGTCGGCGCCTGCAGCACCGGCGGAAGACCGTCGGATGCCAGCCGCCGCTGGTACCCGTACGGCGGATACCCGGTCGCCTGAAGGAAGAACTCGTCAAAGGTCGGCATCACCGCTCCTTGTAGGTCGGCCCGAACTGTCAAACGATCGTGATGCGGTTGTGGGGCGGGCTCCATTGCAGCTAACGTGGTATCTGCTCTCGGCAGTAGCTGGGGGAAGCGTGCCCGGTTCCCGGCCGGACGACCGTAGGGCCGGGTTTCGCGCTTTATGTGTCGAGTTGCCGTACGAACTCGATCAAAGAGCCGACTGTCCTCGTCCAGTTGCCGCCCGCCGCCGTATGCCCAAACGGCAGCATCCGCGATCTCCATGCCTGCATGTGCTCCGGGCGGGTCGTGCGAGTAGGAGAGGTCGCCGTCGGCCGCCGCAAGGGTCCGGGCGATCATCTGCCGATCGAGGCGATCGCGCTCTGGATCGCCACGCTCAAGGACGAGACGGCTGACGCTGTTCTTGACGGCGTCCAACGTCAAGGCGCAGACGATTGCCTGGCGAGCTGCTGTCGCAGGAAAGGGCGCAGTGTATATCCACACGCGTACGAGGCCAGCTTCGGCGCAGCATTTCAGAAACGCGAGGCGCCGCCCGCTGCTCTCATCCTTCGTGTGGAAGCGCCTCTGTCCCGGCATCCGATGGGCCCGCACCAATCGATCAACCAGACGTGCTGACGCGCCCTCGTATACTGCCGCACCACCAAAGTACGTGCGGTCCCGGAGAGACTCATCAAACGCCACCACCAGGCTCACTGCCGCCGACACACCGGATGGTAGCCGGCCACGTGCCTTCACCCCCTTGGACGAGAAGCAGTGCAGATCGCACGCCGCCCACCTTCGGAGTTGCCCGGCGACTTTCGGCGACAGTACGCCGAATGGTCGGGACGAGCAAGTTACTTCTACGTCCTCCCAAAGTTCATAGTTTCGACTCCGGACCGTCTTGGATCTACAACTGTAGGTAACCCTCCCGTTGAGGAGACGCTCATGTCGCCACGGAGCCCCGAACGTCACCCGGGGAGGTAACTCGCGCTTCGCAGGGCGTACTGCTGCGTCCTCCGCCGCAATGGAGCCCGGTGCCGACTGGGGCGCCGGGATGGAGCTGAAACAACGGCAGTCAGCCATTAGCATATCTGCTCGTTTACCAGCCGCGATCATTACGTCCTCACTCTCCGGCTGTGTAGATGGGTCAGGATGGATTGGTTGGCTTCCCAGCCGTCGGGGAACTTGACCGGGACGTTGAGGTGCACCGGCTCGGTCGACGGGTGGGCGTCGAGCAGTTCTTGGATTCCGGCCCGCGCGACCACGATGCATGTGTGCCGGTGCCTTGAGGTCAGGACACACAACCGCCCCGACTCAAGATGAAACGCGGTCGCGTCCAGCCGTCCGGACAGCGGGTGGAGCACGATGGTCACGTCGTACTCGCGTCCTTGGAGCCGGTTGGCGGTGTCCACGGTGATCCCCGCAGCCCGGCCGCCCAGGATCGACCGTATGGCGGCCGCCTGCTCGCGGTGGGCGGTACCGATCGCGATCCGGCCGGGCGTCACGGGTTCGCCCTCGGGGGCGCGATCGGCGGATACCGCTACCGCGCCTCGCTCCAGCAGCCGCAACGCCAGGTCAACGCAGGCGCTGGCCGCCTCCTCGTCGGTACGCGGCGCGTGGCGCGCCGGCAACTCGTACAGCGTCCATCCGGTCTCGGTCGCCATCGCGAGCGCACGATCCACCGCTGTGCTGCCGATCGCCGCGGTCTGCAGGACCAGATGCCGGTCAGCGGGAGTGGTGCCCGAGGCGAACGGTGTGAACGGATAGAACGCCTCCGACACAACCGATGCCGCCGTGGCTGGTAGCCGCCATGACACCGGCAGGCGGTGCTGGACGACATCGGGGTTGTGGCGCAGCAGGACCGAGACCGCGTTCTGCATGGGATCCCAGGTCAGCCCGGTCCATCTGTCGGTCTCGATGGTGGAGAACGGGTCGAGTTGTCCGGGGTCGCCGACGAGGAGGGCCCGCTCAAAACGCGGCGCGATCCGCAACAGCATGTCCGAGCGCATTTGGTACGCCTCGTCGACAATCGCCCACGGCCATTGGCCGTCCGCGACGTACGCCCACTTCGCCGCCGTCCCGACGAGCACGGCCGCTGACGACATGTCCGCTGCCGATGACCGGACCAGCACGGTCGGGTGCTGGGCAACGCGCGGCGAGAGCACATGGTCCGCTGCGGACAGCCGGCCGATGACCAGTCCTGGACCGGCCACCGCGAGCCGACATACCAAGTCGTCGACCTGCTCGTTGGTCTGGGCGACGACAATCACCTGCCCGCCTTCGGCGGCAAGCGCGAGCGCCGCACGCACCACGAGGGTGGACTTGCCGGCGCCGGGTGGCGAGTCGACCACCACTCCCCGCTGCGACCCGGCGCGCAGGTCGGCCAGGACAGCGCCCATGACGCGCTCGGCGTCGTGGGCGGCCGAGCCCGCGGATGCGCCGCCTCCCCCAACACCAGCGAGCGGCTTCATGCCCACGCCTCCGCGGCGTCCTCGTCGGTAGGCAGATAGACCGGTGGTGGCCCACCGTGCGTCCACGGTGTTTCCTCAACGCTGGGAAACGGAGCCGGGCGCCCAGCATCCTTCCCAAGGGTGCTGTAACACAGGCGTTCTGCCAGCTCGGGCACTGATCCGGGCGCCGGGGTCAGCGAACGCCCCATCCCGCCGGCGAGTTCCAGCCGCACCTCGGCGATGGATTCGACGTAAGAGATATCGAGGATGCGAGCCTCCTGCCCCGGCCGTGAGGTGGATCGAACCGCGACACCCTGTTCCAGTCGGAGCCGGTCAGACGTCGATACGACGATGTGCGGGCGGAGCTTGCGGCGCGGGCCCGAGGTGTCCAGCCGGGTCGCGTCGCGACTGATGACAAGTCCCGCGAACGCCTCACCACCGAGCCGGAACTCCGCCATCGCCAGCTCGTCGTCGCGGGCGCGGTCCGCAATGAACTCGTCCTGTTCACGTTCCAACCGGTTAAGCCGACGGGCCGCGGCAACCGCCTGATCCGTTCGCCCCTGCGGCAGGCCGCCATCGCGCCAATACTCCATCCGGTCGGTGAACTCGCGGCGGTCTTGCAGCCACCTCTTGGACAACGACGGACCCGCCGGCAGTGCCCGAAGCAACGAGACTCCTTGCCACATCAGCCGCCACGTCGGTTCCAGCTGGCCATGCAGGGCTGTCCCCAGCGCGGCGGCCGCGCGGGCCCGGCCCGCATCATCAACTGCATGGTCATATGAGCGAACCAGCGGCACGAGAATCTCGTTGTCGAACGTCGGATCCGTCGCCGGTCCGGCGGGCGGGCAACGCACCGGGTCCTCCGCCAACGCAGCGGCCTCAGGCCCGGACAGTCCCGACCGCGGATCGATCCACCCGATCAGTGCGGCTAGGTTCGCGTCCTCCAACATGCTCTGTCCCGTTGCCCAATGGGCCGCCAGCACCGAGGTCATCGCCAGCATCGACGACGAGCCGGGATACTCACTCCGCTCGGCGAAGTACGTCAGCCACCTTCCGAGCAACGGCACCGAAGGCTCAACCGCATACTCCCCCTCGGTGCGCCGCAGCCGGGTCGAGCGACCCAGTAACCGCGTGAACGCCACACCCGACGGGTTCGCCACAAGCAGCTGCGGCGCGTCGGTGGCGACGTTGCGGCCGTCGACCAGCTCCGTCGCAGCCGCGAAGGAGTCCACATAGTCCAGAACCACCGACGCGAGCGAGGCGGCGAAGGCGAAGCGCAGGTCCCGGTTGCGCGGCTGCGGCACCACCAACAACCCAGGCGAGGACGCTCGCGAGCCCACCAGGCAGGCCAACGGCGCGTTCGCCTCACCTGCCAGGGACAACGGCACGAAGACCAGCGGCCGGTCGCTCAGGTGCGCATGCCGCCGGCAAACTATTGGCACCGCCCGCCCGGTCTCCACGGCGCGGGCCCGGGCCAGCGAGGTAAGCGTGCTCACGCGACACCTCCAAGGCATTCCACCCGCAGCGACCACGCCAGGCGCAGCAATGCCGCCGCGTCCTCCTGCTCGGGCGATGCGGGCAACCTGCCCCGGGCGAGTCCGAGCGCGGTCTGCACGGTTTCCACACCACCCAGATCCTCACTGACCGTGCGCCCCATCACCCGGGTGCAACCGCGGGACTCGTCCCGGCAGAACCGCGCCAGCTCGCACGTGTCGAGGCACTCGGGCATATACCGGGCCTCGATCAGGCGCAGGTCCGAGACGACTGCTGCCGCAGGTCGAGTGACCGACAGCGACAAAGTGGGCGGCAACAGCGACAGCAGCGCGTCGATCCGGGTCAGCCGCGAGAGCTGGCGACGAAGCACGGTCAGCTGCTTGCGTACGTCGACGAAGGTCGCTGTCGGTCGGTTGGAGAAGTCCTTGGGGCACACCAGGACCACGTTGTCCGCCACCACATCCGGCGGGAAGCCATGATCGGCCAGCAGGGCGCGCATGGCATGGACGTACACGGCGGACTGGATTGCCGCTGCCGCCACCTTCTCGCCGTCGGCCTGCCCGTCGATGACCGGAAAGGACTTGATTTCAACGACGTGGAACTGGCCCTTCCATTGGAACGCGATCAGATCCGGTTCGAGGTAGACATCGCGTCCGCCCACGGACAGGCGCAGCAGCGGATGGTCGAACAGGGTCCCGGCGTCGTCCGAGCCAGCGGCGGCCCGGGCCAGCAAGGTCTTCGTGCGGGCATGGCGCACCTCGTGGCTGGTGTTGCCACCCACCAGCTCCAAGTCGTCATAGGACACCTCCGGCAGCGCCAAGCCGAGCCTTTCCCGCAGCAGGGTGAGCAGCTCCGCGCAGCCGTCGGCCTTGACCTGTGCCTCGAACACGTTGCCGCGGGTGATGGCGAACTGCGACTGTCCGAACTGGGCGGGGAAGCCGACGTGCGAGGCCAGCCGTGACTTGTCGATGCCCGCCGCGTCCATGATCGCGCGTCGGTTGCAGCCTGGGTTGGTGGTGAGCGCGGAAATGGTACGAGCATTGTGGTTACGCGCTGGTTCATCACCGCGGATGCGACCCAGCGCCTCCTCCGTCGGTGTGCTCATCCGGTCGCCTCCCCGCCGGCCACCTCACCCGCGAGCCCGAGCCGGGCGCCGAAGAGCCGCTGCACGTCGGTAAGGCGGACTGCTCGCCTGGCCGCCTCGTCCCTGGCGTACCGGTCGGCCTCCTCGTGGATGACAAGCTCGGCCCGCGCCGCCTTCGCCACGCTCGTTGGTGTATCGGCGCCATCGCCAGCGCCCGGAATATTGGCGGCGAACCGCCGCAACAGGCGACCGGTCGCCGGGTGCGGCCCATCCAGCCGAGCGACCTCATCGGCCACACGGATCGCAGCGGTCAGAAAATGCACTCGGGGGCTGAGCGGTCCGACAATCCGCTCGGCCACCTTCCACGTCGAGACCGTCAGCAGCCCCCGGGCCGGCGCGAGCATGTCGGAGGTGAGGGCTGGACACAGATAGTACGGGCGGGCATACGGCGCAGATCGGAACGACCGCTCCTCATCCCGGCGCAGGCTGGTCAGCCGGGCCGACACCATCTCGCCCGCGAAAAACGCCTCGTGGACGGCGACGATGAGCCGCGGCGCCGCCGGCACCGTAAGCAGCGTGAGCGCGTGATGGACCTGCTCACGCACCGGAAGCAGCGAACCCAGCGCAGCCAAGCTGGGCGGCGCGGCCGAAGGCACGTCCAGAGCCGCCAGCGCCCGCTCCCATGCCTCCTCGACGTGGCGAAGCTCGGCCCGTAATCCGCGGGCCTTGACCCGATCGCCGGCGACAGCGGCCACCCGCACCGCCGTCCGCAACTCGTCGATCCTGCGCTCCAAGATCTCTATGGACTCAGCCACGCGCGCAGCCTACATTTCCCAGCCTTTTCCAGCAATACCCAGTAAGAGCACGGTCGGTGCGCCGCACACTACTCCTCGTATCCTTGCGGAAACGACACTACTTCGGACAGCGACGAGGAACGCCTTGACCGTCGTCCTGGCAACTCGGCGACGACAGCCCCCAGCCGAAAAGGTGGTCGACCCTATCCGTCCGGCCTATGCCGGACGAAGTGTGGGCGATGACCCATTTGACGCTGGCACCATCTTCGTGATCGACAAGAGTTACCGATCAAGCGTGCGAGAGATGCCCGACCGCCCGCTGATCACACGCCGCAGCAGGCCGGCCGCGGGCAAGGCAAATACATCGCCGACCATAGGAAGGCCGCCTGCGGCGACAGTCTCAACCCAGCACCAGCGACTCCTCAATGACCAGGGTGACACACCTCCCCTGGTCAGAGCCCCTTTCCCTTGCAGTGATACTCCCGCCGGGGGCACCGATTCGGACATTTAGTCTTGATCTCTAAAACCGCAGGTCACCTTGGCCTGAATTGGCTACGGGTGCTGCGCAGGTTATTGATCAAGGCTGCCGGAAGACACCGTTTCTGCTGGTCAGGCGACCGCGTCGCTGCGCAGGTTCGTTTCCCTGCAGATGTCCGCCGGCCAGTGGTGGCATGTAACAAGGAACGCCGATAGATAGCCGGCGCCGAGCTGCGGTCGCCTGGCGTTCAGCGGCCGGCGCTGAGCCATCAGCCGAGCTACCAACCGGACTCCCAGGCCACTTTGACCTTGTGATCGTCCGATTAATGCATCGACGGCTCGCTGTGTAGGACCCTTGAAAGATGCGCCCTATCGTTTTCGTTGACGGAGATGATCCACAGCTGGTCGACGATCGACTTCGCCACGGGAGCGTTGCCTATGACCCCGACAGAGCGACAGGCGTGATCGTCGATCTGCGATGCAGCGCTGCGACGCGAGCATGGCGCAGTTTCGGCGACGAACGGGTCTGGCTCCGCAGTTCCCGCCGAAGTGCGCCAGCGGTGTTGGCCTGCCAGAACTTGCCGACCGCGCTGAAGGCTACCGCACTGCCGTCCCGCTGACCCAGCGACAGCCAAACCAGGCAGACGACGCCGCCAGCCAGTCAGTCGGGCTGGCGGCGGCTGCGCCCGGTGACGCAACCGGTCCGGCACGCATCGCCGTCCACGGTGACGCACCTCAACCACCATCAGATCGCGGGCCGGTCACGCTGACCAGGTCTGTTGTGCCCGCGTCGGCATGACCGGCGCGGGCACGAACGGCTCTCGGCCAGGTGAGCGCGCAATGCGCGGCTCGCGGCGGAAGAGTGAACGCGAGCGAAGCGTCATCCGTACCGTGATGAGTGTGCAGACCGTGCCCACCTGGACAGCCACGCGTCCGGGGTTACGGGTCGGGGGCCACCCACGCGTCCAGGGCGCGGTGGATCTCGGCCAGGCGCTGGTCGTCCCACTCGGCGGTCGGGTCGGGTTCGAGGAACGCCATGGCGATGCTCGCCATGCCGATGGCGGGCAGGGACCACGGGTCCTTACCGGCCGCGCCGGACGGGCTGGCGACCGTCAGGTGGGTGGCGACCGCAGGGGTCGACAGCGCGGTGATGACCAGGCCGCGCATGGTGGCAGTGAGGAGCGTCGCGAGGGTCTCGAAACTCGTGGCGAGTTCGGGCCGCAGCCGGTAGCCGAACAGGCCGGCAATTTGGTTCCAGGCCCGGGCGACGAGCGTGACATGGCCGGCCTCGGCGTGCGCGAGCGCTGCCTGGACTTGGTCGCGTAGCTCCCCGTTGGACAGGCCCGAGAACGTCGCATGCAGGGCGAGGTAGGTCCGCCACGCGGGCGAGGCGAGGATGCTCTGGAAGTCCAGCAGGGCCAGCTGGCGGATCAGTTCGAGGATCAGGCTGTGGCGCAGTTGCGGCGTTTCCAGCCAGTCCGGGTGCTCGCTGAGGACCTGCTTGATGAGTGAGATCTCGTCCGCGATGATCGCCGGGCTGGCGCTGCGGGCCAGCTCCTTGACCAGGTCGCTGAAGAACAGGTCCTTGTAGGGCCAATGCCGGTACGCCGTGCTGCGCGCAACGTCCGCGTCGCGGATGACGTCCTCGAACCTGATGTGGTCGAGGCTCACGGTCAGCCCGGTCCGGTTGATCATGTCGATGGCGGCCCGCAGCATCCGGTCGCGTGTCTCCTGGTCGGACAGGCGGCGGTTGCGGCGACCAAGACCGGTCGGGGCGGGTGGACGTTCCCTCATAGCGGACCCACTTACGGGACTTTAGACTCTGTATCTCAAGTCTAACATCGCGAAATCCTTGGAGGCAGGAAGCCAACGCCGCATGAGCGGCAGGTCGAGGGAGGACCCGATGGCACGCTGGCCGTACTCCGACAACGATCTCCGGGCCATGTACGCAGGAGGGCGCGGCAGCGCGACAGCCCGCCGGTTCGCGCGCCTCTGGGCGGCCGTTCTCGGCTCCGGCCTGGTCCCCCGGCGCTGGGTGACCCTCGAGGTCGTCGGGCGCCGCACCGGCCGGGTCACCCGGTTCCCGCTCGGCATGGCCGACTGGGAGGGCAACTGGTACCTGGTGTCGATGCTGGGCAACGAGTGCAACTGGGTCCGCAACGTACGGGCGGCGGGCGGCCTGGCGACCATCCGACACGGGCGCGCCCGGCCCCGGCACCTGGTCGAGCTGCCTGTCGAGGAGCGCACTGCCATCCTCAAGCGGTACCTGCAGAAGGTACCCGGGGCCCGGCCGCACGTCCCCGTGGACCGCAACGCACCCCCCGCCGAGTTCGAGGCGATCGCGGCGCGCTACCCCGTCTTCCGCGTCGAGGCCGCCGCACCAGCCCGTACCCTCAAGGAGAGTGGGAAATGACCGCCGCCACCACGCCGCAGGTGCCCGCCCCGAGCGCACCCGAGCGGCCCCGACACAAGCGCCACTGGCTGCGTTGGATCATCGCCGCTACCGCCACACTCGTCGTCCTCACCGTGGGCCTGGTCGCCGTGGCCATCAAGCTGCAACCGACACCCGCGCCGCTGACGCTGCCAGGAACCGCCGCCGCACCGGTCGGTCGGGTGGACGGCACATACCAGCCCACATCCGGGTCGGTGGCCGGCTTCCGGGTCCAGCAGACCGTCATCGGACTCACCAGCGACGTGGTCGGCCGCACCACTGACGTCACCGGTACCGCCACGATCGTGGGCGGCCAGGTCACCGCCGCGGGTCTGCGGGTCGGCCTCCTCGCCCTCACCACCGGCGACGCAAAGCCCGCGCCGCAGTTCGGCATCAGCCTCGACACCCAGCGGTACCCGGACGCGACCATCGGCCTGGCACAGCCGGTGACCCTCGACGCGGCGTTCGCATCCGGCACGACCCTCACCGTCAACGCCGCCGGAACGCTGACCCTGCACGGCGTCACGCGCACCGTCACAGTGCCGCTCTCCGTCCGCCGGGACGGCACGAGCATCGACGTCGCCGGCTCGGTCCCGGTCGCCTTCGGCGACTACGGCATCACCGGACCCACGGGGTACGGCGGGCTCGGCTCGCTCGCCGACCACGGCGTAGCGGAGTTCCTGCTCGTCCTACACCGAAGCTGACCGCCGAACCTATACGTACCGCTACCAATGCCCAAAATTGCGTTCTGCACGCGCAGTCGCCTACGCCCTGCTGACGGCAATCGAAAGGCGCGCTCATGAATGACTCGGATCAAGGCGATCACATGCCGCAGAACAACGCCATCGACGTCGAGCGGCTCGTGAAGCGGTTCGGTGACATCGCCGCCGTCGATGGACTCGATCTGACCGTCCGCACCGGCGAGGTGCATGGCTTCCTCGGCCCCAACGGCGCCGGCAAGTCCACGACGATCCGGAGTCTGCTGGGACTCTACCGCGCGACCTCCGGGCGGGTCCGGGTCCTCGGCATCGATCCGGCCGGGCACGCTGCCGAGGTCACCCGGCGAATCTCCTACGTGCCCGGTGAGGTGAACCTGTGGCCTAACCTGACCGGACAGGAGGTGCTCGACGCTCTGGCCGGGATGCGTGGCACCCGTGACGCCGCAGCCGAACGCCGGCTCGTCGCCGACTTCGCACTGGACACGCGCAAGGTCGTGCGTACCTACTCCAAGGGCAACCGGTAGAAAGTGATCCTCGTCGCCGCCTTCGCCGCCCGCACCGAGCTGCTCGTGCTGGACGAGCCGACGTCCGGTCTCGACCCGCTCATGGAAGAGCTGTTCCAACGCTGCGTACGAGAGGCAGCCGACGAGGGCCGCACGGTCCTGCTGTCAAGCCACATCCTCGCCGAGGTCGAACAGTTGTGTGAGTCCGTGACAATTATCAAGGACGGCCGGCTCGTGGAGTCCGGGCGCCTCGCCGACATGCGACACCTCGCCGCGTCGGAGGTTACCGCGAGGCTCTCGGACGACCAGGTGATCGCCGTCGCCAACGGGCTGCGGTCGATCGGGCTGACTAATCCGGCTCCCGCTGATCGCGACCTGCACCTCAGCGTGCTGCGTCAGCACGTCCCAGCCGTACTCAGCCTGCTGGCCAGGGCGGACGCACAGGACATCACATGCACGCCAGCGAAGCTTGAGGACCTGTTCCTGCGCCACTACCAGGTCGCGCCATGATGATCCTCCTGCGACTGATGGTCCGCCGGCACCGGGTGCTGATGGCCTCGTGGCTGGTGCTGCTCGTTGCGCTCACCGGCGCAACCGTGTCGGCCTACCAGTCGACGTACTCCACACCGGAGCAGCGCCGGACGGCCACCGAACTGGCGCAGCACAGCGCCGCGACCACACTGATGTACGGCAACCTGGCCGACCCGGGAACTCCGGCCCTCATGTTCACCTGGGAAATAGGTGCCATCTCCACGATTCTGGCAGCCATCATGGCCGTGCTCGTCGCGATCTCCTTGACCCGTGCCGCGGAGGACGACGGAACGCTCGAACTCGTGCGTACGACCGGAATCGACGCTCGGGTCCCGCTCCGCAGCGCCCTCGTGACGCTGGGGGGTGTCGCTGCGATCCTGACACTCGGCTGCGCAGGCGGGCTCGGCCTCGCGGTCGGCCACGTCGACGCAGTCACCTGGTCGGGTGCCGCAGCCTTCGGCACGGTCGTGGGCCTCACCTTCCTGATCGTCGGGGTACTCGCCGTCGTGCTCGCGCAGGTCGCCGCCACCGCGGGCAGCGCGCGCGTCCTGGGGTTCGCCGCCGTAGGTGTCGCGTTCGGGATCCGGGCACTCGCCGATACCCGGCACGTGGGCTGGCTGAACTGGCTGACGCCGCTCGGGTTGCGGGCGACCGTCCGGCCGTTCGCGGAGAACCGCTGGTGGCCACTGGCCGCCTACGTCGTCGTGGTCCTGGCATTGGGCTGGTTCGCCACGTTCCTCTCCGACCGGCGCGAGTACGGCGCCGGGCTGATCCGCCGACGTGACTTCCGCGGCACGCGCCTGAACATCCACTCCTGTCTCGGTCTGACCGCGCGACTCGCCCGCCGGCCAATCCTCATCTGGACCGTTGCAGTCGCCTGCCTCGGGACGCTGTTCTCCGCCATGGGCTCCGGAGTCGTGCAGCAGAGCCAGCAGGGCGACCTCGGTGGGTTCCTGGGATCACAGCTCGGCACCGGCAACCCCATCGCGGGCTACTTCGGCTACTGCGGCACGGTCGTTGGCATGGCGGTTACCTCGTTCGCGGTACTCAGCGTTCTGCGAGGCAGACAGGACGAGCTCGATGGCCTGACCGACCACGTGCTCGCCACGGGAGTACGCCGCTGGGCACCGCTGGCCTGGCAGGTAGCCGTGACAGCCGTCGGGACGCTCATCATCCTCGTCGTCACCGGTGTCCTCAGCGCTCTCATCGCGCCGACCGTAATCAACGGCTCAGACGTCGCCGTCCGTGCCTTCAGCTACATCATCGGCCAATGGCCGGCCGCGATGGTAGCGGCCGGCTGGACGGCCTTCCTGATCGGCCTCTGGCCCCGCTTGACGAGGCTGGCCTGGCTGCCGCTCATCGTGGGTGGCGTGCTCGCGCTGCTTGGTCAGCTCCTCGGTATCCCGCAGTCCGTCCGCGACTTCGGCGTCTTCCAGCACGTGCCGGACATCGCCTCGCCGAGCCCAGATATTCAGGGCCTTCTCATCCTTCTCACCGTCTCCGGCGCCACCTTGCTACTCGGCCTGGTCGGCATCACGCGACGCAACATCACCACCGACTAACCGGCCCTACGACTCCCGATCCCAGCCACGCTGCACGGATCGAACATCAGCAACCGCTCGACGCGGTCAGCCACGGCGAGCAGGTACGGCTCACGCAACTCGTGCACCCGAGCCTGGGGCGAGTGTGGGCGTGGCGGGCGAACATGTCGGCCATGCGTGCACGGATCGGCAGTGGCTGGCCGTATCCGACATCGTGCAGCCACGCCGCGGTAACCAACACTTCCCGCGATCAGACCGGTGGCGTATGCCGTCCCTGCACGGGGTGTTCCTCCAGGATCGGCCACTCGACACATTCGGTGGTGTGCACCACGTGTCTGAGTGCTACGCGGAACAACCACGGCATTGTCTTGACGCCCACTTCGACGGGGAGAATCGTCCGGGGCGCCGAGCGAAAGATGTTGGTTGCCGAGGCGCATACGGCACGTACCGGCCGCCTTGATGTTCTCGAACCAGTCCGCCTGGCGCCCGAAGTTCAGACCGACGACCACCATATCCCCGGTGCGGAAGGCGCGCACCGGGGTGTGGCGCAGGACGCCGGACTTTCGACCGACGTGCTCCAGGTCGGCGAACGCGGCATGACCGGCGAAGCGCAGGGTCATTCGGTTGACGGCACCGCGCGTGTATCTACTCAACGCCCGCGGGAACGTCATCGGCGGGCCGCCTTCCTAGGCCGAACGCACATCGAGGTGAACAGATCCAGCGTCGCGGCGGGCCGATCCGAAAAGGAGAGCCGATCGGCCTGTTTCGACGCTGACCAATGGCACGTGTCCCCGAAGCGACCACTGGCCACGGCTGTTTGTGGCTGGAGTCGTATGTCACGCCGGTGGTGTGGTCGGGCGTGGCACACGTGGGGTGAGTTGTGTCGCCCAAGTGGCAACGGCGGCCCAGTCACGCAAGTTGCGCCGAGTCGGTTCGCCGGGGCGTCCGCGCCACCGAAGTTCGCGACGCTTTTCGGGGCGAGCCGGCGCATACGTGGGAGTACCGTCCGGGCGATCAGCCGCCAATCACTCCAACGAGCTATAGCGGTACAAAAACAGACCGATGCCCTGGTCTACTCGGATGGAGGGAGGACGACCGGATTGGACATGGCATGTATCTGCGTCGCCGGATCCCCTTCCAGAAGTTGACCAACACGAAGAACCTGACCAACGTCAAACCCAACGAGGACTGCAGGTACGAATCGAGTTCGTCGTCCTCGACGGCGAGCCCGGCAAGCACCTCGCCCTCCGCAAGCAAAGATCATGCGGAAGGTCCTACAGCACATCGCCCAGCAACGGAAAGACCACCCCGAGCACGAGACCTAGTCCAGCACCAACGACTCCTCGACGACCAGAGCGGAGCGTTTCGCCTGGTCAATGGCGCTTCCCCTTGCAGTGCTTCCCCCGCCAGGGCAACGGCGACAACGTCTTCGTGACCGTCGAGCCCGGTAGGTCCTTCCGATACGACTACCGGCTGCCCGAAGACCACCCGCCCGGCGTGCACTGGTACCACCCGCACCACCACGGGATGGTCGCCGACCAGGTCTTCGGCGGGCTCTCTACGGCGCCGTCACCGTCGGCGAGCGCACCCCGGTACCGGTCACCAGCGAACGGATCCTGGTCATCTCCGACATCTCCCTCGACGGCGGCGGCAACGTCCAGCCGGTGTCGACGATGGCCAAGATGATGGGCCGCGAAGGCGACCTCGTCCTGGTCAACGGCCAGGCCCGCCCCCGCCTGACCGCCCACCCCGGCGAACGGCAGCGGTGGCGCAATTGTCAACGCCTGCACCGCCCGGTACCTGCGGCTACGTCTCGACGGGCAGCAGATGCAGCTGCTCGGTCTCGACTGCGGCCGGTATCCCCAGCCGCGCGAGGTGCAGGAGGTGGTGCTGGCCACCGGCAACCGGGCAGACCTGCTCGTCACCGCCAGCCCCGGCACTAGCCCGCTGCGGGCCCTGCCCTACGACCGGGGCACCATGATGGGCATGCCGGGGATGGGCGGCGCAAACAGCCCGATGTCGTCCGCCGACCGGCAGGAGATCGTCCTGGCCACCCTCGACGTGGCCGGCACCCCCGCAGTCACCCTGGCGCCCGTGCCGGCCCAACGCGCCCCCCGAGACCTGCGCGGCGCCGCCGTGGCGGCCCGCCGCGACCTCACCTTCGCCATCGGCATGGGGCCAGGAGGAATGCGGTTCACCATCGACGGCAAGAGGTTCGACCCTAGCTCGAAAATGAACGGTGGCTGGGCAGGCGTCCTGGCGTAGCGCAGCGGAGCCCGGGACGGAACTTGTCGTCGGGTTAGGCGGTCTGGATCGGGTTGAGGGTGACGGTGTAGCCGAGCCTGTTCAGGGCGGTGATGGCGCGTCGGCGTTCCCGGTCGGGGTCGCGGCGCAGGAAGTAGTCGCCGCCGAGGTCGTGGTAGTCGGTGCCGTCGGACAGCATGTGCCAGACCGCGGTCAGCATGCTGTGTTCAACGGCGACGATGGCTTTCTGCTTGTTGCCGAGTCGTCGGATCAGCCGGGCGTATTGGGCGGCGAAGTAGGTGTCTGTGCCGCGGCCGGCGGCGAGGACGGCGACGCCGAGGCTGCCGGTGAGCCAGTGGTCGCCTTTGCGGGTCTTCCCGGACTTGCGGCGTCCACCCGATTCGTGGTTGCCGGGGCAGACCCCGGCCCAGGAGGCCAGGTGTGCGGGGGTGGGGAATCGGGACATGTCGGCGCCGGTCTCGGCGATGATGACCTCGGCCACCCTCTGGTTAATGCCCGGAATGGTGTCCAGGCGCCTCAGGACGGCGCGAAACGGGGCCATCAGCGCGTCGATCCGGGTCGAGAGAGTGGCGATGTCGCGGGTCAGGGCATCGATGCGGTCCAGGTGCATGCGGCAGAGGAACGCGTGGTGTTCACCGAAGCGTCCGATCATCGCCTGCACCAGATCGGGATCTTCGGGCGCATCCGTCCTCGGGCCAGGTCGGCCAGGATCTCGCTGTCACGTTCCCCGCCGATCAGTGACTCCAGCATCGCCCGGCCGGACACGCCGAGGATGTCGGTGGCCACCACGGACAGCTTGATCCCGGCGTCTTCGAGTTCCTTCTCCAACCGGGCCGCCTCCCGGGTGCGTTCGGCGGTCAGGACCGTCCGATAGCGAGTCAGATCACGCAGTTCACGGATCGGTTCGGGTGGCACGAAGCTGGCCCGCAGCAGCCCGCACTCGGCCAGCTGAGCCAGCCAGACCGAGTCGGCGACATCCGTCTTACGCCCGGGCAGCGCCTTGGCCTGTTTGGCGTTGATCAGCACCACGTTCAGGGCGTCTTCGAGCAGGTAGTACGGCGACCGCCAATAATCGCCGGTTGCCTCCATGACCACCAGCGTCACCCGCTCCGCGATGAGCCAATCCCGCATCGCCAACAGCGGGTTCGTCATTGTGGAGAACGTACGGACCTCGGTCCGCCGCTGGTTGCGGCGGGTCCCCGGGGTGCGTAGGCAGGCCTTGATGTCTTTCTTACTCACATCCAACGCAGCACAACGATCATGGAGAACGTCCACAACGTCACCGCCAACCCCTTCGACGTAGCCGGCTCAGCTACCCGTCCGGGCCAGGGGTCGAGGGAGGTCAAGAATCTAGCTCTCGTGCTCTCAACGGCAACAATCCGCGGTCCCTGAAGATCGACTCCCAGCGTCAAGCTAATACACGAGATCCACGGCATCAAGGACGGAACGACGTCGACCCGGGCGAGCGAGGATCCATTTTCCCGCCTCCGCGGCGGCCCCGACAGGGGCATGAACGCTAATCCGAACTTCGGCCTAATCGGGTCGACCAGCAGGTGCGCGTCGGCACCGTCGAGGAATGGACCATCACTAACACCAGCCCGATGGACCACCCCCTGCACCTGCACGTATGGCCCATGCAGATCGTCGAACACCGCGGACAACCCGTCGACCCGCCCACCTGGCAGGACGTCGTGAACCTCCCCGCCCGCAGCAACACCAAGATCCGCGTCGCGTTCGACGCCTTTGCCGGCCGCACCGTCTACCACTGCCACGTCCTCGACCACGAAGACAACGGCATGATGGCCGTCATCGACGCGCGATGACACGGCCACGCCGCCCGGCGGCCCGTCGGGTGGACATCGGTGGCGGCCGGCGGCGCGTGCGCTGCCACCCGCTATGTGCGGCCGCACCGTCCCGGTGTCGGGCGGGGCAGCATTCATTCATCTCCTCGCCGGAGCGTCCGCCCGGCGCCTCACCGCACCATGCCCATTCGGATCCCACGGCGGCGGCGCGGCGGTTCGCCATCAACGCCGCCGGATGCACGGCGGCCCCGCTCGCCACCGACATCATCGCCTGGCTGCAACGACTCGGCCCCTCACTGGCGAGTTGGCATGGCCGAACCCGAGACCTGGGCTACCGGATCCTGCACATCGCCGCCCGCCTCACCCGAGTCCAACGCCGCCGCCGGCTCCCCGATGGCGCGTTCAGCGTCCCGGGGCCCGGCCGGGCACGCCGCGCCTCCGTGATGGAAGGGACAGCGGTCAGACCCCGGCCGGGTGAGCCTCACATGCCGCGGACGGGCCCGTCACCGGTCCGGTCAGGCAGACGGGAGGCAGCTCGAACCAGCGGAGCGCCTCGAAGTCGTCGGGCAGGCCGGTGGGCTCGTCGTCGAGCCGGTCGACCGTGGCGGCGAGCAGGGCACGGGCCTGCTCGAGGTAGCCGGCGAGGGTGTCTTCGCCGGCCTGCGCCCGGTGTTGCGGGTAGGTGAGCCGGCCGGCGGGGTCGAAGTGGACGTCGCGCAGCCGCAGCGGCGGCTCGGTCGGCCCGGCGTGGTGGTGCCACAGCCCGGTGTGCGGGTTGAAGCGGTAGTCGGTCAGCAGCCGGTGGCCGTGGGCGGCGACGAGGTCGACGGCGTCGATGAGGTAGTCGCGGACGGTGTCGCTGATGAAGTAGTTGAAGTTGACCCGGGTCCAGCCGGGTTTGATGCCGTCGCAGCCGTGGGTCACCTCGTCGCTGTAGGCGTGCGAGTGCGCGGCGTCGATGGCCAGCAGCCGGTGGCCGTACGGGCCGGCGCAGGAGCAGCCGCCCCGCGACTGGATGCCGAACAGGTCGTTGAGCAGGCCGACGACGAAGTTGTGGTGCAGGTAGCGGGACCCGTGCCGGACGCGGAAGGAGACGATGGACAGCCGGCGGGCGTGCGGGTTGCCGAGGATCTCCAGCTGCGGGTTGCGCTGCCAGCGGTGCAGGGCGCGCCGCCACAGCCGCTCCTCGCGGGCCTGGATCAGGTCGGTGCCGACGGCCTGTTTGACGGCGAAGACCAGGCCGGCGCGGATGGACTCGACGATGGCCGGGGTGCCGCCCTCCTCCCGGGCGGCCGGGTCGTCGAGGTAGCGGTGCCCGATCGGGTCGACGAACGCGACGGTGCCGCCGCCGGGCGCGGTGGGCACCCGGTTGCGCACCAGGTCGCGGCGCACCACGAGCACGCCGGGCGTCTGCGGGCCGCCGACGAACTTGTGCGGGGACAGGAAGATGGCGTCCTTGCCGTCGCCGGCGCCCGGTGCGCTGTCGGCCATCCGGATCGGCACGTACGGGCCGGCCGCGGCGTAGTCCCACAGCGACAGCGCGCCGTGGCGGTGTAGCAGGGCGGCGATCCGGTCGGTGTCGGACAGGACGCCGGTGACGTTGGAGGCGGCCGAGAAGCTGCCGATGCGCAGCGGCCGGTCGGCGTGCGCGACCAACTGGCGCTCCAGGGCGGTGAGGTCGATGTGGCCGTCGGCGTCTTCGCCGATCACCACCACGTCCGCGATCGACTCCCGCCAGGGCAGCTCGTTGGAGTGGTGCTCGAACGGCCCGACGAACACCACCGGCCGCTGCCCGGGCGGGATCCGCTCCAGCAGCCGGTACGGGTCGGCCAGGCCGGCCGGCAGCCGCAGCTCGAGGATCCCGACGAGCTTGTTGACCGCCGCGGTGGCGCCGGAGCCGCAGAAGATCACCACATGGTCGTCGGTGCCGCCGACCGCGTCACGGATCAGCCGGCGGGCGTCCTCGCGCAGCCGGGTGGTCTGCAAGCCCGTACCCGAGCTTTCGGTGTGCGTGTTGGCGTAGCGGGGCAGCACCTGGTCGCGGACGAAGTCCTCGATGAAGTCCAGCGACCGCCCGGAGGCGGTGTAGTCGGCGTAGGTGATCCGCCGCGGCCCGTACGGCCCGTCGAGCACCTCGCCGTCGCCGATGATCCCCGCCCGGACCCGCTCCAGCAACGCTGACGTGGGCACTGGCTCGACCGCGGTGCCCACCGGCCACCTCCCGGGTCGTAGCAGCCATACGACCGCAGTCTGGTCCCGACCCTGCGGCTCGTGCAGGGCCGTTGGCACCGGTGGCACGGGACCTTGCGCCCCACCCTCTTGCCCGGGTCGTGACCCGGCGCGACGAGCCGGGGAGGTCGGGCCTGTGGCAGGCCCGACCTCCCCCGGCGTCGCTGACCGGTTCGCGGTCAGGCCACCTTGCGCCAGTGGGTCAGGCGTGTCGCCAGGGTGTACAGCGGGCAGAACCCGCTGACCCCGGTCGCCACCATGATGGCGGCGAACACCAGCGCGACGACCCCGAGTACCGTGCCCGCGCCGACCGCCAGGGCGAGCCACACGGCCAGCGGGGCCACCACGACGGCCCGCACCAGCCGGTCAACGGCGTGCATGTTCTGTTTCATCGCAGGTCTCCTTCGATCGACCACGGTCATCGTCAGGCGTCGCCTGCGGCCAGGCTCTTGTCCGCCTCGCCGGTGTGGACTGGGACGCGCTTCGGCTCGGACAGCGCCGCGAACTTCGGCACCACAACCTCCAGCACACCGTTGTCGTAGCTGGCCTTGATGTCGTCGAGGCTCACCGTGTCCGGCAGCCGGACGCCGCGCTGGAAGCTGCCGTAGGCCCACTCCCGCCGGTAGTAGCCGCCCTCGTCCTGCTCAGCCGCCCGCCGGCGCTCGCCGCTGATGCAAAACACACCGTCCTCGACGGTCACCTGCACGTCCTTGTCCGGCTCGATCCCGGGTAGCTCCATCCGCACCACCAGATCCCCGTCCCGGCTGAACACGTCACAGGCCGGCGCCCACCGGTCCTCGTCAACGAAGGGCGCAAAACTGTACCGACGGGGGTCCATCCAGGGCCCGAAGACGCGGCCGAACAGCCGGCCCACGTCCGCGTCGAACTCGGCCATCCACCAGGGCGCCCGTCGCACAAGTCGGGTCATGTCACTCACCTCTCGCATCCGTCGCATCGACAGATCTCTTTGCGCTTGCATCCACATGGATGCGCGAGACGGCGAAATGGTGCGCGGTTGTGCCGACCGATCAGGCGGTACCGATCAGATGTCAGCGGCAGCGGCAAGGCGTTCGCGCAGCGCGGACCGGGCCCGGTGCAGGATCGACCGGGCCGCCGGCACAGTGATGCCCATCGCCTGGGCGACATCCTCCGCGCGCAGCCCCAGCCCGTCCTTGAGAAGCAGCGCGGTGTGGTAGTGGTCGGGCAGGCCTGCCAGCGCCGCCAACACGCTTCGGCGGGTCTCCGCCTCGAGCGCCGCCTCCTCCGGGCCCGGTTCCCCCGCGGCCGGTTCGGGCGGCCGGTGCTCGGCGGTCGCCGCGTCCTCCAGCAGCGCATCCAGCGACAGCGGAACCTTGCGCCGGCGCAGCATCCGACATTCATTGGTGGCGATGCGGTGCAGCCAGGTCCGCAGGCTCGCCTCCCACCGGAACCCGTCCAGGTGCTCGGCCGCCTTCAGCAGCGCGCTGTGCGCGACGTCCTCGGCGTCTTCGCGATGCCGGCACAACTGGCGGGCCAGCCGCCACACGTCGTCGCGGTAGCGCCACACCGCACCGGCCGAAGCGCCCGCCTGTCCCACGACTTCAGCGTAGCCGCGGACTCGACCGGCGCGCCGAGCCATCGGCACCGACGAAAGCGCACCAATTCGGCAGGCCCCGGCATCCGTGCCAGTGAGACGGCGAAGCGAACTGATGTGGGTGACAACGATGGCGGACACAGGCGAGTTCACGGTGAGCATGGAACTGCAGGACGGCTACCGGTTCCTGGTCGACTTCCAGCAGGAGGGCGTGCCCGCCCTGGTCGTGGACGAGCCCGAGCCGCTCGGCGCCGGGGAAGGACCAAACGCGGCGCGCCTGCTGGCCGCGGCGGTGGGAAACTGCCTGTCGGCCAGCGCCCTGTTCTGCCTGCGCCGGGCTCGGGCACCGGTGCACGGGATGCGAACCTCGGTGGTCGCCTCGCTCGTGCGCAACGACCGTGGCCGCCCGCGGGTCGGCGCCCTTCAGGTGCAGATCAACCCGCAGGTAGACGCGGCCGATGAAGGCCGCATCCAGCGGTGCCTCACGCTGTTCGAGGACTACTGCGTGGTGACCCAGAGCGTACGTGCCGGACTGGACGTGTCGGTCGAAGTCAAGGCCACGGCGGAGCCGGTGGCGGGGCAACGGTGACGGGGCGCCGCCCCGTGCTTGACATTTGTCAGGAGCTCGAGTGGACCTGGGGCGGCCCGGCAAGCCCGCCTGGGTCATCTGCTCCGACGGCCACCGCGCTTCGATCGCGGCGAGCCTGCTGGACCGGGCCGGGATCCCCGCGCGCCTGATCGGGAAAGGCGGGTTGGCGAATGGCAGCATCGCTGCACACCCGCCCTGGCGGCCTGCTGACCCGAGGAACCGCAGACACCCACCGGCTGCTATGTGCTGGCCGGTCCAGCCGGATGCCCGTCTTACCCGACGGTTGGGGTTTGCGGTCAGATGAACCGCCGTACCCTCTCCGCTTTTCCGGTGTTCGCACTGCCTCGTCGGTGGGTGTCTGCGTCCAGACTTGCGCGACCCGGCCGTCGTGCTCAGGGCCGATCGGCCCCTGTTGGAGGGGACAACGGTCCCCCCGCTCGGGTAGTGCGGGAGCCGGTGGCCGTGCGCAGAGTCCAGCAGATTGCTGCCGTACGCCCGGTAGGACAGCCCGCCGCGCCCGCCACGGCCATGGTGAGCACGCCCACCCCGGCGGCACGCAACACGCCCCGCCGCGACACCCCGACCGCCGGAGTGCGCGGTACAGCATCATCGCCGGGACCGCCCATTCCGGTCCGTTGATGAAACCACCGTCACTACACCACCGTCACGGCGGCCGGCCCACGGCGGCAAGGCCGAATGGGTACCGCCATCGGGTCGTCGGTCCCGCCGGAAGGGTGGCGGATGGGACTAGTGCCCTGCCAGAGGGGACCGTCGTACCCTGCTGGCGATACCCCCGTGGGTATTGAATGCAGGCAGCGGCACGGGGCACCCACGTCGAGAGCTCCGACAACAGTCACGATCGCCTGGGTGAGGGAGGCAGTCACAGCGCTCGACGACCGACACCCGCCAGCCACCGCCGCGCAGACGGAAGGACCGAGATGAAGGCCACGACAGCGCCCACGCGCCGAACCACCATTGACAGCGGCCACCCCGCCACCGGCCGAGCCCGCACCAACTTCCTGATCTTCGCGCTCGTCACCATCGGCATCGGCTGGATCGGCGTCGCCCTCGACACCGCCACCGACGCGCCGCGCGGCAACAGCACCGGAATGGGTCTGTGGCTCATCGTCCCCGCGTTGACCGCGATCGCGCTCTACCTGCTGCACCGCGACGGTGGCGGAACGCTCGGACTGACGCTGCGCTTCCCGCACCGTATGGTGACGGGCATGGTTTCACTCCTTGGTGTGTTTGCCGGCCATCGACATATGCGCCGGCAGCGGGATGGGCCGCCCGGGCAGCAGCAGGTTCCAGTACATCCAGCGGAACGCCAGCTTGCCCCAGTGGTTGATCTCGGTCTCTTCGAGCAGGGTGAACGGGCCGATGCCGGGAATCGGGTACTTGCCGGGCAGCGGCTCGGTGTCGTAGTTGAAGTCGATGAGCAGGCCCTTGCCGTGGCCGGACTCCACGAAGCAGTTGGCGTGCCCGTCGAAGCGTCCGGTCATCGGCTCGCCGCGGGCGTGCTGGAGGAAGTTGTCCGCGAAGATCTCGACCGAGAAGTGCGCGACGGAGCCGGCCTTGGAGGCGGGGATGTCGCTGGCGTCGCCGAGGGCGAAGATGTTCGGGTACGCCTTCGACAGCAGCGTGTGTTTGTCCACCGCCACCAGGTTGAGCTCGTTGCCCAGCCCCGAGCGGGCCACGTACTCGGCGCCCATGTTCAGCGGCACGGTCACCAGCAGGTCGAAGTCGATCTCGCGCTCGTCGTAGGAGACCAGGGTCGTGCCATCGATGCGCTCGACCAGGAAGTCGGTCTCCACGGCGATCTTGCGCTCGTCCAGCATCGCGCCCAGGTGCTTCGAGGCGATCGGCTTGGTGAACGCGCCAGGCAGCGGCGTGGCGTAGGTGAGCTCCACCCGGTCGCGCATGCCGCGCTGCCGCAAGTACGCGTCGGCGAGAAACGTGAACTCCAGCGGCGCCACCGGACACTTGATCGGCATGTCCACGATGTGCACCACCAACCGGCCGCCGTCGAACCGGTCAAGGGCGTTGGCGAGCGCGACCGCACCGTCGTAGGTGTAGAAGTCGAAGATGCTCTCCCGCCACTGCCCGCCATCCAGCATGCCCGGGGTCTGGTCCGGCCGCGGCTCCACGCCGGTGGCGATGACCAGGTAGTCGTAGGGCAGCCGGCGCCCGTCGCTGAGCAGCACCTCGTTGGCGTCCGGCTCCACCCGGTCCACCTCGCCATAGACCAGGTCCACCCCGTCCGGGATGAACCGCTGCCGCGGCTTGACGATCTCGTCGGGCGAGTAGACACCGAACGGGACGAACAGAAAACCGGGCTGGTAGAAATGCCGGTCACTCTGATCGACCACCGCGATCTGCCAGTCGGCCTTGTCCAGACGGCGGCGCAGCTTGTTGACCACCATCGTGCCCGCCGTGCCGGCACCCAGAACCAGTAGCCGTTTCATCACGACCTCCTCTATACCCCCCACGGTATGCGGGTGGCGGAGGTCGCCGTAGAGACAGAAGTCCTGACCGTGTGGGCCGACCGGGACGGTGGAACGCCCGGAACTGTGAAGGCCGGCCGGACGCGAGCGCCCGGCCGACCTTTCAGCTGCCGGCAGGAGTCAGGCGAGGGACAGAAAGAGCTTCTCCATCCGCTCCAGGTTCACCGCCTGGTCCTCCCCGTCCTCGCCGGCAGTGAGGCACTGCTGCAGACCACTCGCGATGATTTTGAAACCGGCCCGGTCGAGCGCCCGGGACACGGCGGCCAACTGTGTGACCACGTCGGCGCAGTCGCGGCCCTCTTCGAGCATCCCGATAACACCCCGGATCTGCCCCTCGGCACGGCGCAACCGCTTGATCACATCACCCGTCGCGCCCTCATCCACCTGCATCGCCGTCTCCCCATCATCACTGCGCTTAGGTTCTACTCTACCCCCGGGGGTATTGCTCGCCGGATTCCTGACGCATGACGCACGGCTACCCCCCCGGCCCGCGGAGTACGGTGAAGCATATACCCCAGGGGGTATAAATCCGGTCGGTTCACGCCACCGCATAGGCTCCGCTGCCCGGCTGGCCACCGTTCTGTTCAGCGAAAGGAAGCGCCGCGATGAGCGCATCACGTCCGGTCATTGCGTCACGAGGTTGTCATCGTCGGTGGTGGGACCGCCGGCATCACCGTCGCCGCCCGGCTGCGCCGCGCCGGTGTCACCGACGTGGCGGTGGTCGAGCCCTCGGAGCACCACTACTGCCAGCCGCTGTGGACGCTGGTGGGCGGCGGGCTGGCCGATGCGGCCAGCACCGTACGTCCCGAGGCGCGGGTGCTGCCCGTAGGGGTGACCTGGATCCGCGACCGGGCCGTGCAGGTGCACCCCGACGCCCGCACCGTCGATCTCGATGACGGCCGGCGGCTCTCCTACGAGCACCTCGTCGTGGCCCCTGGCCTGCGGTTGGACTTCGACGGGGTGCCCGGCCTGGCCGAGGCGGTCGGCCACGACGGGGTGTCGAGCAACTACCGATTCGACCTGGCGCCGCGGACGTGGGAGTTCATCCGGCAGGTACGCGGCGGCACGGCCGTGTTCACCATGCCGCCGGGGCCGATCAAGTGCGCCGGCGCACCGCAGAAGATCGCCTACCTGGCCGCCGACTGGTGGCGCCGCCAAGGCGCGCTGGACCGGATGCGCGTCATCCTGGTGCTGCCCACCGCGGCGATGTTCAGCCAGCCGGACTGGGGCGAGGTGCTCAAGGGCGTCGCCGCCGGGTATGGCATCGAGGTGCGCCACGACACGCACCTGGTCGAGGTCGATGGGCCGGCCCGCCGGGCGGTCCTGCTGGACACAAAAGGCGGCACCAAGGAGGACATCGACTTCGAGGTGCTGCACGCCGTGCCGCCGCAGAGCGCCCCGGACTGGGTCAAGGCCAGCCCGCTGGCCGGCGCCACTGCGGCCCTGGCCCCCGGCGGCACCCTGCTGGTCGTCGGGGACGACCGGGCCAACCTCACCAGCGGCGTCGGCGGGCCGCAGGACGCGGCAGTGCTCTACACCCCGGAGCAGATCGTCGCCGGACTCGACGGGCTGCGCGTCGACCGTGCCGATACCGTCCGCCGGCCGGTACCCGCCGACGGACGCACCGCCGAGGCACTGGACACCGTCGTCGTCGCGGTCCGGCCGTGAGCGGCCGCTGGTCTCGATGCCGTCTCCACATCGGTTCCATCCCGCTCGCACACGCAAGCGCCACCGTAGGGGTATCAGAGCGATAAGGATCGATGAAGGAGGAGCCATGAAGACGACCACGCGCCGCGCGGCGGTCCTCGTCGCCGCAGGCGCGCTCGGCCTCGGTGGCCTCGCCGTAGCGGCGCCCGCCGCCGGTGTGAACCCGTTCGTCCAGATGGGCGGCCGCGTCCGGCGAACCCGGCCCGGGCTGGCGTGGCGGCAACGGCACCGGCATGGGTGCCGGCAGCGGCATGGGTGCGGGGATGGGCACCACCGCCCGCGACGGCAGTTGCGGCGGCCTGGCCGTCACCGCGGCCAAGGGCACCTGACGGAGCAGCAGATGACCACGCTGGCGGCGATGGCCCAGGAGGAGAAGCTCGCGCAGGACCTGTACGGGGCGTGCGCCCCGCACCACCCGGACTACACCCAGCCCCGCGACCGCGCCGGTCGCGTCCGGGCCGGTGGTGATCAACGAGGCCGGCTGTGCCCGGCTGCTCGGCTTCCTGGCCCAGATCCGAGACCGGCGGGCCCGCCGCGGACGCCGTTACCCGTTGCCCTACCTGCTCGCGGTCCCGATCGTGGCGATGCTGGCCTGCCACATCGACATCACCGCTATCGGCGAAGGGGTCGCCGATGCCCCCGCACACCTGCTCCTGGCCCTCGGCGCCCCGACCGGCCAGCCCCGCCGGCCCGACACCAAAACCATCACCGACGCCCTCACCGCGCACGACGAGGACTACGACCGGGCCCTGTGCGCCTTCACCGGCGCCCTGACCCGCGAGCACCATCAGCACAACACCGGCAGCCCGCTACGGCGCTGCCTGCACATCGACGGCAAAGCGCAGAAAGGCGCCACGCCCCGCGGCGGGCGCACCCCGATGCTGCTGTCCGCCCGCAGCGACGACGGCACCGTCGCCGCGCAACACCCGGTCCCGGTCGACAAAACCAACGAAATCACCGTGTTCGGCCCGCTGATCGACCAGATCAGCGACACCGACGTGACCGGCACCGTCTTCACCGCCGACCAACTCCACACCCAACGCGAACACGCCGAATACCTGCACCGCAGGCACGGGTTCTACGTGTTCACCGTCGGCGGCAACCAACCCCGCCTGTACGCCGCCATCGACGCGCTGCCCTGGACCCAGATCGCCGTCGAACACGCCACGATCGACCGCGGCCACGGACGCATCGAGATCCGCACCATCCGCACCCTGCCCGTCACCGCCACCATCGCCGCACTGTTCCCCCACGCAGCCCAAACGTTCCTGCTCGAACGCTACATCTACGACACCCACGGCAAGCCGCTGGGCGCCGTCGCGGTCCTCGGCATCACCAACCTCACCAGCGAACAAGCCGACCCCGCCGCCCTGCTCGCCTACGTCCGAGGACACTGGTCGATCGAATCACTGCACTGGCTCCGCGACGTCGTCCTCGGCGAGGACGACAGCCGCCTCACGAGCGCGGCACGAGCCGTGGCCGCCCTCCGCAACCTGATCATCGGGATATGCCGGCTCCGCGGTATCACCCGGATCAGCCGCCAACTACGCCACAACAGCCGCGACCCCTACCATCGCCCACTCGTCCTATTAGGACTTACGAAACCAACTAGAGATCAACCAGACGTCGAAACGTGACCGAATAAGCAGCCACCCCCACACGCCACTTCCCAATCCACGCCCGCAACCTGCACGAACTACCGTCCGTCACAAACTTTGAAGACGCCCTGGGTCCATGAGGGCCTCCTTCACGTGAGGTGTGAGCACCCCGAGCATCCCGCCGGGAGTCACGAGGAGCGAGGCCCCGCTCCTTCATGCCGTCAAGGGGTCTGGGTTCAAATCCCGCCGTCCCGACCAAGGATTAGCAGGTCCAGGTTTTCTAAGATCGGAAGCCTGGCCCTTGATCGTTTGTTGCTGGTTTGTTGTCAGTACGGAGCCGCATGGGGCAACGCGGCGCGGGACCCGCGGTGTGGTTGTGTGCCAACGGATCTGGTTGTTCGGTGCCGCGATTAGCGAGATGTTCAAACAGGACGGTCTTGGCCGTGAGAGGATCCGGCGTTCGAACCCCAACGATCTCACGATCTCACTGGGGACCGCGCAGTGCCCCGGCCAGTTATTCCACCGCAGGCACGACTGGCCGAAGTCAGTTCAAAACCGTCACAGACGATCGTATGGGGAGACGACCCGAAATGGCACCCACGGCACAACTGGCCGCAACCGCCCCGCCCAAAAGATCGGTCCTAGTACGGCAGCCCGGGTTCGTTATGTAGATGTCAGTCGATGGGTGGGGTGGCCTCGGCGGCGGTAGTGGCTGGTCCGGGCGCGGTGTTGGTGTCGGCGTCGCCAGGTTGACCAGTGCAGCCAGTGGTCGATGGTGTGGATGGTGTTGGCGACCAGTTTGCCGAACAGGCGCCGGATTTCGGGCACGGTCAACGGGATCAGGGTGTGGTCGCCGACGGGTCGGGCGTGTTCGCGGGCGGCGATGACGGTGAGGATGGCGTGGGCGAGCATGACCAGGGTGGTGTGCCGGTACCAGGAGTCCCAGCGGCGGACCTGGGGCTCGTCCAGGCCGGTGGTCTTGCTGGTCTGGAAGCAGGTTTCGACCTGCCACCTGGTGCCGGCCACGCGGACCAGCACGTGCAGCGGGACGCGATCGCGGGACCAGCAGCGGTAGAACGCAAGTTCGCCGTCGCTGATCCGGCGGCGGATGAGCAGGCTGTGCTGTCCGGCGGCTTCGTCGGCGGGTGCGGTGATGGTGATCCAGGCCCAGTCGTAGTCCCGGTCGCCTTTGGACCCGGCCCCGGCGGAGAGCCGGTTCCACGCCGAGGCGGGCAGGGTCGCAGCGAGCAGGTCGGCGCGTACCGGGCCGTCGACGGGCCGGGCGGTGACCCGGTGACTTTTCGCCACGGCGAGCACGTAGCCGATACTGCGGGCTTGCAGGTCCCGGCGCAGGTGGCGGTCTCCGCCGTAGAACTCATCCGCGGTGCACCACGCGGCCGGCGTACCGGCATCCAGCGTGCGGGCCAGCATCCGCCGCGCGAGGGTGATCTTCGTGGCGAACCCGACGTCCTCGGGCACCCCGGCCGCGGCACACCGGGCCGCATCACCGGTCCACGCCTTCGGCAGGTAGACCTCCCGGTCGATCAGTGCGGCCCCTTCCGGTGCGGCATAGGCCAGGTAGACCGCCACCTGAGCATTCTCGATCCGGCCGGCGGTACCGGTGTACTGCCGCTGGGTACCGACAGTGCAGGCACCCTTCTTGAGGTCACCGGTGTCGTCGAGGATCAACACCGCACCCCGGTCGCCGAGCGCGTCGACCACGTATCCGCGCACATCGTCACGTACGGCGTCGGCATCCCAGACCGCCTCGCCCAACAGCCGCTGCATCGCGTGCGGCGAGGCGTCCCCGGCCTGCTCCGCGAGCTGCCAACACGACCGGCTGTCCACATCGGACAACAACCCGAGCAGGAACGAACGCGCCTGCCGGCGCGGCTCCACCCGCCCGAACCTGCCCGCGATCGCCGCGAACCCGGTGTCGAACTCCGCCAACCATCCCTCGGCGTCTACGCTGTGCCCAGCGGCCGCCGCACGATATTCGATTGTCTCCACAAGTCATCGATGATCAACCGGCGGCCGTTCCCACGCCCGCCGACACGCCCACCAGCCCCAGCACCCACAAAATCATCGCTGGTCATCTACATAACGAACCCGGGCTGCCGTACTAGCCTTCTTCTTGCTTGCCACTGCTCTTGTTGTGCCCTTTCTGATACTCGGCGCCTTAACTGGATGGCAGCTGCTACCAGGACTGCCCGTAGCCGCACTGGGGGCCTTCTCTCCCATGCTCGCAGCCCTCATGCTGGTATATCGCTCGGAAAAGAAGGCGGGCGTAGTGGCTTTGCTCAAGCGGTCATATGATCTCAACCGCATCAAAGCCAAACGATGGTATGTGCCTATCCTGCTGACCATGCCGGCTGTGGCCGTCGTGACCTTTGGGGTGCAGCGTCTGACGGGCGTACAGGTGCCAATTCCGCATATTGCGGTTGTGCGAACGCTTGTTTTTTGCGTAGTTGCCTATATTGCTGCCTTAGGTGAAGAGCTAGGGTGGTCAGGCTATGCCATCGACCCACTGCAAGCTCGCTGGGGAGCGCTCAATGCCAGTCTCATGCTCGGAGCGTTTTGGGCTGTGTACCACTACGTGCCGTTGGTGCAGGCCCATCGTTCAGCGATCTGGATAGCTTGGTGGACGCTCTACACCGTAGCGGCACGCGTGATCATGGTATGGATATTCAATAACACTGGTAGAAGTGTGTCCGGTGTGTCGCTCTTCCACATGACTTTGAATGTTGTCTGGCAGTCGTACCCGGTAAGTGGTTCGCTTCTTGATTACCGTATCGTGGGCCTGACGTTTGCTGTCATGGCGGTACTCGTCGTGCTGGGGTGGGGGCCATCGATGCGAGGTTGGCGTTTTCGAAATAGCCAGACGTAGAGGCCACGGGAGTCGTAGCTCAACCGCGCCATCGAAAGGTGCGCAACGCGCCCACCTTCATACGGCATTGTTCCGCTGTCAACGCAGTGTCGGAGGCGTAGCTGACCGTGTGTCGCGGTGACCGTTCAGCCCGTCAACCGCAACACATGGTCGAGGACGATTTCGGTGAGTAACGACTTCCGGAGCCGCTGGCGGTCCCCTGGCGGCTCGAGGAGAAGCTGTCGGCGAAGTCCGGTATCGACATGCTCCCAGACGGCCGCGGCAGGTATCTGGGTTGACGAGATCCTCAGAGGTGTCACGCCGCCGATGCTGGCGTGGTGGTTCGCCCATCTGGACGGCGACACGGACCTCGATGGTCGGCGCGTTGCGAGGTACGGGGTCTGGCACCCCTTCGACCACGTCTACGCGTCCTACGTGCCCCGCACCGCGGACCGCTCCATCGGCCCGTACGCGGTGGACCTGCCGATGGCGTTGTCGGCGGCCAGTTGCGCAAGGCGGGTGCCGTCGAGAAACCACCTCAGGATGAGCACGGCCTGCTTGCGGCAGCCCAACGCGCGGGTGCCAGCGCGGGTGCCACGCCGGGTGCCACGCCCGACCCGTTCGGCGTGCAGCAGGCCCGACACGAACGACACCGTCTGGTCTCGTACCGGCAGCGTGGCCGTGAATGTGACACTCATGGCAGCGCAGGACCCCCTATTAGGTGATCTGTGAGAGGAACAACCTTACATATCGGGGTTCTGCGTCTTCTTGTTGTACCGCGACGTCTTCTTGTTGTACCGCAACGAGATCGGCGTGTTAGCGGCCACCCACCCGCCAACTACATGCTGTCACCGCGAGGTTGCGCGGAACAGCTCACTAACCGGGGAGCGGCATCATCACTCCCATCGACCGCGGCACCCGCCGGCTCTACCGCGGGTCGAACTCCCTCGACAAACTCGCTGGCGAAAACTCACTCAGCCGCCTGGGCGACGCGGTCAGCATTTTCATCAGTGAGACCCAGCACCCGAGCGTGCGCCATCAAGCGGGCGGCCGTTGGTACTTGCCGACTGTTCGCGCCGTAGCCTCGTTCTCAGTCTCATCCGGCTACGTTCCGTTGATCCGCCGGTGACTTGCGGCCGGCGGACCGAGCGCTGTAGGGCGGGTCCTGTCGGGCTCGGCGCAGGCGAAACAGCTCGCGTGTCTTGGTGTAGCCCACTTGCTCTGCGACCATCTGCGATGGCCGTCGTGGCTTCTCCAGGGCGGCGGCCTGCAGGAGGATGAGAGGCAGCAGATCATTTGGGGTTGGCGGCGCCACGAGATCGGGGAGGCGAGACCGAACGAGCCGATCGAGGTGCCTGAGATGAACGCCGCGTCGTTGGTCGTCTACGCCGTGGTCGCCGTGCTCACCGGCGGCGTGCTCTTGGTGGGGCTCGCCGTGGGCGCTCGGCGCCTGCTCGGACTGCGGCTCGGTGTGCTGCGCACCGTGCTCGCCGGCCTGGTCGGGTCCGCGGCCTGGTTAATCTTCGGCATCACCATCTACGGACCGCAACAGAGCCCCCTGGTGCTGACCACCGTGCAGGCCGGGATCGCGTTGCTGGTCGCGATGGGCTTCCTGGTCTTGGCCGAGGCGGTCCTGCCCAGCGGGTCGGTCCGGCCCCGTGCCTGGGCGCGAGCGTTGCGGGATCAGCTGGCCCGGGTCCGACGATATCTCCAGATCAGCCAGATCGCGGCCCGCCACGGCCTGCTGGCTCACCTGCGAGGCCGCCGACGCCTCCAGGCCGACCCACCTGCCGGTCCCGGCGGGCTGGCCAGATCGCTGCGGCAGGCGCTGGAGGAGGGCGGGGTCAGCTTCGTCAAGCTCGGCCAGCTGCTGGCCACCCGCCGCGATCTGCTCCCCGCCGAGTTCATCGACGAGCTCGCCAAGCTCCACCATCAGGTCACCCCGGCCCCATGGATGCAGGTGGAACAGCTGCTCGGCGAGGAACTCGGCGCCCCGCTCGACACGGTCTTCGCCGAGTTCGACCCCCACCCGCTGGCCGCCGCCTCCATCGCCCAGGTGCACCGGGCCCGGCTGCGCTCCTCCGGGGCGGACGTGGCGGTCAAGGTCCAGCGCCCCGGCATCCGCCCGGTCGTCGAACGCGACCTCGACATCGTGGACCACATGGCGCGCCGGCTGGAAACCCGGACCCGGTGGGGGGCGACGATCGGCGCCGTCGACCTGGCCCGGGGCTTCACCACAGCGCTCCGCGAGGAGCTCGACTTCCGCGTCGAGGCGCGCAACTTGGCCGCAGTCGCAGCGGCGTCGCCCGGGCCCACAACCGACGCCTCCGTGCGGCTGCCGGCCGTACACCCGCAGCTGTGCACCGGACGGGTGCTGGTGATGGAGCGGCTTCACGGGCTCCCCCTCGACACCGCCGGGCCGGTCATCGACGCCCATGGACTGGACCGGCAGGTCCTCGCGCGGACCCTGCACGGCTGCCTGCTGCGGCAGATCATGCTCGGCGGGGTCTTCCACGCCGACCCCCACCCCGGCAACATCCTGCTGCTCGACGACGGCCACCTTGCCCTGCTGGACTTCGGCTCGGTCGGCCGGCTCGACGCCCTGCTGCGATCCGCGCTGCAGCAGTTCCTGCTCGCCATCGACCGCGGCGACCCGGCCGGGCTCTACGACGCCCTACTGGAGGTCGTCGTACGGCCCGACGACGTCGACGAGCAACGGCTGCAACGCGCCCTCGGCCAGTTCATGGCCCGACATCTCAACCCCGGCGCCGCCCTCGACGTCGAGATGTTCACCGACCTGTTCCGGCTGGTCGCAAGCTACGACCTCGCGGTGCCACCCGAGGTCGCCGCCGTGTTCCGGGCGCTGGCCACCCTGGAAGCCACCCTGGCCCAGCTCGCCCCCGGCTTCGACATCGTCGCCGAGTCCCGGGCGTTCGCCGCCGCCCAGCTCACCAGCCAGCTGCAGCCCACCTCCCTGCGCCAGGCCGCCGCTGACGAACTGCCCACACTGCTGCCGGTGCTGCGCCGCCTCCCGCGCCGCGCCGACCGGATCACCAGCGCCCTCGAGCACGGCCGCCTCGGCCTGGCCGTGCGGCTGTTCGCCGACCCACGCGACCGCCAATTCCTGACCACCCTCGTCCACCAGACCCTGCTGGCGTTCCTCGGCGCCACCACCGGCATCATGGCCGTCGTGCTGCTCAACAGCACCGGCGGGCCGAGGCTCAGCCCCACCGTCAGCCTGTTCCAGGTGCTCGGCTACAACCTGCTCGTGGTCAGCGCCGTGCTCATCCTCCGGGTCCTCGTCACCATCTTCCGACCGCCACGGTGACCTGGGCAGGGTAGTGGTCACCAGCCGGCGGCCGCCAGCGCCTGGTCGTTCGGCGGCGAAGTCGTCGCCCGCGTCCTCGGGCGGGTTGGTCAGGGTGGTGGCAGCAGCCGAGCTGAGGCCCCGTACACGCGCCCGTCCCCCACGTGCAGCGCACCGACCAGCCGGTGAGACCGCAACCTCCACCACCGCCAGCACCGCCCGCCCTCCATGCCCCAAGGGTGACCCGGGCCGAGGTTTACGTCGGCGTGTCGGCCGGAAACGGCCGCTGAGCTGTTGAAACTCTCACCAAGACCCTCGGCGCTGTAGCCAGGACGCGAATAGTGCTTCCTGACTCTGATGGGAGTCAAAGCCGCGAACGTCGCCGGTTCGGCCCTGTCGGCCGCAACGGCCGTTTGTCTTGTCGCCACAACGCTGGATCCGCCTTCACGGTGTCTTTGCAGTTCAGCTCGCCATTATGTGGGTCCTTGATCACGTAACTTCGGCCCAGGCGACCCAACCGGTGCAATGACTGAACGTGTAGGCCTGCCCATACGGAGCCACTGTGGGTGACGGCGACCCGCGCCACACAGGACGGGGACGGTCTGGCGGCCGATGACGCGGTGGCGCCGGCGAGCAGGACGCGCAAGGTGGTGCTCCCCTCCTGAACAGCTCGTGGTGGACCGGTTTGCCGGCGAGGCGGTCGGCGGTCCAGACGAAGCCCGGATGATCGTCGACACGCCCACCGCTGCGTGCCAACCGGCGCGCCATACTGTCTAGCTTCACGATCGCGGCCTGCTGTCTGCGCTGTGACGCCGGCCAGGTCGGGTCAGAAGCGCGGGTCCGTGACGGTGGCCAGCAGTACCCGGATCGAGGCGCGCAGGTCGCTCGATGTCAGCTTGCGGGTTCCGGCCCCGGCGATCTGGTCGAATAGCAGGCCGTCGAGGAAGGCCACGAAGTCGCCTGCCCGGCGTCGCGGCTCGCCGATGCCCGCGGCGGCGAATCTCTCGGCGACCATGGCCCGGATTCCGGCGCCGGAGGCCACCAGGACCTCGCGGAGGTGCGGACGGCGGGTCGCCTCCAGGGCCAGCTCGTAGCGGGCCAGTTGGCGTTCGCGCCCGGTGGTCAGCCAGCGTTCGACGAGCTCGGCGGCCGCGCGGGCCAGGGCGTCCGGGTCGTCGTGTGGCAGCGCCGGGATCTCGCTGGCGTCCACCTCGGCCAGACGCTCAATCGTGGCCGTTAGCAGGGCCTGGCGTGTCCGGAAGTAGTAGGAGGTCGACCCCTCGGGCAGCCCGGCGGCCCGGTCGACGGCGCGGTGTGTCAGCCCGCGCATCCCGTCCCGGGAAAGCGTCGTGATCGCCGCGTCGGCGAGCTCGGTCCGGCGTGACATACGCCACCACCTCACAGGTTCTCTACAAGTGTAGAGATACTCTACAGATGTAGAGACGGAGGCCGTCATGCAAGCAACCATCATCGGCGGCGGAATCGGCGGGCTGGCCTGCGCGCTGGCACTGAGCCGGCGCGGCTGGCAGGTCGAGGTGCTGGAACGTGCGGCGCAGCTCACCGAGGTCGGCGCGGGCCTGGCCCTGTGGCCCAACGCGCTGCACGCGCTGGACGCGCTCGGAGTGGGCGAGTCCGTCCGCGGCCGCTCGGCGCTGAAGGGACAAGCCGGCATCCGCGACGCCGCCGGGCGGTGGCTGTCTCGTACCGACACGATCCAGCTGGAGCGCCGCTACGGGCCGACGGCCATGATCCACCGCGCCGACCTGGTCGCCGTGCTGCGCGCCGCGTTGCCGGACGAGGCGCTGCGCGGCGGGGTCACGGTCCGCCGGGTACGGCTCGACGGGACGGTGGTGCACTCCGAGGACGAGTCCCACGCAGAGCTGATCGTCGGGGCGGACGGTGTCCGCAGCGTGGTGCGCACGTCGATCTGGCCGGACGCCCCGTCGCCACGGTACGTCGGTTACACGACCTTCCGGATGGTCACACCACCGGTGCCGGTCGGCGAGAGCTGCGAGTCGTGGGGCTCGGGGGAACGGTTCGGCTACGCCCCGCTGCCGGACGGGCGCATCTACTGCTACGCCGCCGTCAACGCTCCGGCAGGCGCCCCGCTCGGCGGGCTGGCCGAACTGCGCCGCCGGTTCGGTGGTTGGCACGACCCGATCCCGACCCTGCTGGATGCGGCGGACCCGGACGCGGTGCTGCACAACGACGTGTACGAATTGCCGCCGCTGAAGACGTACGCCTTGGGCAGGGTCGTGCTGGTCGGTGACGCCGCCCACGCCATGACCCCCAACCTGGGACAGGGTGCCTGTCAGGCGCTCGAAGACGCGCTGGTGCTCGCCAGGGTCCTTGACAGCGGCGAGGGACTGGACGCCTACGACCGTGACCGTCGGCCACGGACCCAGATGATCGCGCTGCGCGCACACCGGATCGGCGCGGTCGCCCAATGGGCATCCCCGGTAGCCGTAGGCCTACGCAACACCGCCCTACGCGTGCTTCCCCGCTCGTCGCCCGCCCGATCCCTCGCCTCGGTACTGGACTGGACCCCGTGAACGCCAAGGCCCGCAGACCCATCGTGCTGAGCTATCGCGTTGGCGAAGCGGTGCTCCGCAGCCGCGCTGGCGGGACCCCGTTACCTAGCTCGGCAGGCCCAACGCCTCTGTCCCACAGCCACGCGTCGCGGTGGGATAGCGGATGGAGCTGCCGTGGCCTAGCCGTGATGCGCTTCGACTCCGCTTGGCGCGAGGAGACTCTCAGAGGGCATCTCATCCCATTTCAGGATGATCTGGTATAGACACGGCGGCACGTCGACGTCCGACGTCCCACCATTGTGGACGGTGGTTTGGTAGGCCAGGCGAGTGACTGCCTCTCGCCGCCCGTACCGCACTGACCTGTCCGACGCCCGGTGGGCGCTGATCGAGCCGATGCTGTCGGCGTGGCAGGCCGCCCGGGCCGGATTGGGCATCGCGAAGATACAACACGACTTGCGGGAGATCGTCAATGCGATCCTGTATGTCAACCGGACCGGCATCCCGTGGGAGTACCTGCCGCACGACTTTCCGCCGTACAAGACGGTGCATGGTTACTTCGCCTTGTGGGAGAAGGAAGGAATCACCGAAGCGATCCACGACGCGTTGCGGGGCCAGGTCCGCTCGGCGGCGGGTCGGGACACCGAACCCACTGCGGCGATCCTGGACGCCCAGACCGTCAAGACCTCCGGCAACGTGCCCGAACACGCCCAGGGAATCGACGCAGGCAAGAAGATCAAAGGAACGAAGCGACACGTTGCCACCGACGTGCTCGGCCTTCTGTTGGTGGTGCTGGTCACCGCGGCCAGCGTCCAGGACACCGTCGGTGGCCGGGCGGTGGTCGAACAGGTAGCCGGCCGCCACCCGCAGGTGGCGGTGGCCTGGGTGGATTCCGGATACAAGCAAAGCGTCATCGACACCGGCGCGGCGTTTGGCATTGAGGTGCAGGTCGTCACCAAAGACCCGCAGCAGCGCGGGTTCGTGCCCCAGCGCAAGAGGTGGGCGGTAGAAAGAACGTTCGGATGGTTGATGCTGCATCGCCGGCTGGTCCGCGACTACGAAACCAACCCACAACGGTCCCGGGCGATGATTCACTGGGCGATGATTGACAACATGACTCGACGGTTGACAAGTGAATCAACCTTGTCGTGGCGCGACGACATCCCCAAAGATCCGGACATAACCTGACACGAACGAATCAGATGCCCTCTCATGCGACGTATTTGCTCCGCGCTAGCGGACCCGCTGTGGTGTTAAGAAGGAGAGGAGACGTCGGCATGCCTCACATCTCCGCACAAGCGACGCGGCTATCGCCGGCCGCGGTGCATCCGGCTGGCCGGTTGGCGGGCTACGCCGCGGGCGCGTGCGCATTCCTCAACGCCGCAGTGAGCTTCTACTGGGCGGCGGGCGGGACGTTCGGCCTTGACACCGTAGGTAGCCAAGCCGACGAGCTCGCCGCGCTTGGAAGTCTCGGCGTCTTCATCGTGTGGTTTGCCGGCCTCCTCAAGGCGGCCGGCGGGCTGCTTGCGCTCGCCCTCGTGCAGGCGTGGGGGCCTCGCCTCTTTCGGCCGTGGATGCTGCTGCTCGCCGGGTGGGGTGGGGCCGCGGTGCTGGTCCTGTATGGCGGCGCGCAGGTCGGCTCACTCCTTCTCGTCGCGACAGGCGTGGTCGAGGCTTCAGACGACATGGACTGGCGCGCGTTCTACGGGCACCTGTACCTGTGGGACCCGTGGTTCTTGGTTTGGGGGGTGCTGCTGGGAATCACGGCCTTCTACTACACGCGGAAGCGGCGCCGGCTTGGTGGAAGCTGACGCGGAGCGAGCGGCACCAGCATGGCCGAACCGGGCAGCGTTCGGCCCGGTGTACGACAAGCCACGTCACCTCCCTTGACAAACATGCGTAGCTACCGAACTCCCATACGCAGGTTATCTGCCCTGAGTAGGAAAGTGCTGATCGGTCCGGCCCGCGCGATACCGCCGAGTAACTCCTGGATATGGAGGATCCATGATGCCCCCCGCGGCCGTGCTCACCGCCAGCCACGACATCATCGCCGGCTGCGCGGTTGGCGACCCGTGACGCAAGCCGATAACGAAAACGAGCAGGAGATCAGGAACATGGCAGAAGATGTCAGGCGGGACCCTGTCAAGAGCCTCTCGAACCGGATCTTCCTCAAGATCTCGGGAAGGTCCTTGCGTGCGTACTCCATCGTGCGACACGTGGGCCGTACCTCCGGCCGCGAGTACCGCAATCCCGTCTCGGCCTATCCGCTCGGAGACGGGTTCGTCATCGCTGTCCTGTACGGCCCTCGGTCGCAGTGGGTCCGCAACGTTATGGCGGCAGGCCGATTCGCGCTGCGCTCCAAGGGCCGCGACTATCCACTGGAGCGGCCAGAGATCATTCCTCCGGCACAGGCACTCGCCGCCTTTCCGCGTTGGCAACGGTGGATGCTGAGAACCCGAAAGATCCAAGACTTCGTGTGGGCCCACCATGCTGAGGCTGGCTCGGCCCCTCGCAGCTCATCGAGTTAGCCATCCTCGCCACGGCTACCGCTGCGTGCGTGGAGGTCGAGCCGGGTGGTTGTGAGCCGCGGGCGGTAGGTACGCGAAGGCCGCGATGGAGTTGGGAAGATGAGACCTCTTGAAATCCTGCTGGTAGTCGCCAACCTGGTGGCATTCGTGCTGTTGGTGGTCCCGGTGCGTGGCAGGGCGCGCTGGTTACGCCATTTCGCGTTTCTCCCGCTGCCGGTCATGGGCGCGCAGCTGCTCGTCGAGGGACCGCGCTGGCAGATGGTCCCGGCGTACGCGCTGGGCGGGCTGTTCTTCCTGGTCTGGCTCGTCTGGCTGCTGCGAACCATCAAACCGGCGGGCCGGCCGGCCGGACGAAGATGGACCAGGCGGCTTGCCGCCGGCCTGGGCATCGGGCTGGGCGTACTCGGCCTGGTGGTCTCTACCGCCCTGCCGATAGCCTTGCCCGTGTTCCGCTTCCCGCATCCGACCGGGCCATATGACATTGGCACGCTGACCTACCACTGGGTTGATGCTTCCCGTCCGGAGGTCTTCGCCGCCAATCCCGACGACCGTCGTGAACTGATGGTGCAGATCTGGTACCCCGCCTGGGCAGACCCATCATCGCCGCGCGCTCCCTACATCCCGGATGCCGGCGCAGTTGCGCCGGCGCTGGCGCGCTTCATCAAGTTGCCCGAGTTCATCCTGGGGCACCTGAAGTACGTCACCACCAACGCGGTCGCGTCCGCGCCCGTGGCCGACGGCAAGCGCAGCTACCCGGTGCTGATCCTCCTGGTCGGGCTCGGCGGCTACCGCCAGGAGCAGACCTTCCAGGTCGAGGACCTGGTCTCGCACGGCTACATCGTCGCGGCCATCGATCAGCCGTATGCCGCCTCGATGGTGGTGTTCCCGGATGGGCGCCAGGCGGCCTACGACACCCGCCTGGACCCTCCGCATCGCCAGCCGGGCTACGACCCCGACACGGCCCCTGCGCACGGCGCCTTCGCCGACGCCCACATGCCGTATCTCGCGCAGGACGCCATTTTCACGCTGGATCAGCTCACCGCCCTCAACCGGGCCGACCCGAACGGTATCCTGACCGGGCGGCTGGACCTGCAGCGTGCCGGCCTCTTCGGCCATTCGCTCGGCGGCATCGTCGGTGGCGAAGCCTGCCTGCTGGAGCCGCGCCTGCGGGCCTGCCTGCTGGAGGATGCCTACATGCGGGCCGACGTGGTCCGGGCCGGCTTGCGGCAGCCAACCATGTGGATCACCCGGGACGCCGACACTATGCGCCTGGAACGACGCCGATCCGGCGGTTGGTCAGAGGCAGCCATCCACGAACACCTGACCACCATGCGTGCGGTGTACCAGAGCCTGCCGACAGATGGGTACTACGTGCAGGTGCCCGGCACGTTCCACGTCGACATGACCGATGCTCCATTGCTGACGCCGCTCGCCTACAGGCTGGGCCTCTCCGGGCCGATCGGCGCGCCGCGGGCACACAGCATAATCAACGCCTACTCGGTGGCGTTCTTCGACCGGCACCTGAAGGGCCAGCCGGCCGCACTGCTCGACGGCCCGGCAAAACAGTATCCGGAAGTACGCCTCGAAACCCGCCGACCTTGATCCACCACGTCGTCAACCGTGTCCGCGCATTGAGGTGGCCCACCGCAGGTCTGATCGACGTCTGCCGCTTCCGGGATCGAAATGGCCGCCCAGGCGCGTGCATTACCTCCAGGTCCGGCGTCCGATCCACCGGCAGCCGTAGCGTGAAACTCACCCGGACACGGGAACCAGCACAACGGATCGCGAGGGGTTCACCGATGGACCCCTTCGGTAGGGACTTCAGCCCCGTACGGCGCTCCCGCAGCGCGTATACCATGGGGGGTATAGGAGATCGGTTGGGAGGAGTCCGCGATGAAACCACTATGGCATCGCCCCGATGGCGGTGCGGATGCTGGCGGGCATGTGGAACGGGCGGCAGACAGCGGCCGCCACATCGCCGGGCAGTCCGAGCCCAGCCCCGCGGTGCGCTGGGCCGGGCAGCGCTTCCAGCCCCTGGCCGATCATCCACGGCCGGCGGGGGTCGGCACCCAAGGTGCCGAGCCGCTCGAGGTGCTGTCGCCGGATCCGCCACCCGATGGCCCCGACCCGGGCACGCAGCTCAGACCCAGGTCACCTCTGATCGGCGCGGGCTCAGCTCCATATACCGTCGATCGCCATGCCGCCATCGAAGACGTCAAGCAGATCGCAGCGCAGATTCCTGTCTTTCGCGTGACGACCGATCAGTCTGCCCACGAAGGTGCAGGTTAAGAGTGAGGAGCGAAACATGCGTGCTGTGTTCTTCCCCGATGATCCGCCGTTCTGGTTTGAGACCCTGCGCGTTCTCGGCCACATCGCCTACGGCGGCGCCGACTTCGGCGAGGCGGCGGTGACTGCGCAGCGGATCGCCGCCGGCGACTACGACAGCTGGCACGACGAGTGGCTGGCCACCGCCGATCGCGTGGCGGCCGAGGCCGAGTCGACGCTTGCCGGCGGCCACCGCGTCAGCGCCCGGGATGGGTTCCTGCGCGCATCGAACTACTACCGCAGCGCGGAGTTCTTCCTGCACGGGAACCCGGCCGACCGGCGCATCCGGGCCGCCTACGACCGCAGCGTCACCTGCTTCCGGCAGGCGGCGTCCCTGTTCAGCCCTGCGATCGAGCCGGTGCGGATTCCCTACGAGGACACCAGCCTGCCCGGCTACTTCTACCGGGCCGATGATGCCGAGAACCCGCGCCCCACGGTGGTGATGCACAACGGCTTCGACGGCCCGGTCGACGAAATGCACTTCTATGGGGCGGCGGCGGCCGTCGAACGCGGCTACCACGTGCTCGCCTTCGACGGACCTGGCCAGCCCGGCACGTTGCATCACGAGGGCTTGGTGTTCCGGCCCGACTGGGAGCACGTGGTCGGCCCGGTTCTGGACTACGCACTGGCCCGGCCGGAGGTCGATACCGAGCACATCGCCTTGTTCGGCAACAGCATGGGCGGCCTCCTCGCCCCGCGCGCGGCCGCCTTCGAAACCCGGATCGCCGCGCTCATCGCGATCGACGGCATCTACGACCTCGGCGTCATGCCGACGGCCGCCGTCGGCGGCGACCCGGCCGTGGCCGAGCAGCGGCTACGCGCCGCCTCCGACCCCGAACTCGACGCCGCCCTGCAGGCCGCGATGGCCGCCAACCCGACCCTGCGGTGGGCCATCAGCCAGGGCATGTACGCGATGGGCGCCGACAGCCCACGGGCGTTCGGCGCCGCCTACCTCGACTACCACCTGCGTGACGGGATCGCCGAAAAGATCACCTGCCCGACCCTGGTCTGCTCCGCCCAGGGCGATGAATTCGTTAGCGGCCAGGCCGCACAGCTCTACGAGCATCTGACCTGCCCTAAGACTTTCCTGGAGTTCACCGCCGAAGAGGGTGCCGAGGCCCACTGCCAATCCGGCGGCCAGCGTCTGGCCTACGCCCGCGTCTACGACTGGCTCGACGACGTCCTGACCACACTTCGCCGAGACGCGGCACCGACGGGAGCCTGAGAAATGGCCACGTGGATCGCCCTGTTCGCCGGCTCGGCGCTGGCGGGGAAGCTGGTGCCTGCGCTGCGACGCTCGCACTAGCGATCCGATCGGAGGGGGACACGGTGACGGCAATCGCGCAACCGAGGACCACCCCCGTTCGGGTGGAGATGGCTGGCCGCGGCATGGTGGCCAGCCGGGTATGCGATCCTCCGGCTGTAGGGCGTTGGGCGGCGAGGTCGGCTATCCAGGCCACGGCGGCCTGCCCACGGGACGGGACCTGCCGGGTCGGCTCGGTCCGGTCGAGTCGGGCACGTACGTCGACTGGCTGGGCCTGGCCGGTGCCCTCGCCGCGCTGGGGCTTGCGCGCGGCCTGCTGGGCTCCCGCCGTCGGCCGGTGTTGATAGTGGGCGGCTGGGGCCTGACCGTGGTGCTGGCGTACGCGACGGGGCCGTACCTGCTGCTGGACCTGTTGCGGTTCACGCCGTTGATCCCCGTTGGCCTCGACTACACGTCGTTCGCCGCCCGGGCGGTACTGGCCATGGGCGCGCTCTGCCTGGCCCTGAGCACTGCGGCGTACCAGCGGCGGACCCGGGGCGATCGCCGCCTCGGCCGTTCGCACGACTGGCTCGGCTGCGTCGCCGCCGCGCTGGCCATGCCGTACGCGCTGCTCAAGGCGGTCTGGTCGTTGGGCGCCGGGATCGGCTGGACCGCCGGTGACCAGGTGAACGCCTTCGCCAGCGGTTGGGGGACCGTCCTGGTCGCGCTGCTCGGTGTGCCGCTGGGCATCCTTCTGGCGCGCCGCTGGATCCTGCCTCGATTTGTGCCGGTGCTTGGCGGGCGACCGCTGCCGCGCTGGATGGTCCTCACACCGGCCTGGCTGGCCGTGGCGATCCTGATGCCGTTCGGGCTCTATTCCGTCACGTTGCTAGTCGACCTGTTGACCGGCCAGCCGCCGGCGGACCCGGGTGGCCGATCGGCCCGGGTGTACCTGTTCGTGTACGGCAGCTTTGGACTGTGGAGCGCGGTCCTGGCCGCCGCCGCCACCAACTACCACCGGCACCATGGACAGTGTGACGCGAACACGGCGGATTCCACGGATCCGTCGTGACGATGCCCCGGCCGTGCACCGGTCCGCTTGCCACAGTTGAGGAGCGCGCTAGGCGCTTGAGCCTTTCCGATCGACAAAATCTTGTCTATGCCACGACGGTCGGGGTGGTGAGTCCGAGGTGGCCGAGGAGAGTCTGCATGGTGATGCGGATCTGCTCGTAGTCTCGGTCGACGGCGGTCCAGGTCTTGGGTTTGCGGCCCATCCGTGGGCTTCGCACTCCTGCCAGGATCGGGGCGATCACGTGGTCGCGGAGGCTGAGCAGTGCGGTGATGGTGCGGGCGGCGTGGGCTGGTAGCTGGTAGCGGCGGGACCGGCCGGGTTTGTCTATGAGCCGTTTACCTCGCAGTTTGCGCAGGTCGTAAGTGGCCTGCCGGATGGTGTAGTCGGTGTGGCCGGTCATGGAGTGCACCTTGGCAGCCGCGGACCCGCCAGGCGCAGAAGATGGCCAGCTGGGTGGAGGCGGGCCCGGGTAGCAGGTTGCACGCGGCGACGGCGTCCTCGAACTCCCGGGCATCAAGCCAGTGACGGTCCTGCACGCACAGCTTGCGCAGCAGCGCGATGTGGGCGGGTGGGCCGCCAACGCCGATGCAGCCGATGCGGCCCCACTCCTTCAACACGGTGGGCAGGCCCACCCGGGGTGGGATGGCGGCGCCGGGCGCGGGCTGGTCCGACGCCGCGGCAGGGTCGCCGCCGGTGGCGTCCGTGCCCATCTACGCCCCGGCCGGTTGGAACAGCTCGACCGGGTTGCCGGACGGATCCTCCAGCAGGACCTGCCGCCCGCCGGGGCCGGTGACGATGTCGTTGCGGAAGGTCAGACCGGCGGCGCGCAGCCGGGCCACCTCGGCGGTGATGTCGTCCACGATGAAGTGGATGCGGTTCCAGCCGCCCGGTTCGGGTTTGCGGCCGTCGGGCATCGGCCGGGCGGCGGAGCTTTGCGGCCCGGCCAGCAGCAGCCGCAGGTTGCCACGGGTGACGTCGGCGAACGCGGGCAGGGCCGCGGTGTTCAGGGTGAAGCCGAGGTGGGTGGTGTAGAAAGTCGATGGCGGCCTGCACGTCGTCCACGAGGTACCGGACGTGCACGGTGCCGGTGGTTGGGGTACTCAAGGTTCCTCCAACGGGGGTGGTGCGGTGATGCGGTGCAGCAGGAACCCGATATGGAGCGATGGAGGTCCAGCAGTTCGCCGACGAGTTGACCGAATCGGTCGCCACGGCACTGATCGTGCAGGTTGTCGGGCCGCGGGACACGGCTACGCCAGGCCGGATGTGCAAGCGCTGCGGTGCGCCTCTGTCGCGCTTGACGATGCGCCGGGCCGCGTCTGCCACCGTTGCCGGAACGGCAAAGGGTCGCATGTTCACGCCGTCAGCGTGACAGGCGCACGGGCCCCGCTGGGCTGTCGGTCCACATCGCTCAATCCGACGACCACCCGGGAGATCAGCCCGTCGGCTTCTTCTCGGATGTGGATGGGTCAGGATCCGGCGCGAGCGGCGAGGCTCTGGGTGGCGCGTAGGGCGCAGACGGTGCAGATCGTGACGCCGGGTCCGTGTGCCAGTGGTCGGCTGGGGTGATTCGGGGGTGCCGCAGAACGAGCAGGCCGCCGTTGAGGGTCGCCGGGTGCGACGGAGTCGTCGTGGTCGTGGCGGGATGAGGCAGGCTCGGACGGCCGTTACAGCGGTTTGAGGTAGTTCGTTTGTTCGTAGAGTTCGATGGCGGAGTCCCAGCCAAGGCGGACGAATGAGCTCAGCATCGTGCGCACGGCCGCGAGTTCTTCCGCTGAAGACATGATGACAGTCCGGTACTCGGCTAGGACATGTTGGATCAGAGTACTGACGTCCTGCAGACCGATGTGGTCCCGTGCATACGCTTCTGTGGAGGTCACTGTCGTCGCGGCGATCGCGAGGACCCTGCCCGGCTGCGTATCTCGCAAGTGGTCCAGGGTCTTGATGATGTGGTGTGCAAGTCGCGGGTCCGCGATGCCGGCCAGGTCGGCAAGGATCGGCAGGGCGAGCCTGGCGAACCGGGGTGCCGGTCCGCGCCGTGGCAGTGCGCCAGGGGCGGCCTCGGGGTCGGCGGCACCGCTCGCGCAGTAGAGCTGATGGCCGAACTCCGCAGCGACGGTTGGCGACTCAGCGGCCGGTCGGGTATCGGCTGATTGCTCGGAGTCGCGCGCCAGCGCAGCATCGACAGTTATTCGCGCGAACGAGAACGCGCGCTCCCGCGTCTGTCGCAACGCTGGGTCTGCCGGGTTGATGGCGTCGCGGAGGGTGGTGGCGATCAGCTGCCCACGGGAGGGAAATCTCGTCGGATCGCGTAGCCAGCTGCGGACCGTGGAGGTAGCGAACGGCGTCTCGTGCTGGCAGGCAAGGATTCCGGCGATACATATGCAGAGTTCCCCGTGGTTGTCAGCGAACCTCGCGTCGCCGTCGGGCTCTTGGGACAGGCACGTCCAGCCGGGCAGGTCAGATAGCTGTGCGAGGGTCTGATCTACGGCGAGTGGATCGCGGAATCGGTGCCGCGAAGCTCGGACAGCAGTACCCGCCGGATGACGTCGTTGGACTCCGTCCTGAGCCTGGTGGCAACAGCCTCCATACGCGAGGCGGCATCCGGGTACATGTAGTTGAAGGCGTTGACCGCGCTCGGGGCGGGCGCGAGCGGCGAGCCGGTTGATGCTCGTGACGGGGCCCAGTTGGACAGGGTCTTCGGCCGGCACCCACGGGTTGACCATCTGGTCGTGGCGGTGCCGGCCGACCGCGGTGGAGGACCGTTCGGCCAGCTCCACCTTGCCGAGGTCATGGCGGCACTGCGGGACAAATCCGTTGCCCAACTGACCGTGGTCCAGGCGGCGCCGCCGGCACTGGCAACGGCGCGGGCCGGCCTGGCTTGGCGCCCGCCGTGGCGACAGGGCTGTCGGTCCCGGTGCAGTGGGACGTTCGACCCTGCCACCCTCTATACCCTGGAGGGTATACACGAAGAAGAAGGTATTCCGGCACGAGGAGGAGTGGTTGTCATGGTCCGGACCCGTGCTCCCACCCAGGCTCCCGCCGCCGCGGTCGGGCCGGCCCGGCCGGTGCACCCAGCGGAGGACGGCACGCCCGGGGTGCGCCTGACTGCGTTGTGGCGGGTTTTCCTGCAGGTGCTGGCGGTCATGGTGGTGGGGACGATCGCCACTGGCCTGATCTTCGCCAGCGTCATCGGGTTCACGGCCTATGAGCAGGTTAATGTGCTGTACCCGGCGCAGATCCTGCTGGCGATGGCGGCCGGGATGGGCATCCCGGTGGTGGCCTGGATGCTGGTGCGGGGCACGGGGCGCCGCAACGCCGCTGAGATGGCGGCGGCGATCGTGCTGCCGGTGCTGCCGTTTTTGGGTCTGGTCTGGTTCGGCGTTACCAGCAGCGCCGTGTGCTGGGGCTATCGCGCGACGGCGGTCGTGGCGGTGCTGGTACTGCTGCGCGCCCGCCGCGGCAGCTACTCGACGGCGAGGTAGCCGGCCGGGCAGCCGAAACCGGTGGTCCCGGCGTGGCTGCTGGTCAAGGCCGTGCCGGCCCCGGCCGCACAGCAGGCGCGGGTGCCCGCCATGGCCGACCGGTGCAGCCGTTTGTGAACACCATGCCCCACCAAGGAGGCGTCATGGCAGCCAAGAGAAGTCTCGGCAGCGTCGCGGGACAGGTGGCCAGACAGGAGTCCCACGCTGGCGTGACCACGATGAAGGCGATCGTCCAGCACCGCTACGGCCCTGCGGACGTCCTCGCCCTGGAGGAGATCGACAAGCCGGTCGTCGGGGACCAGGACGTGCTGCTGCGGGTGCGCGCGGTCGGCCTCAACGCCGGGGACGGATTCATCATGCGCGGCGTGCCGTACTTCCTGCGTCTGTTCGGCGGCCTGCGCCGACCCAGGCACGGCGTCCGCGGGGTGGACGTGGCCGGCACGATCACCCAGGTCGGCGCGAAGGTCACCGACCTGGGCCCGGGCGACGAGGTCTTCGGATCCTGCGGCAACCCGTTGCGCGGCGGCGCGTTGGCCGAGTACGCCCGCGCCCGGCGCGGCATGGTCGTCGCCAAGCCGCCCACGATCACCTTCGAGCAGGCCGCCGCCGTGCCCCTGGCCGCGGTCACCGCCCTGCAGGCGCTGCGGGACCGGGCCCGGGTGCAGCCAGGTCAGCGGGTCCTGGTCAACGGCGCCTCCGGCGGCGTCGGCACGTTCGCCGTGCAGCTGGCCAAGGCGTTCGGTGCCACGGTGACCGGGGTGTGCAGCACCGGGAATGTTGACCTGGTCGGCTCGCTCGGCGCCGACGCGGTCATCGACTATACCCGCCAGGACTTCACCCGGGCACCGGAGCGCTTCGACGTCGTCGTGGACAACGTCGGCAACCATCCGCTGTCGGCGTGCCGGCGTGCGCTGACGCGCACCGGAGTCCTGGTGCCGAACGCGAACACCGATGGCCGGTGGCTCGGCGGCCTGGGCCGCACCATCACGGCGCTGGTGATGGCCCCGTTCGTGCCGCAGCGCATCCGCCCGTTCGTGGCCAGCGTGAACCAGGCCGATCTGCTGGCCCTCACCGAGCTGATCGGATCCGGGAAGCTCACCCCGGTGATCGACCGGAGCTACCCGCTCGGGCAGGCCCCCGAGGCCATCGGCTACCTGATCAAGGGACACGCCCGGGGAAAGGTCGTCGTCACCGTGGTAGGCCCCGGGGAGGAGGGTTGACCATGTCGACATATCCACGGACCGCCCGGGTGGTGGGGGTCCTGTACATCGTCGCGACGGTTGCTGGCGTCGCGAGTATGGTGCTCACCCGGCCGGTTGTCGATGCTAGCGATTACCTGACCACGGCGTCGGCGCACAAGGACCGGGTGGCGACCGGAGCGCTGTGTGTGCTCATCATGGCCATCGCGGTGGTGGGGATCGCGGTTGCCATCTACCCGGTGTTGAAGCGGCACAGTCAACGCTTGGCGATGGGTTACGTCGTGGCCAGGACCATTGAGGCGGTGATCTACCTGGCCAGCACCGTCGCTTTGCTGACCGTGGTGACGGTGAGTCAGACGTTCGTGAACGCCGGCGGTGTCGACGCTGCCCGGTTTCAGCCGCTGGGTGATCTGCTGCTGGCCGGACGCGATTGGGCCGACCAGGCGGTCCAGCCCGCGGCCGTTTTCGGCCTGAGCGCTGTGCTGCTGAACTTTGTGCTGTACCGGGCAAGACTGGTGCCTCGATGGTTGTCGGTCTGGGGTCTTGCCGGCGCCGTGCTGTGGATGGCGGCGGGCGTGCTGGTGCTGTATGGCCTCGTCGAGCCGTACTCGACGACCCAGACCGTCTTGGCGATACCGATCGGGGTGCAGGAGATGGCGCTCGCGGTCTGGCTGATCGTCAAAGGCTTCAACGCCCCCGCATATGCATCCAAGCCCGAACAGCAACCAGCGCCCAGCCTGCTGTCGGCCACCCGCGGCCGCCACGACGCTCCCCGATGAGCAAGCGACCCCACCCGCCCGCGGGGCAGCAGTCCACGCCCATTCCCCCAGCCACGGCGGAGGCGGCACTCCGGGTCGTGTATGGGTTGATGGTCAACGGCGTGTCACCGAGCCACCGATGGGGCGGGCGACTCCCCGACGACACGGGCGACGGCTTTACCTCCTTCCCGCAGACGGGGACACGCACATCGACCGGCGTATACCGCTGTGTTCCACAACTTCTGACAGCGCGGCTGAGGAACGTTCGCTGCGGGTCAGGCTGGATCTGTTCGCGGACCGCCATGGTCCGGTCGGCCCGTCGGGTCGGGACCTCTGTCTCTGACCGTCCCGCCGCTGGCCTACATACCCTGAGGGGTATAGGCGGTATCGCGACGAGGCGAGGTGCGGGGACCGCCGGCGCGGTGGCGGGCTTTGGAAAGGGCGATAGGAATGGACTCGAACCGGCGGGCAGCCCTCAGCGCGGGAGTGCTGTTCATCATCGCGACTGTTACCAACGTGTTGGGTACCGGGCTGTCGAGGCCTTTTCTGGGCGGTACGGACTACCTCAGTCAGGTCTCCGGACATGTGAACCAGGTGACCGTTGGAGCGCTCCTTGAGTTGGTGGCGGCTGGCGCGTGTGCTGGCATTGCGATCTCGATGTACCCCGTCTTAAAGAAGTGGGGTGCGGGTCTGGCCCTTGGATCCGTTGTCTTCCGGACGATGGAGGCCCTGATGTACACGGTCGGCGTGGTGGGCCTGCTGTCCGTGCTGGCACTGAGCCAGCCGCCCACGACGGCAGGGGTCGCCGATCGTGCCTCGGTTCAGGCGGTCGGCGATTCGTTGCTGGACGTGCGCGACCAGGCAACGCTGGCGGGCGTGCTGGCGTTCAGCCTGGGGGCCCTCATGTACTACTACCTGTTCTACCGATCACGACTCATTCCCCGATGGCTGTCCGGCTGGGGCATCATCGCCATCATCCTGGCGATAGTGGCCTGGTCGTTGGCCTTGTTCAGCCATCGTCCGCTCACCACGTACACGATCGTGCTGCTCCCGATCGCTGTGCAGGAAATGGTTCTGGCGGTGTGGCTGATCGCCAAAGGATTCAGCTCATCGGCGCTTCAATCTCGTGCTCCAGCCGAAACCGGCCCGAAGACGAGCGCGGCCGAGTCGACGGCCGCCCGGCTCGCCCGCCACGTCGGCCTGGCCAACCCAGGGAGGATCGGATCATGACCGCGCCGAAGACCCTTGCCAGGATCGCCGGATCCCTGTACCTGATCATGGCTCTGTGCGCCGGGTTCGCCGAGTTCTACGTGCGCTCCCGCCTCGTCGAATCGGGTAATGCGGGGGCCACGGCCGACAACATCCGCGCCTCGGCCACGCTGTTCCGCGTCGGGTTCGTGGTCGACCTGGTACAGGCCACCAGCTTCCTGCTGACCGCCATGGCCCTGTACCTGCTGCTCAAGCACGTCAACCAGCTAGCCGCCGCCGCGATGGTCACCCTCGTCGCGGTCAGTGTCGCGGTCCAGAGCCTGAACCTGCTCAACCAGTACACCGCGCTGACCATCGCCACCGGCGAGAACTACACCCGCGCCTTCGGCCACGCCGGGTCCGATGCGCTGACCATGCTGTTCGTCGACATGCAACGCAACGGGTTCGTCATCGCCGAGATGTTCTTCGCCCTGTGGCTCCTGCCGCTGGGCTACCTGGTCATCAAGTCGGGATACTTCCCCAAGCTGCTCGGCGTCCTGCTGATCATCGGCTGCGTCGGCTACCTCGCCGACCTCTTCGCGCGCCTGCTCGCCCCCGACCTCGGAGCACGCATCGGAGGGTTCGTCGGCGTCCCGGGGGCGGTCGCGGAACTGTCGTTCCTGGCGTGGCTGCTGGTCAAGGCCGTGCGAGTCCCCGCACCGCACGCGCGTGTTCCCGCCCTGGCCGGCCACTCCGGCCGCAGTTCGTGACCACGACCCGGCGACGACAGCGGCGTGGGGAGGTAGCGAGACGATGGCGGACCTGCCCATTCGACGCCGGTTCGCCCCGGGGGACGCGCACGCGCCGGACGGCATCGTCGACCCCGGGTGGCCGAGCCCCTGGTGATCCGCGATGTGGCCGTGTGGGACGGCCGCGGCGGTTCGGTCATGCCGGGTCGTTGTGTGATCCTTCGGGACGGCGTGGTGTCGGAGATCGCCGATAGGGCAAGCCCGTCAAGTCGACAAGCCCATACCGAACCCGCCACGGTTGCCGGTTTCAACCCGGACCGCCTTTCTGTCGCATCGATCGCGGTGCCGACCAGCGAACCGCCGGAACTGCGCTACCGAGGATGAACTGTCGGGGTGATCATGGGGGTTGGATTACCAGGCTGGAGTTACTGCAGGGCCCTGGTTGCGATCCTCGCCCGGCGCGAATAGGCGGGCCAGGCCGTCATCTGGCTGTGGTTCCAGGCGGTCCTTTCGATGTGCCGGGGCCGTCCTCGCGTTGGGCGGCGATTGACTGCGTCGGGGGTGCCGCAGGCGCCGCGATGGTTCGTAGGGTTCCGGTGGGCCAGGGGTAGCGCGGCAGGTGGACCCGGATCTCCTTGCCGCGCCAGGATGCGGGCGGCGAGGAGGTTTGGGGTCGTCCCGTTGCTCGGGCCGCTCGGCGTCTGGTGGGTGGATGCCGAGCACGACCCGGGTCAGCAGCGCGACGAATGCTGCCTTGCGGCCCGCCCCAGGCGGCCAGCCGGCACGTCGCGCTCCGGGTCGCCGCGCCGGGTGGGTGCGGCCGTGGGTGGCCGGTGACTTCCGGCCCTGTTCCCGGCCGCGCCGGTGGTCACACAGTCAAGTGAAGCCAAGGCTTTCGGCCCGATGGGGTCAGGCCGCGAACGGGAGGCTGTCATGTCCGACTCCGGGGGTGTTGCGACCGGGTCGATCCGCCGCGTTGTCGTTTCGCGGTACGGCGGACCGGAAGAACTGCGCCTCGTGCAGGACGCGGCGCCGCAGCCGGCGCGGGGTGAGGTTCGGGTTCGTACCCTCGCCGCCGGGGTCAGCTTCCCCGATGTGCTGATCCGCGAGGGTACCTACCCGGGTGGCCCGCCGCCGCCGTTCACGCCCGGGTACGACCTGGTCGGTGTCGTTGACGCGCTCGGGCCGGCAGCGGCCGGGTTCGACCTGGGTGAGGTGGTCGCGGCCATCACGGTGGTCGGCGGCTACGCCGACGCGGTGTGCGTACCACAGCAGCACCTGGCGCGGGTACCGGCCCAGGTGGACCCCGCCGAGGCGGTGTGCCTGGCGTTCAACTACATCACCGCCTACCAACTGCTCACCCGGGCGGCGCGGGTCAGGCCCGGCGAGCGTGTCCTAGTACACGGCGGGGCAGGCGGTGTGGGCAGCGCGGCGCTGGAACTCGCGGCGGTGGCGAAGCTGGAGGCCTATGCCACGGCAAGCGGTACCGGCGGCAAGGTGGTCGCCGAACTGGGCGCCACCCCGATCGACTACCGCGGCGAGGACTTCGTCCGGCGCATCCACGCACTGACCGGCGACGGCGCCGACGTCGTCCTCGACGGCATCGGCGGTACGGTCGCGCTGCGCTCGGTACGGGCGTTGGCGCCGGGCGGACGGCTAGTGATGTACGGCCACTACGCCACCCTGGTCGGCGGGCGGCGCGACACCAGGAAGGTGGCCATTTTCTACGCCGCCGGGGCTCTGGCCTTCGCCGCCAACCTGCTGCCCGGCCGCCGGGTCCTGGCCTACCAGAGCGCGAAGACCCGCGACCGGCACCCCGACTGGTACCGCACCGATCTGGCGGCGTTGTTCCGGCTGCTCGCCGACGGCCACCTGCACCCGCTGATCGCCGGACGGCTGCCGCTGACCGAGGTCCGGCACGCCCACGAACTCCTCGCCCGCGGAGGGGTACACGGCAAACTCGTCCTCATCCCCTGACGCACAGGCCGGACAGCACCAGGACGATACGACCTCAGCCGGGCAGGAGCTACCAACGCCTGCGCCGGACTGGCGAGCGTCCGGGCGTCCCAGGCAACCGCGCAGTCACCCACCGGCGACGTCGATAATGGTTTACCTCCCCCGGACGCGCCGCTGTCGGAGTGGGTTGCCGTGCCGCCGCTGTCATGACCTATGCGGCGAGGCGGCCGAAGGCGGCAGGCGGCGCCAGCGACTGGTAGTTGACGAACAGGCGGCTGCCCGCCGTCGATCGACCGCGACGGCCTGGACCGTGGGCGGCAACCTTGGTTCGGCGCAGGTAGGGCACGACACCCTCCCGGATCCGCGTCGTGGCCTCGGCGGGCCGATTACCCGCCGCCGGCAGAGCCGCGTCCGGCCGGTCCGAGGTGAGGTCAACCGGCTCGAACCGTGCGGATCTCGCCGGTGGCTGGCGGTCTGCGACCTGGCTGCGTCTTGTCCGGCCGCGAGGCTGGATGCCCGACGTCGAAGACCCCGACCTCGAAGACCTCGAAGCCGCCCGGTTCCCGGCGTCGGCCATGCCCGGTCGTTCAAGGCCAGCACCGATGATCGCCATGGGTGGCGGTGATCGGTCAGTCCTGGCCGTGGTGTCCGTCATGGGCTCCCGCTTGTCAACGGACGCCCAGATCCCAGATTCAGTCGCGGTTGACACGATCATCAGCTCAGAAGGTTCGGCTCGTCGTGGCCACAGTGGGGGATGTTCTTCTGCTACTGCCGACCCCCCGCTACTCCAAGACGACCGACTCTTCTACCACCAATACCGGCCATTCGTGCTGGTGAGCGGCCTTTTCCCTTGCAGTGCCACTCCTGCCGGGGGCACGCGAAGCATTGCAAACTCTCTTACCGGGCGCGGAAGCGTGTGCTTCCGCGCCCGGTTCTTGCGCTTCAGGGGCGGTACGGAGCCGTCGCAGGCCGACGGCCCGATTGACCGCGGTGGCGAGCAGCGGCGCCGTGTCGGCGTCCACCGTCACGCGGAGGATGACCTCATAGGT
>WNFV01000390.1_pt1 | contig 58125 bp, 62 predicted proteins | sample 5400101 | NCBI WGS metagenome assembly WNFV01 (sample SAMN13153361, study PRJNA577476) | soil metagenome | isolation source: 115 cm soil or saprolite under grassland replicate 1 | place: USA:California | collected 2016-06-15
GATACAATTCCAAACGTCTCCATTCGGCACTCGGGTACAAGACCCCACACGAGGTCCACAACGAGTACCTAAACCGACAGCTCGCCGCCTAAGTCAGGTCAATAGTCAGCTGTCCGGAAAATCCGGGGCTCCCCAAACACCCCCACGACGCCAGCGTCTCACCCAGCCGGGCCGCGACCTCCTCATAGTCGTCGTCGGCGAACAACGCCAACGCCATCGCGTAGTACACCATCATCCGCGGCGGCAACGAACCATCCGAACGCCTCGCCCGCCGCCCCGTCGACTCCACAACCTCGTCGACCACGTCCCGAGGCACCGACGACGTCAGCAACCCCAACGAGATCCAGTCCGACAACCGGCCGGCCACAACGACATCATCCGCCACACCGATGATCATCTCGCGTGGTTGACCGCCCACAAGGAACGACACACCCAAGCGAAGATCAGATTAGGCTAAGTGGCATTGCGTCATGGCCGGGCTGCCCGCCCGGCTTGCGGTCGGTCTTCTTACGCAGCGATCTTGGCTTCGGCGCCGGCTTGGCCAGCCCGTCCGAGGACGGCGGCTTGCTGGAGTTGCCAGAGTTGGTGGCCAGCCGCGCTTCCAACTCGGCGATCCGCGTCAGCGCCCGCTCCAACTCGGTGCGAGTAACGATCAACTCTTCACGAAGCGAAACGACCAGCGCGGCAAGCACCTCATCCGAAGGGCGCGGCAGGTCGTTGGGCACAACCGGACACTACGACCTGGACACCTCAATCCCTGACACCGCACGGAATCCGGAGCGTCAACCACAACCCGGACCGCAGACAAGGACCTCCGAAACCTGACCAGTTACCCGATCCACATGTACATGTTGTCTCCGACATGCACATAGAACCGGTCACCGTCTTCCAGAGCGGGAGCCTGCGTGTCGCCTCGCAGCATCCGCCGGACCAGCTCCACGGCCTCATCGAGCGACACGGTCGAGCCGTTACGCAACGCGTCCCACGGAGGCCCGGTGGCCCAGTCCTCGTCGAGGCCGACGACGGTCAGCCGGGTCACCCCGGACTCCTGCGTGAAGGCCTCGAAAGCGTAGAGGTATTTGTTGACGGTAGCGTCGAACTCGTCTTCGGTGAGCACGTGGCCGTCGATCTCCCGGCCGATGTCGCGCCGGCTGGTCCATTCGTCGCGCAGGTAGGTGCCGAGCATGTCCCGGTAGCCGCTGTCGTATTTGGTTACGCGGTAGAGATAGGCGATCATCGATGCTCGTCTCAGTCTCGGACCGGGTCGAGGTAGACGTTGCCGTCGGTGTCGTGCTTCGGCACATAGGTGGCGTCGCGTCCACCGTTGACCATGGCTCGCGCGTTATTGGTGCCCTTTCATTGAGCTGCCGCGGTATGGAGAGCTCCATACGTGAGCTGGACGGACGTACCGGACATCCCATTCATCGGACAGGGCGAACGTCAGGAGTCCGCGAAGTCCCCGGCGATGAGGGCGGGGAACGGCCGGTAGAAGTCGAACTCCTCGCGGGTCCGCGAGTCGCGGTACACCCATTCCATCGGGCCCACCTGCTCCGCCGTCGATCCCCTCGCGTAACCGCGCACGCTCCCGTAGACAACAGCGACGCCGCCGAAGCTCGGCCCGAACCACAGTTCGATCCGTCGGCGACCGGATCCGACCGCCTGCTGCCGGATACTTTGAAACACCAGGCCACCGGGTCCTTGCGCCTGGAAGCTGTCTTGGTACGCCTGGTCGTATTCGTTATCCCCGGCGAGGCGCTCGAAATCGACATCTTCAAGAACGAACCCGGCGAACTCGCGCCTGCTACCCGGCGACCGGAACGGGTAGTCGCTGACCAAAGTAAAGGTGCGGCGCCGTGGATCGAACCGGAAGGCGAGGAGCACGCTCTCCATCAGGTTGTTGAGCGCTTCCTCGGGACGTGACATCGGCTGCATCGGCGCCTCCTCACGGGCCTTCATACATGATGTGGGTCAACTCGGCGAAGTCAGGGTGGTTCAACGGCACAATGTTGCCGTCAGCGTCCAGAAACAGCCTTCCGTTGGGGTCGCCCGGGTGGGACTGCGACGACTGCCAACGGAAGTACCCGTTCGCCTGCCGGCTCCATTGGTTGTTCGCCGGGTTCTGCCCGGTGGGCCGCATGAAGCGAAGCCGCTCCACGCCGTTCTCGTCCACCCAGATGAAGCCCTCGTGGTCACGCGTGGGTACCTCGTGCCAGTTGCGGGGACGCTGGCGGCGCAGCGACGAGAGGGATGCGCCACGCAGCGAACGTCTCGGGAACGGTGTCGCGCCGGAATGCCGCAGCCGGTCACCGGGTAGCCGGTGACCGTGCAGGCTCTGGCCGGGATGCAGCAGGTCGCCGAGCGGCCCGAACAGACCTCTCGCCGCACCGGCGGGACGACCGGAGCGACGCAGCCGCCGCAGCCTTCCCTTAACCACCGAGCAGCGCTCCGATCGCCAGGCCGATGAGCTGGTCGAGGATCATCGATGTGATCATCTTGAAGATCGGGATCTCGGCCAGCGACGCCCCGAAGGTTGCGACAGCGGTCGCGACCGCCTGGCCGATCTCGATAGCCAACGTGATCAGCTGGACAATAACGTTGATCTTCAGGGCGAGCACCACACCCGCCGCTATCATGAGCCCCACGCCGACGCCGATCGCGGCATGTGCGCCGTTGCGCAGGTTGACCAGCGGTGCTGCGCCACCGGTCCAGCTGTTCTGGAACGCGGCAATCGACTGCCCGACGTTCCGCTGCCAGACCTCCTGCCCGTGCTTGTCAGCGTCGTCGACGACGCTCTGCAAGGTGCCGGCGAAGTCGAGCCAGACTTGGCCCATATCAAAGAGCTTCTCCTCGTCGGCCTCCGGCCAGTTGTATCCGAGCATGCCGAGCAGAGAAACCAGCTCACCGGGCAGCTGCAGTCCCATCGGCTACCCGCCGAGCGCCTGGTGGATTTGCTGGAGCCCACCGGCGATGTCCGTCTCGGTCTGGTCGAGACCGTCGGCCATGACGTGCAGGCCATCGGCGTACTCACCGAGAACCTCGCCATTGCTCTCGAAACAGGTCAGCGCCATGTCGTGGATCAGCCCGTACAGCTCGCCGATCAGCGAACCGATCTCGTCGCCACCCCACGGGTCGCCGAAGGCCTGCAGGCGGGCCTCGAACTGCTCGATGGCTTCAGCCAGGCGGTCCACGCTCTGGTCGATGCCCTCGGCGCTGCCCCGCAGGGAGTCGGGTCGGATCTCGAAGCCGGTCACGGGCGACTACCTCCCGGATCCGAACCGGGCCATGACCTCGTTGATCGACTGGGTGTATCGGGTCATCATCCGAATGCTCTGATCCTGCAGATCCGCCAGGGTCGCCTCGAGCGCCGCAGGGTCGACAACAGGCGATGCCTGGGCGGTCGCCTTCGACTCCAGCTCTGCCAGGGCCGCGTTGACCGCCCGGCTGAGCTCCTCCGCGAAGGTCTCCGAGGGCAGCCGCATCACCCTGGGATCGAGTACCACATTGGACAGCCGGCCGCGTTCAGCCACCACACGGATGAGGCCGTCGGCCGCCTCCCCGGTCCCTCGTACCGGTTCGGCATCGGCTCCCTCAGCAGTCCCGGCGAGGCCGCTGCGCTGGTCTCGCAGGACCTGCCGGGCGCGGCTCAACGCCCGGTCGAAGTCGTCCGGCCCCGGCATCCCGCCAAGGCCCGGGTCAGCGGGTCGACTACCCTCCGTCAAGATCCTCCCCCTTCATCAGCGGCAATCCTATCGAGCGACGCGGATACCGGCAGTCGGTCAGGAGCCGCCATCGCGAGGCCCGAACACGGAGTCGAGCCAGCGTTCGTAGAACTCCTCCTGTTCAGCCACTGTGCCGAGGTCGGCAGGGTCCGCGTCGTCAAACGTGCGCACCATGTGTTCTCGACGCCACGGACGGCCGGGCTCAAGGACGTACACCCTTCGCGCGCCGGTGTCGCGAAGCATGCCGCTCGGGAACGTGTCACGCCGGGCGCCCTGCACGGCGATGTACCAGCCGTGCGGTTCCAGCTGCCGCCGCACGGCGGCGAGCGCGTCGAAGAAGTCCCGGCCATCGGCTTCGATGCGGCCGGTCGGTCCGTCGATCACCACGCGGTGGTGGTCTCCCTCCCAGCTCCAGGCGATCCGCCCGGTGTGGCGTCCACCGGGGCCGACCAGGGTGACCGGACGCTCCCAGGCGCGTGGGGGTTCGGGAGGATACGACTCTGGGCTAGTCATCCATGCCGCCAGTTTCGGTAGTGCGGGTTGACCCGGTAGGGCCCGACCGGCTGGTCGCCAGGGCCGTAGAGCTGCGCTCCCTGGATGAACCTACGGTCGATCCCCCTGGGGAAGGCCACCTCGGCCTCGCCGTCGCCGGCCCGAGCCCCAGGAGAGCGACGCATGTCGATGCCACCCGGTGCGTCGATGTCGTACCGCCACTCGCCCTCGAGGCCGTCGGCAACCTCGTCGCCGTAGCTGGTGCTCACGAACGGGCCGGGCTGGTTGTGCGTGATGTGGCGGTCCAGATCATAGTTGCCGTCGGGTCCGACGTTCCTGGGCTGGAACCCGTTCTCGAAGATCTCGTCGGGGCCTCGCGGATCGCTGCGGATGATGGGGCGCTCGTCGGTGCGGCGCACCCAACCGGGCGGGGTGATCCGGTCCAGGTCCACGTCGCGGTTCGCGGCGGCGAACAACGGATCGTCCGGGTACCCGTGCGACCGGCCGTGCGGGACATGACCACCACCCTCGCCAGCATGCCTGGGTACGTCCGCCTTGGTGAAGACCTTGTCGGCGTTCTTCTTGATGACCCCGGCGGCCGCGTGTTCGGCCTCCTTCTTGCCTCCCTTGCCGAGGTTAACCAAGGACCGCCTCCATCGCCTGGCCTATCAGGTAGTTGATGGCGATGTCGGTCAGCTTCTTGAAGACCGGTATCTCCAGCAGGGACGCGCCGAACGTCGGTGGCGCCGAGACGATCGCCTCGATGATCTCGATGAGCAGGATGGTCAGCTGCACGATCACGTTGATTTTCAACGCCAGCACGACCGCCGCGCAGACGACGAGGCAGGCCCCGATCACCTGGCTGCCCGTCACGCAGTCGTCGAGCACGGATACCGCCGACGTGTCCGCCGACCAGCGCTGTGCGAACGCCGTCATGGCCGCACCGTGGTTGTCGGCGAGCACCGCCTGCCCGGCCGTGCGCGCCTCACCCGGCATCGAGCCGACCGTACCCGCGAACTGGAGCCACATCTGGGCCAGCTCGAACAGCTTGGTCTCGTCGCTCTTGGGCCATGTGTAGCCGAGCTCGTTGAGCAGGTCAGCCAGCTCGCCCGGTAGCTGCAGGCCCATCGTGGCGCCTCAGCCGCTCAGCCGCTCAGCCGGCCGAACCGGTCGGCGATCTGCCGCTCGGTGTCCGCGTACCGCTTGGCCATGAGCGCCAGGCCACTGCCGAACCCGGCAAGGCTGTCGATCACCGACCTGAAGGACTCGTCGGCCACCACCGCCGCCATGATGTGCTCGCAGATCGCCTCGGAGCCCTGCCGTAACAGGCGTGGATCGAGCTCCAGCGATCACAGCCGGCCCGCCGTCACGGTCGCCCGTACCCGCTCGTCCGGGTCGGCACCCTCGCCCAGCAGGTCCGGGTCGGGTTCTGGTTCGCCGCTGTCGTCCAGCCGTTGTTCGGCGGTACCCGTTCGAGCGGCGCGCATCGACGCGAGCACCTGCCGGGTCTCGCTCATCAGCCGGTCGATGTCGTTGCTGCCGATATTGACGTCGGTCATCGTCGTATCCCTCCCCCAGGCAACCGGCGACAGTATCGCGTACGCGCCAGTCGGGCGCGATGCCGTCGGTCACTTCGGGCCGTATGCGGGTCGCCGTGAGATGCACAGGTTCGGTACCGTTCAAGAAAGTTCGGCGCCGGGTGACCTGGGGGGCTGGTGAAGCGAACCACGCACATCGCGACTGCGGTGCGGATTCTCGCCGCGAGCGCACTCGCCACCATGTTGGCTGTGCTCATCGGCCCCGCCCCGGCTCGCGCCGACACGGTCCGCGGGCTGGCCTGGCACCTGGACTATCTACACATCGCGCAAGCGCACAAGGTGAGCCAGGGCGCCGGTGTGGTGGTGGCTGTCATCGACAGCGGGGTCGATGCCTCCCACCCCGACCTGCAGGGTCAGGTGCTGCCGGGCACCGGACTGGGTCCGGACGCGGCACCCGATGGGCGATTGGACTCCGACAAGGAACACGGTCACGGCACCGGCGTAGCGAGCCTCATCGCCGGTAAGGGCGGCAGCGACATGCGCCTGCTTGGCATCGCGCCCAAGGCGAAGATCCTCCCGATCTCGACCGGCGCCAAGCCGCAGGGCGACGAGGTTTCGACCGGGATCCGGTGGGCGGTCGATCACGGCGCGAAGGTTGTCAACATATCGATAGCTGCCGGCGGGCAGGTGGAGTCCGAGCGCGAGGCCGTCCAGTATGCGCTGAGCAAGGACGTCGTCGTGGTGGCGGGGGCGGGCAACGTCACGGTGAACGGCTCCCCGGTCGGCTCCCCCGCGAACATTCCGGGCGTCATCGCGGTGAGCGGTACCGACAAGAGCGGACAGCTGTGGGCGGAGTCGTCCCAGGGCCCCGAGGTGGTGGTGGCGGCTCCCGGCGTACGCGTCATCATCTCGGTCCCCCGCAGTGCCTCCGAGAACGGCTACCTGGTAGGTGACGGCACTAGCCTCTCCTCGCCGATGGTCGCCGGCGAGGCGGCCCTGATCCGCGCGAAGTTCCCGAATCTTGACGCGGCCAACGTCATCAACCGCATCATCCGCACCGCGCACGATGCCGGCCAGCCCGGGCGCGACAGCCAGTTCGGGTTCGGCATCCTGGATCCGGTCGCGGCGCTGACGGCTGATATCCCGGCGGTCACCGCAAACCCGCTCCTGCAGCCGGCGGGTGCATCCTCGGCGACCACCGGTGGCGCCCGCCAAACGAACAACGCGGGTCCCGCGATTTCGATCACCAACTGGAGCTGGCCAAGGTTCGCGCTCTGCGTCGGCGTGGTCGCTGCGATCGTGGCGCTGATCGTGTTCCTTGCGCGCCGGTCGAGCCGCCGCACGGCGCTGCGCCGTGCGGCGTCTCGACCCGGTCCACCGCCGGGCTGGGGCCAACCCCCCGGCTATGGCCAACCCCCCGGCTATGGCCAACCCCCCGGCTATGGCCAACCCCCCGGTTACGGCCAACCCCCCGGTTACAGCCAGCCTCCGGGCTACGGTGCCCCACCCGTCTACCGGCCGCCGGGCCAGGGGACGTCGGCTCCCCCACCACCTCCAGGCTGAAAACCGCTTAAGACGCGCGGGGGAAGGAGACCACGGGATGAGCGACGACCAGCTGAAGATCAGTGACCCGAGCATCGCTCCGTTGGTGTCGTCGTCGAAACGGCTCGACGACCACCGGTGGCAGGTCACCCTAATCGACGGAACCACGATGGAGATCGACGACCAGGGCAACCGGATCGAGGGCACCGTCAAGACGCCGTTCGGCTTTCAAGAGAAGCTGGCGATGGACGACGTCGGCGACTACAAGCACGCCACGGCGCCGAGCGGGCTGACCACCTCGGGGAATGACCCGGGCGCATCTTCACAGTGGGACCTGCACTCGATCGAAGATGCCGAACGCTGGCTGCGCGCGCACGCCGATACGCTGGCCCGCCTCTGGCGCGGTATGGACGACATCACCGACCTGCTCGACGGTCCTGACGGGCACACCTCAGTGCTCGGTACGTTCGACTGGGCCAACAAGCTCACCCAGCAGCACGCCGCGGTCTTCAACGGAGTCAAGACCGGGCTCGACGCAACGGTCGAGAGCCTTTACGACGCGGCGGACGCGATCCGGAAGGTGGCGACGAACATCAAGGACGCCGAGGAGCGCAACCGGATGACGACCGACCAGATGGAGAAGATCTTCGGCGACCAGGCCCAAGGAAAGCACAACTACTAGGGGACAGGTGACTGGGGGAGGGGCCATGCCTGACTGGACCACGATGGTCAAGGAGGTCGTCGTCGCCGGCCGGCCGGCCGACGTGGAGAGCGCGGCGCTCGGCTGGGAAGCGTTGCTGCAGACGATGGGCGAGGTGAAGCAGAGCCTCGACGACAACGTGAAGGACGTTGGCTCGTTCTGGAAGGGCCAGGCGTACGACGACTTCAAGAAGCACATCGACCGGATCTCCACGGGGCTCCAGGATCTGATAGACCAGGCGAAGCGCCAGGGCGGCATCTCCCAGGCGCTCAAGGACGCCGCTCAGCGGCTGGCGGAGGCGCAGGCCGCCATGCCGGTACCGGCGGAATGTATCGGCGACATCCTTAACGCCCGAAACGGCGTCGTGACGATCCCGCTCGGGTTCTGCGAGGCCCACCTACGCGGCAGCTTCTTCAACAACCCGGCGATGAAGTTCGTCGAGGGCATCGAGGACACATTCCGATCGCTGCTCAGCGACGTCGAGGGCGACGCGCAGCGGGCCTACGACAAGGTGAACGGCGACTACAAGAACGTGTCACGGAACGCTCCCGCCTCGGTCATCCCACGAGGAGACGTCCTAGCCGGCGCTGACAAGCCGGATCTGACCGGCGGTGGACCGGGCACCGGGCCGGGTGGCGTGCCGAAGCTCGACCCGAAGGGTCCACCTGGGACGGACCCGTTCGCGAACACCCCACCCAAGCAGGACCCGTGGGGCTATGGAAGCGACGGCAGCGGCGATCCGTACGTACCTGAAACTGGCCTCGCCGGCGCGGGCGGCGGACCGGTCGGCGCGGGCCTCGGTGCTGGTTCGGGCCTCGGCGGGTCCGGCCTCGGCGGGCTCGGCGGCGGCCTCGGCGCGGGCGGTGCGGGCGCCGGTCGCGGCGCCGGGGCGGGCCTCGGCGCGGGCGGTATTCCCGGCGGTGGGTCGCTCGGCATGCCGGTCAGCGGTGCGGCCATGGGCGCCGGTCGCGGCGGCGGGGCCGGTCGTGGTGGCGGGTCCGGTCGGGGCGGCAGCGGCCGGCCGGGCGCCGGCATGATGGGCGGTGGCCATGGCGGCGGGGCCGGCGGCGATGGCGACGAGCGGACCACGTGGCTGCAGGAAGACGAGGATCCATGGGGTGCGGACAACGATGCGCCGCCGCCGGTGCTGACCTGACTGCCGTTACGGCCTCGGCACCTCCGCCGGTTCGGTACGCACGCGTTGCACGCTCGGCGATGTGACGCTCATCGTCTGGCCAACGACCGGGGCGAAGTCCGGCAGTTTGGCCGCGGCCTGACGTCCCGCCACAGTGGACCCTTCGCCCGGCCGCCAGCGCCTGCGGCGTCCGGTCGCCAGCACGGGTCTGGCCATCAGCAGCATCGCCGCGAGCAGGGCGCCGGCGAACGCGGACCAGCCGGCCGCCACCTTGACCGCGTGGAGCGGGTCGCGGATCTCGGAAGGCGCCGGCACGCCGCCGGTCACCGTGGCCGGGCGGCTGTCCCGCGCGTCGAGCACTGTCGCCACAGCACGGTACGGGTTGACCACGCCGGCGCCGACCTCGTTGTTGCGCCCCTCGGGCGGCGGGTCGGCGGTCAGCGTGATCCGCCGGGTCACCTCGGGCACGGTGAGCTTCGGGTTCTGCGAGCGGATCAGCGCGGCGACTCCGGAGACGTACGCCGCGGCGAAGCTCGTACCACCCTTGTCGTAGCGCATGTACCCGTTGCCACGCGGGGCCGGCCCCTCGATGAAGTAGCCCGGTCCGGCGACATCGACGTAGTCACCGATGTTGGACGTGCTCACGTGCCTGCCGTCCTGGTCGATGCCGCCGACAGCGATCACGCCGGGCACCAACGCGGGGAAGACCGGCTTGTCGGCCCGGGTCGTCGCCCCCTCGTTCCCCGCCGCCGCCACGAGCACGATGTCCTTCTGCTGGGCGTACGCGATGGCGGCCAGCATCTCGGGAGTCTGTGTCGTCTCCAGCGACAGGTTGATCACGCTCGCCCCGTGGTCGGCCGCCCACACGATGCCGTCGGCGACCCGCTTGGGCGCCTGCGGATCCGGCGTCTGCTGATCGTTGAGGAGAACCCGGACCGGAAGGATCATCGCGTCCGGCGCCACGCCGTAGAACGGAGCATCCTTCGTGTCGCGTCCGGCGATGATTCCGGCGACCATGGTGCCGTGCCCGGCCTCGTCGCAGTCACCGATGCTCGTGCCGGGACGCAGGAGGTCGACACCGTCAAGCACCTTGCCGTTGAGCTTAGGGTGGGTGCGGGAGACCCCCGAGTCGACGACCGCCACGACGACGCCTTGCCCCCGGCTGAGCGGCCAGGCGGTGCTGGGCTGCAGGCGTCGCAACGGCCAGGGCGCCTCGGAAAGCTGGTTGGGGTACGAGGGACCGCACGTCACGATCGCGGGAACGAACGGCGCGGCCGCAGCCGGGGCTGCGACTGCCGCCAGGACCGCGCAGACCACACCCGCGACGGTCGCTCCGGTACGCAGGGCGAGGCGAACGCGCACGCACCGAGGGTACCTGGTGACGCCTGTCGCTATCGGCCGGCGAGGCTCTCCACGATCGGTACGAGGTCATCGATCCGGTCGAGGGTGAACGAGCTGATCCCGAACCGCTCCCGCAGCTCGACGAACTTCTGGGTCAGCCCGTCGATCGATCCGATGAAGAGGTGCGGCGACCCCAGGACCTCGTCGACCGTCAGCTCAACGCCCGTGAGCTGGCGCAGCCGGTCGGCCCGGTCCTGCGCCTCGGCCCGGGCATTGTTGGTGATCACGATCTGGCCGGCCGTCGGGTAGCTGTTGAGCTCGAGCTGGTCGAACCGGTCGCCGGCGGCCTCGCGTACCCAGGCGATCTTCTCTTCCGTGGCGGCCGCGGTCAGGCTGGGTACGTCCGGCTTCGGCGCGGTCTGATCACCCGGCATGAGCCGCGGTGCTAGCCCCACGATGTCCGCCTCCCGGGCAGCCAGGGTGAGGATGCGCCGGCCGCCACCGCCGATGAACAACGGCGGGTGCGGCCGCTGGACCGGCTTGGGCTGGCCGTCGTACCCGGTGATGGTGTAGTACCTCCCGGCGAAGGAGAACGGGCCGTCGCCGAAACATCCCTTGAGGACGGCGACGGCTTCGCTCAGGCGCGAGACCCGGGCCGCTACGGGGTCGAACGGCAGGCCGATCGCGTCGAACTCCGGCCGGTTCCAGCCGGCGCCGATGCCGATCTCCAGGCGGCCACCGGACAGCACATCGAGGCTCGCGAGATCCTGGGCCAGCACGGCGGGGTGCCGCAGGGCCGCGTTGAACACGAACGTACCGATCCTGATCCGCTCGGTGACGGCAGCGACGGTCGCGAGGAGGGGAACGGGCGCGTGCTGCTCGATGAGGTGATCGGGTAGGACCAGGGCGCTGAAGCCCACCGACTCGGCCTTGCGAGCTTGCTCGGCGAGCTCGCGGGCATCGACGACGCCCTCAGCCGCGATGCCGAGAAAACGGAAGGGACGCGCCGCGAGCGGTGCGGCCGCCGCCGCGGCAGCCTCAGGCAACATCGATGATGACCTTGCCGACTGCCCCAGCCTCGACTGCCGCATGCGCCGCCCCGGTCTGGTCGAGCGGGTAGTGGTGCAGCGGCAGGCCCGCCTCCTCGCCGACCCGCAAGGCGCCGGCCGCGACCGCCGCGCTGACGTCTTCGACGGCGTCCCGCTTCGCGTTCTCCGGCACGGTGTAGACGAGAACAAACTGGTAGCCGACGTTTCTCTGCATGAGCGGCCACACCGGCACGGCCAGCTCGCCGGAGCCGTCAGTGGCGTACACGGCCACGGTCGCGCCGGTGCGGACCACGGCGTGGTTGAGGGCGGCGTTAGCGACCGGGGCTACCTCGACGACGAAGTCGATCCCGTCCGGTACCGCCTTGCCGACCGCCTCGACGGCGTCCTCGGTTCGGTAGTTCACCACGAAGTCGGCGCCGGCGGTGTGCGCCAGCTCCGCCTTCTCCGGGCTGCTCACGGTCGTCACCACGGTTGCCCCCGCCCATCGGGCGAGCTGGATCGCCGTGTTGCCGACGGCTCCCGCACCACCCGCGACGAGCACCGAACGGCCGGCAAGGGCGCCGGGCCCGAGCCGGTGCGGCCCACCGGCGGCCACGGTGAGGCACCGGTGCGCGGTCAGCGCCGGGATGCCGAGGCTGGCGCCAAGGTCGAACGACGCCTCGTCCGGCAGCGGTACCGCCTGTCGCGCCGGCAGCGCGACGTACTCCTGCGCCGTGCCGCCGGCCCGTTGCCAGGCGGCTTCCCACAACCACACCCGCTCACCGACCCGGCTGTCCGGCACACCGGAGCCCACGGCCTCGACAACGCCGGCCCCATCCTGGTTCGGCACCACCTCGGGGAACGCGGGCTGGCGGCTGCGCCGGGCCTTCCAGTCGGTGGGGTTGACGCCGGAGCGCCGTACCCGGACCAGCACCTCACCGGGCCCCGGCTCGGGGATAGGCCGCTCGACCGGGCGCAGCACCTCGGGGCCGCCGGTCTCGAAGTACACGATCGCCTTCATGCCCGCTACAAGCTCACCAGCCGAGCGGGTGTTCCCGGTCGTACGCGGCCGCCACCCGCTTCGGCACGACCATGCGCCAGGCGTCCACCACCAGCTCACGCATCTCGTCCGCGTCGATGGCGGCCAACCATACGCGTACCCAGTTGTACCGCTCGTCCGACCGGATCGGCATGAAGAACTTCTCCGGCGCGCTGGCGATCAGCCCCGCCCGCTCCTCTTTCGGGAACCCGAAGCCCATCGCCGTCTCGTCTCGTGAGATGGCGGCGTAGACGATCCGGCCGACCCGGAACTTCACCCGGTCGCGGACCAGCCGCTCCTCCGTACGCGGCAGCGACAGCGCCACCCGCCGTACCTCGTCGACCGTCACCATCGAACCAGCGTATTCACCTCCGCTCATTAGGGTGGTGGGCATGGAGTACACGAACCTTGGACGTACCGGGCTGCAGGTCAGCCGCCTCTGCCTCGGCACGATGAACTTCGGGCCGAAGACCACCGAGCCGGACAGCTTCGCGATCATGGATCGCGCCCTGGAACACAGGATCAACTTCTTTGACACCGCGAACGTGTACGGCTGGAAGCTCGGCGAAGGTGTGACCGAACAGATCATCGGTCGCTGGTTCGCCCAGGGCGACGGGCGCCGGGACAAGGTCGTGCTCGCCACGAAGGTGTACGGGCGGATGGGCGAGTGGCCCAACGACCAGGGGCTGTCGGCGCGCCACATCGTACGTGCCTGCGAGGACTCGCTACGCCGGCTGCAGACCGACTGGATCGACCTGTACCAGATGCACCACGTCTCCCGTACCACCCCATGGGAGGAGATCTGGCAGGCGATGGAGCTGCTCGTGGCGCAGGGCAAGGTGCTCTACGTCGGCTCGTCGAACTTCGCCGGCTGGCACCTGGCCGCCGCGCAGGAGTCCGCGAGCCGCCGCAACTTCCTCGGCCTGGTCAGCGAACAGTGCATCTACAACCTGATGACCCGCTACGTCGAGCTGGAGGTGATCCCGGCCGCGCAGCACTACGGCATCGGCATCATCCCGTGGTCGCCGCTGCACGGCGGCCTGCTCAGCGGCGCGCTGCGCAAGCTGCAGGAGGGCACGGCCGCACGGGCCGCTGAGGGCAGGTCGGCCGACACGCTCGCCGAACACCGCGAGGCCATAGACGAGTACGAGAAACTGTGCGCCGAGCTCGGCCAGGACCCGGCCAACGTGGCGCTAGCCTGGCTGCTGTCCCGCCCCGGCGTGACCGCGCCGATCATCGGCCCGCGCACGATGGAGCAGCTGGACAACTCGCTCGCAGCACTGGACATCCGGCTGAACGACGCCACGCTGGCCCGGCTGGACAAGCTGTTCCCGCCGATCGGCGAAGGCGGCCCAGGCCCGGAGGCCTGGGCCTGGTAGGGGTGGCTCAGGGCGGGGCGGCCGCGGCCGCCCCGCCCGCTGTCCACTCGCCGAGGCGCTCGTACACCGGCTTCGGACCCAGGTGGCTGCGCACCAGGGCGACCGTCTCGACCGTCCACTTCGGACCTTCGTACGCCTTCAGCGCCGCCAGATCCGCCGCCAGCGCCTCGGCGGGAAGCCGGTCCGCCGGCCGGGCGAGCGTGAGGTGCGGCCGGAACGGCTTGGGATCGAACGGTAACCGCGCCGCCTTGAGCTGGCGCCGCACCGCCTTGGCCAGATCGGCCAGCCCTTCGCCGTGGACCCCGGTCCAGACGATCGTGAACTTGCCGCGACCGAAACGCCCGCCGCCACCGAGCCGTACCACGGGAGCGGCCGCTGCACAGACCGCGGCTTCGACGGCGCGATGGGCGGCCGGTACCGCATGCTCCGCCACGTCGCCGAGGAACGCCAGGGTCAGGTGCCACTCCTGGGCGGGCGCCAGGCGCAGCGAGCGGCCCGGCTGCGCGGGCTGGCCGATGGCGAGCGTTGCGACCAGCGCGGCGAGGTCGTCGCGCGCCTGCGGCGGCGGGTACGCCGCGACGAACAGCCGGGTTTCCTGGTTCGCTCGCTCCGCTGCGCTTGCTGGTTCGCTCGCTCCGCGGCGCCTTGGTGCGACGTCTTCCCTCGTCGCTGCGCTCCTCGGTCCAGACGCCGCCGCGCCGCTCCGCTCGCTCACCTGAGGTCTCGCTGCTGGCCGGCTTCGCTGCCGCCCAGTGACATGCCGGCCGCCTGCAGGGCGCCCTCTACCCGCACCCGTTCGATCTCCAGGTCGACGCCTTCGAGCTCGGCCAGGTGCTCCTCCACCTCCAGCTCCCGGCAGGCGACCTGCAACCGGTCGTCGTACGCCCGCTGCACCGCGGCGAACCACACCGGTGAGCGGGTGGCGATGCCCAGCCGTTGCTGGCCCAGCCGCCGCAGGTCGGCGGCGACCTGCTCGATCGGCGGCCCGGCCGGCTGGGTGGGGACCGAGCGATGCGTGCGCCGCAGCGCCCAGGCGATCCGGCCCATCCACGAGCGGGGCGGCTGCGCCGACCGGCGTTGGTCTCGTTCGGCCAGCCGCTCCAGGTGGCGAAGGCTCCGCCGCGACCGGCGTGCCACCCGGTGCGGCGCCTGCCACCACCGGCGCAAACCGCGCCGGATCGCACGAAGTCCGCGCTCCACCGCCTCCTCCATGCTGATCGCGAGCACGAGCAGGAGCGGCAGGCACGCCACCGCGAGGACCGCGGCGACCAGAACGAGGGCGTTCACCACCGCCACATCTATCGAGGCTAGGACGGCTCAGGAACGATTGCCACCGATTGGCGGCGAACGCGATCGGGCCGTTATTGAGTCACCATGACCAACAGGCGGCGCAGGTGATCGACCAGGTCGCGGTCGCCATCGACGATCACGTCGGCGGCACCGCCGCGGTTCCACAACCACAGCAGCAGCGGAACCGGAGCACCGCGGACGCTCGCGCTCGCCACTCCGGCATCGTCGGAGATCAGGACGGCACCGGCCGGCCGCACGGTAACCCGCCACCGCCCCCCGTCGGTGCTGATCAGGACCGAACGATCGGCCCAGTCGGTCAGCTCGTCGCCAAGATACTCGCGCCAGGTCTGCGAGCCGTACTCCAAGAACAGCCGCAGCACCTCGTCGATCCCGTCGACGGCGAGGTCGTCGGGGATCGGCGCGCTCGCCTCGCCGAGCGCGAGCTCGGCGTCGACCCGGTGGATCACGGTCTCCTGCGCCATCCGGCGCAGCCAGAACCGCACCGTCTGGTCGGGCTCGTGCCAGGTCCACGCCGGGCTGTCCGGTTCGCGCTTGCTGAGCTCGGCGGTCAGCTCGGCATAGCTACGGTCGAGCAGCGGGATCGGCTCCTCGCTGTCGAGGTCGGGAGGCCACGGCGCGGGTGGCCGCTGCTCGCGCATGGCGGCGGTCTTGTGCAGGTAGACCTCGGCCACATGCCGCACGAGGTCGGTCACGTCCCAGCCCGGGCAGCTCGGCACGGATGCGGTCAGGTCCTTCGCCGCGATGTCGCGCAGCCGGATGTAGTCGTCAGACAGGCAGGCAAGCAGCCGGGAAGTCTCCATGCGGCCACCCAACCACGGGGGTCCGACACGTTTTCGCCGGTTCAACCGCCGGGAACGTAGCGCCGGAGATCCGATTGTCGATTGGCTGTCAGTCAACGGTGTACCCCTTCCCGCGTAACTACCCTTCGCTCTGACGGCCGGTGCCTTACCCCACGGGAAGGGGGGCTGGCCTTGGAGCACGGCGTTCAAGTGCGGGTGCTCGGGTCCATCGAGGTGGTGGGACCGAACGGGCGGGCAGCCCTGACCGGCGGACGGCAGCGTGCCCTGCTCGGGCTGCTCGCCCTCAACACCGGCGCGGTGCTCGCCCAGCCCAGGCTCATCGGCGCCCTGTGGGGCGTCGAGCCGCCCCGTACCGCCGCCAAGACGCTGCACAGCCACGTGGCGCGGGTACGCCAGGCGTTGGCGGGGTGCGGCCTGCCCTCGGCACTGACCACCCGAGATCCGGGGTACGCCTTGACGCTGGCCCGAGCCGACATCGACGCCTGCCGGTTCGAGGAGCACGTCCGAGCGGCTCGCGCACACCTGGCCACCGGCGCGGTGCACCGTGCCGTCGAGCAGCTGAGCACGGGTCTCGCACTGTGGCGCGGCGACGCTTTCGCCGACGCCGAGCTGGCCGGCTGGGGCGCCGCGGAGGTGCAGCGGCTGCACGACCTGCGGCTGACCGCGCTCGAGGAGCTGTGGGAGGCGCAGCTACGGCTGGGCCGGCATACGGCCGCCATCGGGGAGCTGGAGCGGCTGCTGGTCGCCCACCCGGTCCGCGAGCGGCTGGTCGGGCTGCTCATGCTCGCGCTGTACCGGTCCGGCCGCCAGGTCGAGGCGCTGGAGGCGTACCGGAGGCTGCGCAGCGGCCTGATCGAGGAGCTCGGTGTCGAACCCGGCCCCGAGCTGCAGCGCCTGCACACCGGCATCCTGCGCCGCGACGCGTCCCTCGACGCCGCCACCCCGCCGCCGGACGGCTCGCCGCCGTCCCGCCCACGGCCGGCCCAGCTGCCACCAGGCGTCGGCCACTTCACCGGCCGTACCGACGAGCTGGCCGCCCTCGACGGCATGGACGCCGACACCCGGGTCGCGGTCATCTCGGGCCCCGCCGGCATGGGCAAGACAGCGCTCGCCCTGCACTGGGCCCACCACGCCAGCGACCGGTTCCCCGACGGCCAGCTCTTCGTCGACCTGGAAGGCCACGACCCATCGACCGCGATGAGCGCCGGCGACGCGCTGGCGCACCTGTTGCGCGGTCTCGGCGTGGCGCCCGAGCACCTGCCCGCCGGAACCGCCGACCGGACCGCGCTGTACCGCTCGCTCATCTCCGGCAAGCGGACCCTCGTCGTCTGCGACAACGCCCGGGACGCGGAGGACCTGCTGCCGCTGGTACCCACCACGACCGGCGGCCTGCTGCTGGTGACCAGCCGCAACCGGCTGACCGCGCTCGCCACGCGCCACTGCGTACGCCTGATCGGCCTGGACGCGCTGCACGCCGACGAGGCGGTCGGGCTGCTCGCGGCGGTGCTCGGTACGCCACGGGTGCGCGCCGAGGCGGTCCACGCGGCCGACCTGGTCGAGCTGTGCAGCCGGATGCCGCTCGCGCTCCGGATCGTCGCAGCGAAGCTCGCTGTCGAACCCCGCCGCACGATCCGGCAGGTGGCCGATGGCCTGCGCACCGAGGACCGGTTGGCGGAGTTGTCGATCGAAGGCGACTCCCGCAGCGTCCGGACCGTCTTGGCCAGCGCCTACCGCTCGCTGAGCCCGGCGGCGGCACGGATGTTCCGGGTGCTCGGCGTGCATCCGGCGGCGACCTTCACGCTGCACCTCGGCGCGGCCGCGGCCGGGGTACCGCTCGCCGACGCCCGCCGTCTCGTCGGCGAGCTCATCGCGGCGCATCTGGTCACCGAGACCGACGCCGGCCGGTTCGGCTTTCACGACCTGATCCGGCTGTATGCGTACGAATGCGCCCGGCTGCACGAGACGGCGGCCGAGCGGGACGAGACGATCGCGCGGATCCTCGACTGGTACCTGGCCATCGCGACGGCGGCCAACCGGACGCTCGACCCGGGCCGCGACCGGGTCGTGCCGGCCCTGCGCTTCCGGCCGGCCGAGATGCCGCCGCTGTCGAGCCCCCAGGAGGCGCTCGCGTTCCTCGACGGCGAGCGCGGCAACATGGTCCGTATCGTCGGGTACGCCGCCGAGCACGGCCAGGACACCACCGCCTGGCAGCTGACCTACCTGCTGACCGGCTTCTTCGACTCGCGCGGGCACTGGACCGAACGGATCGAGCTCTGCCGCCGTGGCCTGGCGGGTGCGCAACGCCTCGGCGAGCCGGCGACCGAAGGTCTCATGCGCAGCGCGCTCGGCGTCGCCTACGTCATGACGCGGCGCTTCGACGAGGCACTCGACCACCTCCACCGGGCGCTGCCGCTCATGCGGGCCAGCGGCGACGCGCGCGGCGAAGGGCACGTGTACAACAACATCGCCGCGGCGTACACCGGGCTCCGCCGCTTCGACGAGGCGGCCGAGGCGTTCCAGCGAGCGCTCGACCTGCTCGCCCGGGGCAACCACCCGGTCGGCGTCGCCCTGGCGCTGAACAACCTCGGGCACGTCTACACGCGGATGGCCAAACCGGAGCTCAGCTTCGAGTACCTGCGCAAGGCTCTGACGATCGCCCGGACGGTTGGTCAGGCCCGCTTCGAGGCGGCCGTGCTGCACAGCATCGGCCAGGCACACCTCGCGCACGACGACCACGACGCGGCGCTGGAGCATTTCCGGGACGCCTTGGACATCCGGCAGCGGATCGGCGACCGGCGGTACGCGGCCACCACGGTGTACCACATCGGGCTGACCCATGCGGCTCGCGGCGAGCATGCCGCGGCGCTGCAGCAATTCCGCGACGTCCTGGCCCGCGCCGGCGAACAGGCCGACCGGCATCTCGAAGCGCTCGCGCGCGCCAGCACGGGCCAGGTCCATCTGCGTACGGGCGACCTTACGGCGGCCCGGGAGCAGCTCCTGCTCGCCCTCGCGCTTCGCGACCGCACGCCGGATGCGTACGAGGAGGCTCACGTGCATCGGACCCTGGGTGACCTCGAGCACCGGTACGGCGACCCGGTGTCCGCCAGGTACCACTGGGACCAGGCGATCGAGCGGTACGAGAAGGCGCACGCCACGGCGGAGGCCGACGAGCTGCGGCACCCCTACGGGCCGTCAGCGACAGGTATCGGCGATCACCACCGTCGCCTGCTCGTCGGTGATCACCCCGGCCGACGCTTCGAAGAGCACCACGGTGAAGTCCTCGTCCGGCTCGGGCAGCCGGTCGGGCATGATCCTGAGGACCACGGCGGCCGTGGTGGCGCCGGGCTCGATCGTGAGCACGCCGTCGATGATCGGCTCGTAGTCCTCCGGGGCGGTGGCGGTGCCGTCGACCGTACGGAACCGTAGGGTCACCGGCTCGCGGACCGGCACCGACAGGTACACGCTCACCTCGCACCGATCGTCCTCGAAGCAGTGCACGTCGTCGATGTTCATGCAAGGCATGAGCAGGCACGGGTCGATCTCCGCCGGCGCTGACGCGGCGGCCGGTTGCGCTGCGGCCAGCACCACCGCCGCAAGGATCGTCGCGGCACCGGCCAGCCGAAGTGCCAGTCGCTTCATCACCGGGGTCAGCCTCACTTCGTCGGTCGTCGTCGGGGGTGGCCGCGACCCCACATCCAGCGCCGCGCCCCCACATATAAGAGGTACCCCAGCCCGGTTGTGGCGAGGTTGTGGTGCGGTTGTCGGCCGCGATCTGCCCGGGTCGAAGCCCGGCCGGCGCCCGGCATGCGGACAACCGCTGGACAGCCTGGCCTCAACCCGCCCGCCGCACGCTCGTCGGTGACGTCCAGTCCGACGGACCAACACGGAGGAGACAGCACCGATGAGAAAGTCCAGCCGAGGTCTTTGCTTCCTGGCCGCCGCCGCGGGTATGGCGGTGGCGCTCACCCTGGCCGGTAGCCCGGCCTACGCCGATCCCGACAAGGGCGCGCCCAGCACCGCGCTGCCGGCCGAACCGGTCCCAGGCGGGTTCCGGTCGTGGCCCGAGCTCATCGACACCCAGGAACGGCTCCGGGTCGCCGCCGAGCGGCTCACCGACGGCACGGAGCGCGAGGCCGGGTTCACCGGCATCGAGGCCGCACCGGAGAACCGCCGGCTGCGGCTGTTCTGGACCGGCGAGCTTTCCGAGTCGGCGGCGCGGCTGGTCGAGGAGATCAGCCGAGACGTACCGGTGGAGGTCGTGCCGGCGTGGCACTCGCTGGCCGAGCTCACCGACCAGCAGGCCGCGATCGCGCAGGAGGACGGGGTGACCGCGGTGGAGCCGCAGGTGGACGGTGGCGGCCTGACCGTGCGCTACCGCGGCTCGGAGGAGGAGGCGCGCGCGCTGCCCGCCATCCGCGCGGCTAGCGTGCCGGTCACGATCGAGCCCTTCGACACGACCCAACCGGTCTCCTGCACGGGGCGGCAGGACGACTGCTCGCCGTACTGGGGCGGCGCGAGGTACGTGATGCCCGGCGGTGGTTGGTGCAGCATGGGCTTCAGCCTCAAGTTCAGCTCGTACCTCCTGCCGTACTCCTCATCGACGTGGACCAGGATGCTCAGCGCCGGTCACTGCTCGTCGGACGGCACGGCGATCGTCGACGGCGGTGGGGACAGTTTCGGCACGATCGCTGGCGACTACGACACGCAGGACATCCTGACCATCAGCCCGGCAGCCGGGGTGAGCCTGGGCGGGCGGGTCTATGTCGGACCCTGGAACTCGGGCGTCCCGAGCAACAAGGCGGTCGCCGGCAGCGCCGCCAGCTTCGTGGGGATGTGGGTCTGCCCCTCGGGCGCGGCAACCGGCGAGCACTGCAACGTGAAGGTCACCGCGACCAACGTCATCATCTGGGGCACCGTGAAGACGGTGGTGGCGAAGGAGCAGAGCGGTGGGGTCGCGGTCGGCAAGGGCGACAGCGGCGGTCCGGTCATCACCTACGACCTGAGTGGCAAGGTGAACGCCCAGGGAACGATCAGTGCCGGCGGCGACCAGGTGCCATGCCCGTCCGGGTCCCCGTCGTCGATGTGCTTCAACACCATCTACTACGTCGACATCCTGACGTCGCTCGCGCACTACAAGCCGGCGTTCGGCAGCGTCAGCGTGATGACCAGCTGACGCCAGGGCCCGCGGGTGCCCCGGACCGGCGCCGGTCCGGGGCACCCGCTGCTAGGCCGCTCGTCGCGCCGCCGGCACCCGCAGCGTGCGGGCTGGCGTGCCGTTCCGCTCCGGCTCATGCACGTGCAGGTGCGGCAACGGGCGCAGGTGTACGCGTACCTGGGCGTCGACCCGGCGTACCTGGACGATGGCGACCAGAACGGCGGCGAGCAGCGAGATGAGCCCGCCGACCCAGATGCCCGAGCGCGGTCCGTAGCGCTCCGCCAGCCAGCCGATCAGTGGCGCGCCGATCGGGGTCGTACCAAGGAAGACGAGGACGTACAGCGCCATGACCCGGCCGCGCAGCTCCGCGTCGGTGCCCAGCTGCACCCGCTGGTTCGCCGCCTGGGCAAAGAAAATCATGAAGAACCCGGTCGGTACGAGCAGCGCCAGCGCGCTGTCGAAGCCGGGCGCGAAGCCCACCAAGGTCTCCAGCACGCCGAACCCCACCGCGCCCGCCAGCACGATGTACACCGAGGGCCGGGCCCGGCGCCCAGTACCGGCCAACGCGCCGCCCAGCGACCCGAGCGCGAGCGCCGTGGTCAGCAGACCGAACGACTTCGCGCTGACGTGGAACGTCGTCTTCGCCAGCACGGCGAGCGTGAGCTGGAAGTTGAACCCGAACATGCCGATCACGAGCACCAGCACGATCGGCAGCAGCAGGTCGGGGCGGTGCCAGACGTAGCGAAGCCCATCGATGATGCGCGCGTCCCGGGCGGCAACCGCGGTCGGCTCGGCGCGGTGCAGCTCCTCCGGCCGCATGCGCAGCAGCGCCAGCAGGGGCGCGACGCCGAGGCTCGCCGTGGCCAGGAACACCGGTCCCGTGTCGAACAAAGCGATCGCGAGACCGGCCAGGGCCGGCCCGATGATGCGGGCGGAGTTGAACGTCGCCGCCGACAACGACAGCGCGTTGGGCAGCAGGTCGTACCCGACGATCTCGGAGACGAACGACTGGCGTACCGGGGTCTCGATGGCGCTCACCGTGCCTATCGCGCCGGCGAAGACGAAGACGTGCCAGAGCTCGACCATCCCGGTTGTCGCCAGGACGCCCAGCCCCAGGGACAACCCGGCAAAGGCGCCGTTGGCCAGCAGCAACAGCTTTCGCTTGTCGTACCGGTCGGCGAGCTTGCCGCCATAGAGGGTGAGCAACAGGATCGGCAGGAACTGCAGCGCCGTGACCAGACCGAGCGCGGTCGCCGAGTCACCGGAGAGCTGCAGCACCAGCCAGTCCTGGGCGACGAACATCATCCAGGTGCCGATCAACCGCAACAGGTTGCCCGTGGCGAACAGCCGATAGTTGCGCACGCGTAGCGACCGGAAGGTGTCGGCGAGCTTGGCCCTGACGGCGCTCACTCTCGTCCCAACCTCCGCAGGATCTCGCTCGCCCGGTGCAGCGTCTCGCGCTCCTCGGCGGTCAGCGTGGCCAGCCGCTGGGCGAGCCAGGCGTCGCGGGCGCGGCGATGCTCGGCGACGACCGCGCGCCCGGCCTCGCTGGCCGCCAGGATGACCTGCCGGCCGTCGGTCGGGTGCGGGGTGCGCTGGATCAGGCCGCGATCCTCCAGCTTGGCCACGATCTTCGTCATCGTCGGCGGCTGGACCCGCTCGGCGTCGGCCAGCTCGCGCGGGGTCAGCGCGCCCGCCAGCTCGAGGCTGGTCAGCGCGGAGAGCTGGGTGATGGTCAGCTCGCCGACCGGCCGGGCCTGGCGCAGCCGCCGGTTGAACCGGGTGATGACGTCGCGCAGCACCGGAGCGAGCTGCGTGGCGGAGAGTCGTTTGGTGGTGCTGCGAGCCATCACAACTGTTAGCTTAGCTAATAAGCCAGGCTAACGACCAGCGCTGTGCAGCGGATCACGTACGCTCGTGGGGTGTCCGAGCAACGACCGTCCCAGCTGGAACCGCTGGAACCGCTGGATCCGCCGATGGTCCCGTTCGCGGTCGGCGGGATCGTGCTGTGGGGGCTGGCGGGCCTGGCGCTCCTGCCGTTCCGGCGGGAGCTGGCCGCGCACGGCCATGGCTCTTGGCTGTCGATCTGCCTGGCCGGCTTCCTGCTCGGGTTCGTCGGTCTGGCATTCATGATCAGGCACGACGCCCACCGGCGGCGGCGCCGCGCGGCGGCGGAGGGTCGGCCCGCGGCCGTCGAGGATCAGCCGTGACCGTACGGCTCGGCCGGCTCTGCCGCGTCGACCGACCCCGGCGGCCGGCTCACCGAGACCGACTCCACCGCTGAGTCGTCGTAGACGGTCGCCAGCTCGTCGACGCTGGCCACCGCCTCGACCAGGACCTCGGAGTGCGCCCCGCAGCCGTGGTCGGCGCTGACCACCTGCGCGTCGTCGGGTGCGAACATGTTGCCGCACACACCGAACGCCGCCCGCATGGCGCCGGCGAGCGGTAGGTAGAACCCGCACGTGCCACAGCGAGCCGTCCGTGGCGCCGCCTGCGCGATGGGCGCGTTGGGGCCGCGTTCACCGTCGTACCAGCGCTGTGCCGTGTCGAGACGCCCCTCACGGGACATCACCCGGGCCCGGCCGAGGCCGAGCTCCCACGAGACCTCCTCGACCGCGGGATCGTCGGACAGGACGTACCCCGGCACCAGCCGCTCGTCGTCGGGCGCGGTCGGCAACAGGTCGCCAACCCCCAGGTCGCCCGGCTTGAGCCGCTCCTGCCACGGCACCCAGCTCGGCGCGAGCAAAGCGTCGGGACCGGGCAGCAGCGCCGTCTCCGAGACGGTGACGTGCTTGCTGCGCGAGACGCGGGTGACGGTGACCGCCCAGCGCCAGCCCCGGTACCCCGGCAGCTCGCAGTCGAACAGGTGGGTCACCACCCGTTCGCCCTCGGCGACGACCCCCAGGTGCGCGCCGACATGCTCCGTGTCGAGCGCCTCGCGCGCCAGGTCGACCGCGTCGGCGCAGGTTTGGTCCACCCGTGCGGCGCGCGCCGGGACGGCACCGGCTGTACTCCTCGTCACCCGCACATTGTTGCCCATCCGCCGACCGGAGGCAGGACCGGCCGGGCCGTCGGTTTTCGCGCCGGTAGGAACTGTCGCACCGATGGTTCAGGATGGTGGCATGTCGGTGCTGCGTACCCTCAGCCACGCCACCGCCGTCACCGCGCGGGTGACCAGGCGGGCGACGGTTCAGGGCATGCGCACCGGCCGTTTCATGGTGCGCCATGTGACGGTTGCCCGGCGGCGCGGCGCGGCCGGCGAGGCGGGCATGATGCGGCTGCTCGACCTGCACGCCGCCTCCTGCGCGGGCGACACGCTCGTCGCGATCGGGTTGGCGGGCACCATCTTCTTCGCCGTGCCGGTCGGTGAGGCGCGCGGCCGAGTCGCGCTCTACCTGCTCGTCACGATGCTGCCGTTCGCCCTCCTGGCGCCGGTCGTGGGGCCGGTCCTCGACCGGTTCCGCCACGGTCGCCGCTATGCGCTGTCCGTCACCATGCTGGCGCGGGCGTTCCTGGCGTACATGATCTCCGAGCACATCGGCGGCTTCACGCTCTACCCGGCGGCGTTCGGGATCCTGGTCCTCTCCCGGGCCTACGGCGTGGCCCGCAGCGCCGCCGTCCCGCGTGTGCTGCCCGAAGGGCTCGGGCTGTCCGAGGCCGGCGCCCGCGCCTCGGTCTTCGGCGCCTTCGCCGGCGCGGTGGTCGCCCCGCTCGGGCTGCTGGCGTACCAGATCGGCCCGGCCTGGCCGCCGCGCCTGTCGATGGTGGTGTTCGTGCTCGGCGCGGTGATCGCCCTGCGGCTGCCGCCGCGCGCCGACTCGCAGCCGCCGGAGACCGTGCCCCGCCCACTCCAGCTGCCCGGGCACAAGGGCGCCAAAGTGCTCTCCGGCCGCCTGGTGCTCGCCACCCTCGCGGGCAGCGCCACGTTACGCGCGCTCTACGGCTTTCTCGCGCTGTTCCTCGCGTTCACCATCAGGTCCGGCCAGCTGCCGCGCACGATCGCGGGATTCGGGCTGTCCCAGGAGGTCGCGCTCGGGGTGGTGGCCGGCGCGCTGGCCGCCGGCTCCTTCCTGGCCACGGCGGTCGGCACCACGCTGCACATCAAGCGCCCGGCGGTCCTGCAGGCCGCCGTGATCGTGCTCGTGGCGCTCGCCGGGGCGGCCGCGGCGGTGCAGTACACCTTGCCGTTCGTGCTCGTGCTGTGCCTGCTCACCGCGCTCGCCAGCGGCCTGGCCAAGCTCGCGGTCGACGCGGTGATCCAGGCTCGGGTCGACGAAGACGTCCGCGCCAGCGCGTTCGCCCACGCCGAGACGCTGCTCATGCTCGCCTGGGTGGCCGGCGGGGCGCTCGGGCTGATCCCGCTCGGCGGTCGCTGGGGTCTGGTCCTGGTGGCCGGGTTCCTGCTCTTCGGGGCGGCGCGAGCGCTCATCAGCGCGCTGCGGCTGCGTCGCGAGCGGCTCAGCGGCGCGCCCATTGAAGAGCCCACCAAGGAGTACGCACAACGCCGCCCGCCCTCCGGCAGCGACCGGGACCGCACCCTCCGGCTACCGGACGCCCGCCGCCCCGGCCGGCGCCCGCCGTCGCCGCCCACTCCTGCGCCGAAACCCGAGGCCACAACGAAGCTGCTGCCCGAGGCGCCGGTCTCCCCCGCGCCCGATGCCGGCGAGACGCCCGGCTATCACCTGTACCGGCCGTCCGGCCGTGGCGCCACCCGCCGGCTTGACGAGGAAGACGAGTGAGGCTGCTGGTCGTCACGGCGGTCGGGGCCGAGCGCGACGCCGTGCTGGCCGGCTTCGGTCCCGCGCCGTCCGAGTCCACAGTGGACGATCTGGTCGTCGTCGCCGGCGGCGTAGGTACGGCAGCGGCGGCGGCCACCACCGCGCGCTCGCTGGCGACCGCCAACCCGCCGTTCACGGCTGTCCTGTCGGCGGGCATCGGCGGCGGCTTCAAGGGCCGCGTACCGGTCGGCGGCTTGGCCATCGCCGATCGCAGCGTCGCCGCGGATCTCGGCGCGGACTCCCCGGAAGGCTTCCTCTCGCTGGAGCGGCTCGGGTTCGGCCCGATCACCGTCGATGCCGACCCCGACCTGCTCGCCTGGCTGCGCAAGGCGCTGCCGGACGCCGCCGTCGGGCCGGTCCTGACGGTCTCGACCGTCACCGGCACCGCCGCGGGTGCCAGCGCGATCCTGGCCCGCCACCCCGACGCCGTCGCCGAGGCGATGGAGGGCTTCGGCGTGGCGACCGCAGCCGCCCAGGCGGGCATCCCGTTCGGCGAGCTACGGGCGATCTCCAACCCGGTAGGCCCGCGCGACCGCGAGGCATGGCGGATTCCAGCGGCGCGCGCCACCCTGACCCGGGCATTCGCCGCGCTCGCCGCTGGCTGAAACCGCTACCTTGTACCGGTGACGCTCTCGCTGGCGATCTCGCCGTGTCCCAACGACACCTTCGTCTTCCACGCCCTGGTGCACGGCCTCGTCCCGGGCGCGCCCGAGGTGGCGGTCACCTACGCCGACGTCGACGTCACCAACACCGCCGCCGAACGGGGCGAGTACGACCTGGTCAAGGTGAGCTATGCGGCGCTGCCCTGGCTCCTGGACCGCTACGCGTTACTGCCCTGTGGCGGCGCCCTCGGGCGAGGCTGCGGCCCGCTCGTCCTGGTCGGGGACCCGGCGGCCACCCCGACCCTGGCCGGCAAGCACGTCGCGGTGCCGGGCGAGCGCACCACGGCGTACCTGCTCATGCGCCTGTGGTCGGCCACCGAGAAGTCCGTCGGCGGAGCCGACCAGCCGCCGGCCACGATCAGCGTGGTGCCGTTCGCCGAAATCATGCCGGCGGTGGCGGCCGGCCGGTACGACGCGGGACTGGTGATCCACGAAGCCCGGTTCACCTACCCCAGGTACGGCCTGCACGCCCTGGTCGACCTCGGCGAGTGGTGGGAGGGCGACACCGGCCTGCCGATCCCGCTCGGGGCGATCCTGGCCCGCCGCGACAGCGTCGATCCGGCGCACGCCACCGAATGGGTCCAAGCGTCCGTGCGCTACGCCTGGGAGCACCCGGCCGCCAGCCGCGACTACGTGCTGGCCCACGCGCAGGAGATGGAGCCGGACGTGGTGGCGCAGCACATCGCGCTCTACGTCAACCAGTACACCGAGGATCTCGGCGACGAGGGGCACGTCGCGGTGAAGACCCTGCTGACCAGAGCCGCCCGGCTGTGAGCCCGGCTCAAAGGCGTCAGGTTTCCAGCTCCCGCGCCACCGCGTGCACGACCTCGGCGACGGTACGTGCGGTCTTCCGGTCGGGGAAGCGACCGCGCCGCAGGTCCGGCTGCACCTTGACCTCAAGCACCTTGATCATGTCTTCGATCAGGCCGTGCAGCTCCTCGGCCGGCCGGCGGCGCAGCTCGGTCACTGACGGCGGCGCCTCCAGCAGCTTGACCTGCATCGCCTGGTTGCCCTTGCGGCTCTCGATGACCCCGAACTCGACGCGCTGGCCGGTCTTGAGGTCGGCCACGCCCTCCGGCAAGGCGGCCTTGTGCACGAACACGTCGCCGCCGTCGTCACGGGTCAGGAAGCCGAAGCCCTTGTCCGTGTCGTACCACTTCACTCGACCTGTCGGCACCGCAGACCCCAGCTCATATCGACAACCCGGTAACGCCACAAGGCTAACAATCCGGCCGCTACGGTCCAACTGAGATCGCCGTCAGCGGTACCGCTCCGGCTGGGCGAGGAGCTCGTTCATCGCACCCGAGCGGAACCCCCGAGGGTCCACCTCCACCGCCTCGAAACCGGCGCCGCGGACCGCGTCGAGCAGGTCGGGCCGGGCGCTGACCTGCCCGACCAGGTCGGCGTCGAGCTCGACCCGGGCGGCGTCGCCGAGGTCGCGTACCCGTAAGTCACGCACCTGGAGCCCGGCGGCCGCCAACGCCGCCCGCAACCGCACTTCGGCCCGGTCGACCCGGGCCAGCCGGTCCGGCGTGATCGCGATGCCGTAGGCGATCCGGCTCGACAGACACGCCGCCGCCGGCTTGTCCCATGTGGACAGTCCCCAGGCCCGCGACGCCGCGCGTACCTGCGCCTTGGTCAGTCCGGCGTCGCGCAACGGCGCCACAGCCCCGCGCTCGGCGGCGGCCCGGATGCCCGGCCGGAACCCCGCGACCGCGTCGTCGGCGTTCGTGCCGGTGAGGATCGCCGCGCCCGCCGCGACCGGCGCCAGCGCCTCGATCAGCTCGGCCTTGCAGAAGTAGCAACGATCGCCGCCGTTGGCGCGGTATCCGGGTCGGTCCAGCTCCGCCGTCTGCACCTGCACATGAGGTACGCCCAGAGCCGCCGCGAGCTCCCGCGCCGCGACCAGCTCGCGGGCCGGCAGGCTCGCCGACACCGCCGTGGCCGCGGTCACCGAGCCCGGGCCCAGCGCGCGAACCGCCGCGGCGAGCAGGAACGCCGAGTCCGCGCCGCCCGAGAACGCCACCACGACGCGCCCGATCGAGCGCAGCCGCCCGTCGAGGTCGGCGAGCCGGGTGTCCAGCAGGTAGCCGGCGAACCAGTTCGGGAAGCCGGTCAGGTCGCTCAGCACGACGTCGGCTCCGGCACCGGTCAGCTCGGCGGCCGAGCAGGGACCGGTGGTGACTCCGACGGCGGCGCACAGGTCGCGCGCCGAGGCCATGTCCGCGACGTGGTCGCCCACGTACACGTCGACGCCGTGCTCGCGCAGTGCCGCCGTTTTCCCGTCGGCCCACCGGTCGCCGGCGACCGCGTCCACCACGAACCCGTGGTGCTCCAGGTGCAGGCGGGCCAGCCGGCCTAGCTTGCTGGTGACCACGACGACCCGACCCCCTGCCGCGCGGACCGCGGCCAGCGCGTCGACCGCTCCGGGCAGCGGCACCGTCGGCGCGATCGCGTGGTCGGAGTACAGCGCCCGGTACTCCTCGACCGCCTCGGCCACCTGTTCGGCCGGGAACCAGTGCGCCATCTCATGCACCAGCGGCGGCCCGAGCCGGCTCACCACCAGATCGGTGTCGATGGCAACCCCGGTCCGCTGTGACAGCACGCGGTAGGTCGCTGCGATACCTGGCCGGCTGTCGACCAGGGTCATGTCCAGGTCGAAGCCGACCGTCAGCACGCTCATGATTGTGCAGCCTACGTCGCCTCCGGTGGCCCGGTCGGCCGCGCGGCCGCATCATGTCGGCCGCCAGCGGGCGGCGACTGGTCTGGGCCGCAGCGCGAAGCTGCGCGGGCCAGACCGGTCGTAGCAGCGGAGTCCGCGATCAAGCGGCCGGAACCAGGAGGACATTGACACCTGGAGATGGGGAGACTAACGTCACAATACTTTTAGGAAACTTTCCTAAGATATCGCTTCCCCGGGAGATGCGATGAAGAGATCGGTACGCGCGGGGTTGCTGGCCACCGCCGCGCTCGCGGCCGCGGCCGTCCTCGTTCCAGCCACCGGCGCGCTGAGCGCCGGCTCCCTCACCGCGGCGTTCACCCTCGTCTCGGACTGGGGTACCGGCTACGAGGCCAAGTACTCCGTCACGAACGGCACGAGCACCACGATCACCAGTTGGCGGGTCGAGTTCGACCTGCCGGCCGGGGGCTCGATCAGCAGCTCCTGGGACGCCGCTCGCACCCAGAGCGGCCAGCACTACACCTTCACGGGCACCTGGAACAGCACGATCAACCCCGGCGGTACGGCCAGCTTCGGCTGGATCGGCGCCGGCCCGAAGCCCCCGATCAACTGCACGGTCAACGGCGGTCCGTGCGCCGGCGGAGGCCCCACCGGCACTCCGACCAGCACTCCGACCGGTAGTCCCACCGCCTCTCCCACGCCGACACCGACCGGCGGCGGTCCCGACACCCAGCCGCCGACCGTACCGGGCAGCCTGCGGGTGACCGGCAAGTCCTCGGTGACGATCTCGCTGGCCTGGAACGCCTCTACCGACAACGTCGGCGTGACCGGCTACGACGTGATCCGCGGCGGCACCAGGGTGGCGACGGTCAACACCCTGTCGTACACCGACCCGAACCTGACGCCGAACACCACGTACTCCTACGTGGTGAAGGCCCGCGACGCGGCCGGCAACCTGTCCGGCGCGAGCAACACGGTGTCCGCCACGACCGACCCGGTCGGGCAGGGCGGCTTCCGCAAGGTCGCCTACTTCACCCAGTGGGGCATCTACGGCCGCGAGTTCTACGTCAAGACCGTCGACACCTCAGGCCAGGCGGCGAAGCTGACCAACATCCACTACGCGTTCGGCAACGTGAACGAGTCGGGCCGCTGCTTCGAGGCCAACTCGCTCGGCGTGGGCGACGCGTGGGCGGACTACCAGCGCCGGTTCGACGCGAGCCTGTCGGTCAACGGCGTCGGCGACCAGTTCAACCAGCCGCTCGCCGGCAACTTCTACCAGCTCAAGCTGCTCAAGCAGAAGTACCCGAACCTGCGGGTGAGCTTCTCCCTCGGCGGCTGGACCTGGTCGAAGTTCTTCTCCAACGCAGCCCTGTCGACCAACCGGGCGGCGTTCGTCTCCTCCTGCATCGACATGTTCATCAAGGGCAACCTGCCGCTGCTCAACGGTGAGCCGCAGGGCGGGCCGGGCTCCGGGGCGGGTGTCTTCGACGGCATCGACATCGACTGGGAGTGGCCGGCCAGCGAGGGCAACGTCGGCAACGTGATCCGGGCCGAGGACAAGCAGAACCTCACCGGGCTGCTGGCCGAGTTCCGGCGCCAGCTCGACGCGTACGGCGCGACGATCGGCAAGCACTTCGACCTGTCGATCTTCCTGCCGGCCGACCCGCGCAAGATCGACGCCGGGTTCGAGGCGAACAACATCTTCCAGTACCTCGACTACGCCACGGTCCAGGGCTACGACCTGCACGGGGCCTGGGAGAACCAGACCAACCACCAGTCGAACCTGTTCTCCCCCGCAGGTGACCCGGCACCGGTCAAGTTCTCCGGCGACATCGCCATCTCGGCGTGGATCAGCCGGGGCGCGCCGGCGAAGAAGCTGGTGCTCGGCGTGCCGGCGTACGGCCGGGGCTGGCAGGGCGTGGCGGCCGGTGGCAACAACGGCCTGTGGCAGGCCAGCAGCGGACCGGCCCCGGGCCGCTGGGAAGCCGGCACGCAGGACTACAAGCTGCTCAAGGCGCAGGCCGGTGCACGCTTCCGGGACAGCACGAACGGGGCGTACTGGCTCTACGACGGCAACCAGTTCTGGTCGTACGACGACCCGACACTGATCGGCACCAAGGGTACGTACGTCAAGAACCGGGGCCTGGGCGGCCTGATGATGTGGTCGCTGGACGGTGACGACGGCTCCCTCGTCACCGCGATATCCAACGGCCTGGCATAAGCCGGCCGATGGGTGGGGCCGGCGCTCGGGCGCCGGCCCCACGCGCTCGCGCCGGCCCCACGCGCCCGCGCCGGCCCCACCCCGCGGTGCCTCCCGGTTCCGGCCGCTTGACCTCGGGCTCCGCTCCGCTCCGCCCTCGGGCGGCCGCTAGAGTCGGTTAGCGTTGTTGGCAGGATGTCCAACCTCGCCGACTACCTGCGCGCGCTGCCCGACGACGACCTGGCGGCGTTGGTCCGGCTGCGCCCGGATCTGGTGATCCCGGTACCCGCCGACTTCTCGGCCCTGGCGAGCCGGGCGCAGTCCCGGCTGTCCGTCGCCCGGGCGCTCGACGGGCTGGACCGGTTCACCCTCGAAGTGCTCGACGCGCTGCGGCTCACCCGTTGCCCCAACACCACATCCGTTGCCGCGGTCCTGGCGCTGACCGCGCAGGGTGGGAACGACGAGGCGTGCGTCCGCGCGGCAGTCGACCGCCTCCGCGGCCTTGTCCTGGTGTACGGACACGACGCCGCCCTACACATGGTCGGCTGCGTGGACGAGGTCTGTTCGCCGTACCCGGCCGGGCTGGGCAGGCCGGCCGCCGAGCTCGACGAGCCAGCGGCCGACCTGGTCCGCGACGCGGCCGGGCTGCGCCGTACGCTGCTCGCCGCCCCGCCCCAGGCCCGAGCCGTCCTGGACCGCCTCGCCGCGGGACCACCGGTGGGCACGGTGGCCGCCGCGCTCCGCACACCCGATCAGGAGTCGCCGGTGGGCTGGCTGGTCGCCCATCGACTGCTGGTACCGGTGACGAACGACACCGTCGAGCTGCCCCGGGAGGTCGCGCTCCTGCTGCGCCGGGACGCCGGACCGCTCGGGCCGATGCATCCGGCGCCGCCCGCGATCGATGGCACCCAACGCGAGACCAGAGCGGTGGACCAGGCGGCGGCGGGGCAGGCGATGGAGGCGGTCCGCTCCGCCGAGGCGTTGATCGAAGGGCTGGCCGCCGAGCCGCCACCCGTTCTGCGCGCCGGCGGCGTCGGCGTACGCGAGCTGCGCCGGCTGGCCCGGGTGGCGGGGGTCGACGCCGGGGGCGCCGCACTGCTGCTCGAGGTCGCCTACGCCGCCGGGCTGATCGGAGAGTCGGTCACCGAGAACGCCGAGGCGGTCCTGCTGCCCACGCTCGGGTACGACAGCTGGCGCACGAGCCCCATAGCGCTGCGCTGGAGCCGGCTGGCCAGGGCGTGGCTGGACATGTCGCGGGCACCGGCCCTGGTGGGACAGCGCGACGAGCGGGACCGGCTCATCGCCGCGCTCTCGGCCGAGGTCGAACGCGGCGGGGCACCGTCGCACCGGCGCAGCGTCCTGGGCATCCTCGCCGCCCTGCAGCCCGGCACCGCCCCCTCCGCCGACGAGCTCGGTGAGCTGCTCACCTGGCGTACGCCACGGCGGGCCGGCCGCGGCGCGGGGGCGACCGGGCCGGCGGAGGTCCTCGCCGAGGCGGCCGCGCTCGGCATCACGGGGCTGGGCGCCCTTTCCGGGTACGCACGAAGGCTGATCGAGTCGGTCGACGCCGAACAGGACGCGGACGGCGATCCCCTCGGGGTGCAGGCAGACCTGGCCGGCGACGCGCCGGACGCCGTGGCGATGCTGCACGACCTGCTGCCCGAGCCCGCCGACCAGGTGGTCATCCAGGCGGACCTGACCCTGGTCGCACCGGGTCCGCCCGCGCCCGACCTGGCTGTGGAGCTCGCCGCCGTCACCGAACCCGAGTCGGCCAACGTGTTCCGCGTGACGGCCGAGTCGATCCGGCAAGCCCTCGACGCCGGGTACGCCGCGAGCGACCTGCACGCCCTGTTCGCCCGCCGGTCCCGCACCCGGGTGCCGCAGGCGCTGACCTACCTCGTCGACGACGTGGCCCGCCGCCATGGTGGCCTGCGCGCCGGATCGGCCGGGGCCTACCTGCGCAGCGACGACGAGGCGCTGATCGCCGAGGTGGCCGCCGACCGGCGGCTGGCGGCCCTGTCCCTGCGCCGGCTGGCCCCCACGGTGCTGACCTCGCCATACGCGGTCTCGCGGCTGCTGGCCGCCCTGCGCGAGGTGGGGTACGCCCCGGTGGCCGAGGATGCGACCGGCGCGGCGGTGTTGACGCGGCCGAAGGCCCGGCGGGCGGCGGCCCGACCGCCGCTGCCCACCCGGCGCGAGGACCCGCTGGCGATGCCCCGGCTGAGCGCACCCCGGCTGGCCGGCCTGGTGGAGCAGATCCGGCGCGGCGACGCCGCGGCTCGGGCGGCCCGCCGGGCGCCGGTGAGCGTACGGGCGACGAACGGCTTCGCCGGTCCGAGCGGCGCCCAGGCCCACACCCAGGCGCTGGCGGTGTTACAGCAGGCGCTGCGCGACCGCGCCCGTGTCTGGGTCGGCTACGTCGACGCGCACGGCGCGGCGGCGTCCCGTCTGGTACGCCCGATCTCGATGGGCTCGGGGTTTCTGCGCGCCGAGGACGAGCGTACTGAGATGTTGCACACGTTTGCGCTGCACCGCATCACGGGAGCGGCGATCGAGGAGTAAACGGCATTGCGAACGTCTATCTTTTAGCTTAGTTTCCTAATAGAAGACCACCCGGGTGCCGGTGGGGTCGGGTTCCGCCCGACCCCACCGGCGCGTTCGGCGGCATCTTCGGCGGCATCCTCAGCGGCGGCGGGAGCGGCGCAGCGCCCCGATCACCGAGACGATCAGCAGCGCCAGGAACACGCTGCCGGCCGCCTCGCCCACGGCGTCGATGAGCGGGGATCGCAGCACCCGCCACGACACCACGACCCAAGCGAGCGAAGCCACCACGACCAGGCAGACGACGATGGTGGCCAACCGGGACATCTTCGGCGTGGCAGCGTCCTCAACGGGGTGGGACGGGGTGAGGTCCTCGACCAGCTTCGGTGTAGCGAGGTCCTCGACCGGTTGACGTTCATGCGGGGTGTCTTGCGAGGTCGCGAGCTGATCCACGGCGTACTCCTCGACTCGCTCGCTCAAGACAGTGCCCCCGGTGCCATGCGCTTCACGTGCTCGAATCTACCTGTCTGTCAGGCTCGGGCCTGCGCTTTTGACCGTTGCGCCCGCGGATGGCGCCGATCACCGAGACCACGATCAACAGACCGAGCGCCACGCCCAGCGCCTCGCCGATGGCGTCACCGACCGTGTTGTGGGCCACCCGCCAGGACACCACGAACCAACCTCCGGCCAGGACGACCAGCGTCGCCACGATCAGGACGGCGACCCGGCGTTCGGAGCTCATCATCGGCGTAGCACCACCCAGCCTAGGTGCCGGGCCGCTGCCCGAAGACCCGCACCGTCGTCCCGTAGTTGATCAGGCCCCACATCGTCCGGGCGTCACCGGCCAGCAGGTTCACGCAACCGTGCGACCCGATCGCCCCATTGTGGAGGTACGTCGTCGTCGCGTGGAAGCCGATGCCGCCCACGAACTGCTGCCAGTACGGCATCCAGACCTCGTACGGGTCGGACCATTCCCTGATGTTGCGGAAGAAGATCCGGTACGTGCCGGCCGGCGTCCGGAAGCCAGCCATGCCGGTACGGGTCACCGTCGGCCCGAAGACCACCGCCCCGTCGCGGACCACCCAGACGGTCTGCTGGGTCAGGTCGACACAGGCGGTCAGGCCGGCGCCTGCCCCGCATCTGGCCTGCTCGGCGGCGGTACGGCTGACCGCGATCCGCCGCGCCACGCTAGCCGTCGTGGCGCCTGCCTTGCCGTTGGCCGGGCTGATGCCGAAGCGCTGCTGGAACTTCTTGATCGCCGCACAGTCGGCCGCGGACTGGCGCCCGTCAACGGTCACCGGCCCGTACGCCCCGATCTGGGCCAGCGCGGTCTCCACATCGAGCTGCCGGTCGCCCTGCGGGCAGTCGCTGTTCGGCTTCTTCGACGGCTTCGCCGACGGGGTGGACGCCGGGGGCGGGGCCGCCGGCGTCGTTGGCGTGGCGGTGTCCGGTGCCGCGGGTGTTTCGGAACCGGAGGACGCGTCCGCCCCCGTTGTGCCGGCCGCCGCCACCGGTTCCGGCGCAGGCGCCGAGCCGGTGCGCGCCGGCCCGAACGCGTTAGCTCCGGCGCCGACCAACATCACCGTGGCGGCGATGCCGATCAACGCACCAATACGGAGCAAGCGGCGATCGGTCATCGTCCCTCCCGCGGCTGTCGTCGATAAAGACGCACCGAAGGTCCCCTCCGGTTGCACCAATCCAATCAGTAGGCCACTCTCACGTCGCTTTTAGCCTGATGCACGGCGTTTTTGCGGCGCCGAACAGGCGCCGTGCCACACTGGAGCGTCCATGACGGTCTCCCCGACAGGAACCAAGCCGTGACCGATGGCCCGCTGATCGTCCAGTCCGACAAGACGCTCCTGCTGGAGGTCGATCACCCGGACGCGCTCGCGTGCCGCATGGCGATCGCGCCGTTCGCGGAGCTGGAGCGCTCGCCGGAGCACGTGCACACGTACCGGCTCACGCCGCTGGGGCTGTGGAACGCACGAGCCGCCGGTCACGACGCCGAGAGCGTGGTCGACGCGCTGCTGCGCTTCTCGCGGTACCCGGTGCCGCACGCGCTCCTGGTCGATGTCGCCGACACGATGGACCGGTACGGGCGGCTGCAGCTCCTCAACGACCCCGCACACGGGCTGGTCCTGCGCGGGCTCGACCGGGCTGTGCTCACCGAGGTCGCCAAGAGCAAGAAGCTCGCCGGCATGCTGGGCGCGAAGATCGACGATGACGCGATCGCGGTCCACCCTTCCGAGCGGGGTCGGCTCAAGCAGGCGCTGCTCAAGCTCGGCTGGCCGGCCGAAGACCTCGCCGGGTACGTCAACGGCGAGGCTCACCCGATCTCGCTGGTCGAGGATGGTTGGGCGCTGCGGTCGTACCAGCACGAGGCGGTCCAGTCGTTCTGGGCCGGCGGCTCCGGCGTGGTCGTGCTGCCCTGCGGCTCCGGCAAGACCCTGGTCGGCGCGGCGGCCATGGCCGAGGCCAGCGCTATCACCCTGATCCTGGTCACCAACACCGTGGCGGGCCGGCAGTGGAAGCGCGAGCTGGTGGCCCGCACCTCGCTGACCGCCGAGGAGATCGGGGAGTACTCCGGCGACCGCAAGGAGATCCGGCCGGTCACCATCGCGACGTACCAGATCCTGACCACCCGCCGCGGCGGCGTCTTCGGCCACCTCGACCTGCTCGGCGTGCGCGACTGGGGCCTGATCATCTACGACGAGGTGCACCTGCTGCCCGCGCCGATCTTCCGCTTCACCGCCGACCTACAGGCGCGCCGCCGGCTCGGCCTCACCGCGACCCTGGTCCGCGAGGACGGCCGCGAGGGCGACGTGTTCTCCCTGATCGGCCCGAAGCGCTACGACGCGCCCTGGAAGGACATCGAGTCGCAGGGGTGGATCGCGCCCGCCGAGTGCATCGAGATCCGGGTGACCCTCACCGACGACGAGCGGATGGCCTACGCCGTGGCCGAGCCCGACGAGCGCTACCGGGTCGCCGCCACCGCGCGGACCAAACTTCCGGTCGTACGCGCAGTGCTGAACCGCCACCGCGACGACCAGGTGCTCGTGATCGGCGGGTACCTCGACCAGCTGCACGAGCTGAGCCAGTTCCTCGACGCGCCGATCGTGCAGGGCTCGACGACGAACAAGGAGCGGGAGCGGCTGTTCGACGCGTTCCGCACCGGCGCGATCCCCACGCTGGTCATCTCCCGGGTGGGCAACTTCTCGATCGACCTGCCCGAGGCGGCGGTAGCGATCCAGGTGTCCGGCACCTTCGGCTCCCGCCAGGAGGAGGCCCAGCGCCTCGGCCGGATCCTGCGACCGAAGGTCGACGGCCGGCAGGCGCACTTCTACACCGTGGTCGCCCGCGACACCATCGACACCGAGTACGCCGCCCACCGTCAGCGCTTCCTGGCCGAACAGGGGTACGCCTACACGATCGTCGACGCCGACGACGTCCTGTCCACATGACGCAGCGCTCCGTGAGGAAACCGCTTTCTTTCCGCCTTCGGTGACGCCTGTCCTGGTCACGCGCGCCCGTCAGGCGGAAACTTCGCTGGCACGTGTCATCCATCTAGCGACACTCGTCTATAAGAACGAGGCAGGCCGGCCCGCCACGGCTTGATGACGCGAAGGAGAAGTCGATGAGACGTCCTCGAGCTCGCTGGATGATCGTGGGCGTGATCGCGGCCGCAGCCCTGCTGACTCCTGCCGCGATCGCGTTGGCCGGCCAGAGCGCGACCGGAGTCTCCGCCCAGGGCCTGCTATGGGTCGGCGACCCCGCCCGCGGCACCAGGGTGTTCGACGGTCTGGAGCGCGCGCCGGGCACCATCACGGTGGCCAACGACCCGCTCAGCAGGTTCGGCAGGTCGTTCCGGTACGAGACGTGGGACAACCCCGACGGCAGCAAGGAACGGTGCGAGAGCCGGGGGTTGCGCCGGCCGGACGGTTCGGTCATCAGGATCGGCGCCGGACAGCTGGGCCAGACGTTCTACCTGGGCTGGCGGGCACTGTGGGCGCCGATGCCGACCACCCGGGGGCGCTGGATCTCCTTCTGGCAGCTGCACTGGTCGGGCGCTGGCCCGGGGGGCGGGCCGATGACGATCCGGACGCTGGGCGACGGCATGCTGCACGTCCAGTACGTCTCCCCCGACGGCCGGACTGACCGCAACATCTGGTCCACGCCCCTGCGCACCGGCGTCTGGCACAGCTTCGTGGTCGGCATCCGGCTGTCCAGGAGCAGCTCCGACGGCTTCATCGAGTTCTGGTACGACGGCCAGCGCCAGCGCTTCGTCAACGGCACCGACCACTTCATGGCGGCGCTGTTCAAGGGTGACCATGTGAACTACAAGTGGGGCGTGTACCGCTCCGGACCGAACCGGGGACACGCGGTCGAGTACGTCAACAACGCCCGCCTCGGCACGTCGTTCGCCGACGTCGCGCAGTAAGCGGGACGCCAGCCCCCCCATGATCAGGTCTACGTGAGCCACCTTATGGGACCCGCATAACGTGTCTCACGTGGACCTGATCACGAACACCCAACTCACTCCAGGCGCAGACCGGACTCCAGCAGCGCGAGCGCCCGGTCTGTCAGCTCCGCCAGGTCCTTCTTGCCGTCGCTCTCCACCCAGGTGAAGATCGCCGGCAACATCGCCCCGATGCACGCCCCGGCGAACGTATGCGCCGCGAAGTCGTCTACCGGCCGGCCCATCCGGCTCCGGACAGCTTCCGCGATGAGCCGGATCGTGTTGTCCAGGTTCTCGAAGCTACGAGCCCGCAACGCCGGCACCGACATGATCAGCTTGGTTCGGGTCAGGATCTTCTGCATCTCAGCCGCGTCCATCTGTGCGAATGCGTGCCGCAACACCTGCCGCAGCGCGGGCAGCGGAGCACTGGACGGCGGCACGGCCGTGAAGAGCTCGACCATCAGCGGGTCGTACTCGTCCTCGACGATCACGTCTTCCTTGGTCTTGAAGTAGCGGAAGAACGTGCTCTGCGAGATCTCGGCGGCGGCGGCGATCTGCTCGACCGTTGTCGCGTCGTAGCCCTGCTGGGCGATCAGGCGCAACGCGTGCTCCTGGATCGCCCAGCGGGTCTTCTGCTTCTTCAGTTCACGCAACCCTGGCGAGCTCATGCTCTGATTCTCCAGCAGGTTCCAACGAAACGGCGCGTGCGGGCAGGAACCTCGCGGCGAGTACGCCGCCGAGCACCGTGATCGCCACGCACACCAGCAGGACCACCGACATGGCGTGGACGTACGCGCCCCGGGCGTCGGCCAGCAGCGCCGGGCTGCCGAGCCGAGCGGCCACCACCACGGCACCAGCGATCGAGTCGCGGGCGGCCTCCGCCACCGGTCCGGGCAGTCCGGCCAGGTGCAGCCGGTCGGTGTACGCGGCCGCCGAGATGCTGCCCAGCAGGGCCACGCCCAGCGCGCCGCCGACCTGGCGCAGCGTCATGGTCAGGGCGGTACCGGACCCGGCGCGCTCGGGCGGCAGCTCGCCCAGCACCGCGTCCATGGCCGGCGCCAGCGTCAACCCGACGCCCGCCCCGACGATCGACAGCCACAGAGCGGCGAAGCCGTAGCCGCTGTCCACAGTGGTCAGCGCGCCCACCGCGAGCCCGCCGGCGATGACCAGCAACCCGCCGGCGACCGGAACCCGTGCGCCGAACCGCGACCCGAGCTTCTCGCTCGTCCGGGCGCCCACGATCAGGCCGGCCATCATCGGCAACAGCCGCACGCCGGTGCCCAGGGCGTCGTTGCCCTGCACCGCCTGCAGGTACTGCGGCAGCACGAACAGCAGGCCGAACAGGCCGAACGAGGCGACGGTCATCGCCACGGTGCCCCACAGGAAGCGCGGCCGGGCGAACAGGGTCAGGTCGATCATCGGCTGGGCGGTGCGCCGCTCCCAGGCCACGAACGCGGCGATCAGCAACAGGCCGGAGCCGATCGTGGTCAGCACGACCGGAGCTGTCCAGCCTCGCGAGGGAGCCTCGATCACGCCGTACACGAAACTGACGAGCCCCGCGGTGGACAGCAACCCGCCGACCACGTCGATGCGCGGCGGCGCGGGGTCCTTCGACTCCGGCACCAGCAGCATCACGGCGACCAGCGCGACGACCACGACCGGCACGTTGACCAGGAAGACCGAGCCCCACCAGAAATGCTTGAGCAGGTATCCCCCGATGATCGGGCCCAGCGGCACGCCGACGCCCATGCCGATCGCGAAGAACGAGATCGCCTTGGCCCGTTCCTGGGGCGGGAAGATCACCGGCAGAACCGCCGCCGCGATCGGGGTGAGCACAGCAGCGCCGATGCCCATGATCGCGCGGGCGGCGATCAGCGGCCCGGTTGAGCCCGCGTACGTGGCCAGCACCGACGCGGCGCCGAAAAGCACCAGGCCGACGAGGATCAGGCGCTTGCGGCCGAACCGGTCGCCGAGCGCGCCCATGGGCAGCAGCAGGCCGGCGAAGACCAGCACATAGGCGTCCACCATCCACTGCAGGGCGCCGGTGCTGGCGTGCAGTGCGGTCGCGAGCGTGGGAAGGGCGACGTTCAGGATCGTCGCGTCGAAGCCGATAGTCAGGACGGTGAGCCCGAGCGCAGCAAGAGCCCACCAGCGGCGAGAGCCGAGAGCCGACATGACAGCTACCTCCGTCTGAGAGTTCCTCGGAAATGAGGGTAACTTTCAGACAGGTGAGTCTGTCAAGTGGTATGGGCTGTCAGTTTGCTCCGACGAGCTCGGCGGCGAGCAGCTCGGCGATCTGGGCCGTGTTGAGGGCGGCACCCTTGCGCAGGTTGTCGCCCGTGACGAACAGGTCGAGCGCCCGCGGATCGTCCAGCGAGCGCCGGATCCGGCCCACCCATGACGGGTCGGTGCCGACGGCGTCGATCGGCATCGGGAACTCCCCCATCGCCGGGTCGTCGACGAGGATCACGCCGGGCGCGTGGCGCAGCACGTCACGGGCGCCGTTGGCGTGGACCTCGGTGCCGAAGACGGCGTGTACCGCCACCGAGTGGCCGGTCACGACGGGTACCCGTACGCAGGTCGCCGAGACCTTCAGGTCGGGCAGGCCCAGGATCTTGCGTGACTCGTTGCGCATCTTGAGCTCTTCGCTGGACCAACCGGCCTCCTTGAGCGAGCCGGCCCACGGCACGACGTTGAGCGCGAGCGGGGCCGGGAACGGTCCGAGGTCCTCGCCGACCGCCTGGCGCACGTTGCCCGAGCGCGAGCCGAGCGTACGGTCACCGGAGACGCGGCTCATCTGGTCGAGCAGCGTGTCGATACCGATCTTGCCGGCGCCCGACACCGCCTGGTACGAGGCGAGCACCAGCTCGCGCAGCCCGTACTCCCGATGCAGCGGGGCGACCGCGACGATCATGGACAGCGTCGTGCAGTTGGCGTTGGCGATGATGCCCCTCGGCCGGTTCCGCGCCTGCTCCGGGTTGATCTCGGGAACCACCAGCGGGACATCGGGATCCATCCGGAACGCGGCCGAGTTGTCGACCGCGATCGCGCCGCGGGCCGCCGCGATCGGCGCCCACTCGGCCGACACCTCGTCTGGCACGTCGAACATCGCCACGTCGACGCCGTCGAACACGTCGGGCGCGAGCGTGCGTACGGCGATCTCCTCACCGCGTACGACGATGGTCCTGCCCGCCGAGCGCGGCGAGGCCACCAGCCGGATCTCCCCCCACACGTTCTTGCGTGCCGACAGCAGCTCGCACATGACGGTCCCGACCGCGCCGGTCGCACCGACCACCGCCAGGGTTGGCAGGTCACTCATTTTCCGTTACCTCCCGGTGCCCGCATACACCACGGCCTCCTCGGCGCCACCAAGGTCGAAGGCGTCGTGCACGGCGCGCACGGCGACGTCGAGGTCGGTGTCACGGCAGACGACCGAGACCCGGATCTCCGAGGTGGAGATCATTTCTATGTTGACGCCCGCGGCGGCGAGCGCGGCGAAGAACTTCGCGGCGACCCCGGGGTGCGAGCGCATGCCGGCACCCACCAGCGACAGCTTGCCGATGTGGTCGTCGTAGAGCAGGCCCCGGTAGCCGACCTTCTCCCGCACCCGGTCCAGCGCGGCCATCGCGATCGGTCCGTCGGTCTTGGGCAGGGTGAACGAGATGTCGGTGCGACCGGTTGCCTCGGTGGAGACGTTCTGCACGATCATGTCGATGTTGAGGTCGGCGCCCGCGACCGTTTCGAAGATCCGCGCCGCGACACCCGGCTCATCCGGCACACCGACGATGGTGATCTTCGCCTCGCTCCGGTCGTGTGCCACGCCGGTGATCAGTGCCTGCTCCACTGGAAGGTCCTCCATGGCTCCGGTGACCATCGTGCCTGAGTTGTTCGAGTAGGACGAACGGACGTGGATCGGGATCGCGAAGCGGCGCGCGTACTCCACGCAGCGCAGCATGAGCACCTTGGCGCCGCATGCGGCGAGCTCGAGCATCTCCTCGTACGTGATCCGGTCGATGTGCCGTGCATTCGGCACGATACGCGGGTCAGCGGTGAACACGCCGTCAACATCGGTATATATCTCACAGACGTCTGCGCGTAACGCGGCCGCGAGCGCGACCGCGGTCGTGTCGCTGCCGCCCCGGCCGAGCGTCGTGATGTCCTTGGTGTCCTGGGCGACCCCCTGGAAACCGGCGACGATCGCGATCGCGCCTTCGTCGAGGGCGGCCTGCAGCCGGCCGGGGGTCACGTCGATGATCCGGGCCCGCCCGTGCGTCGAGGTCGTGATCACGCCGGCTTGCGAGCCGGTGTACGACCTCGCCTCGTACCCCAGGTTGTGGATCGCCATGGCCAGCAGCGCCATGGAGATCCGCTCGCCGGCGGTGAGCAGCATGTCCAGCTCCCGGCCGGGCGGGACCGGGCTCACCTGGTACGCGAGGTCGAGCAGCTCGTCGGTGGTGTCCCCCATCGCCGAGACCACGACGACGACCTCGTTGCCGGCCTTGCGGGCCGAGACGATTCGCTCGGCGACCCGTTTGATGCGCTCGGCGTCGGCGACCGACGAGCCGCCGTACTTCTGCACCATCAGCGCCACCGGACAGGCCCCCTCCTGTACGTGCCGACGCCGCCGGGCCCCTTCTTCGGCAATGAAGTCGGATCCGGCGGCGCCATGAGACTGCGCAGAGCCTACCGGCCGCGCTCAAGGGCCGGGAGTGGCGATCCCACGATCCGGCCGGATGGTCACGGAGAATGACGATTCGTGGGGGGGCGTCGGTTCCGGGTCGCGGTCGTGATCGCCGCGAGTGGGCTCGTGCCGCTGGCCGCGCTCATGGTGCCGGCCGGCTGTGGTGGCCGCCCGCCTTCGAGCGGCGACACCGGGCCGACCCCGCTCGCCACTGCGCCGCCCGACGCCCGCGCCGCGCTGGCCGGGCGCGCGGCGGCGGCCAAGGACCGCCGTTTCTCCGCCTCGTATAGGCTTATGCAGCCGGGCCGACAGTCGGGCAGTGAGCTCCGCACGGTCGCCGTCATGCTGGCCACCGACGGTGGCTGGCGGGTGGACGTCGGCGGCGGCGCGCTTGGGGGTACGATCGACGTCGCCGTGATCGGTCTCCGTGACGGTCTGTACGAATGTGTACTTGGAACGGCCGGCTCCTGCGTGAAGGTCTCGCCGCCCGGTGGCACGCTGCCGATCGCCGCCGACCCCCGCGTCGAGCACGTGTTCACCGACTGGCTGGAGGTCTTCATCGACCGCCGGGCCGCGGTTTCGGTGGCGCGGGCACAGCCGTTGCCGGGCGTGACGGGCGACTGCTTCTCGCTGGAACCGAGCGCGGTGTCGCTGGTCGGCCCGCTCGACCCGGGGATCTACTGCTTCGCCGCCGACGGCACCATCACCGGTGCCCGAGCCGCGTTCGGCACCCTGACGCTGGCGAGCGCCGTCGGGCCGCCCCCGCCGACGTTGACGCTCCCGGGTCCGGTCGTCCCCGGCGCTCCTCCGAACACCGCACCACCGCCGCCGACCGCCACCCCGAGCGCCGGGCCGACGCGCCGGTAGCCGCCGCTACGGGAGAACCCGTACGGCGGCCCTCCAGGTAACCCTGAGAACACCCGGAACACTCCGGCTCAGCCTTGACCTGGCCGCACCCTAGGCTGGTTGTCTTACTGTCGTAGGACATTAGATGGAGGCCATCGCCGATGATCGAGTTCCACCTGGACGGCCGCTCCAACATCGCCACCTACATGCAGCTCGTGCAGCAGGTCAAACAGGCGCTGCGGCTCGGCATGCTCGAACCCGGTGAGCAGCTGCCGACGGTCCGCGAGGTCGCCGAGTCGCTGGCGATCAACCCCAACACCGTGTTGAAGGCCTACCGGGAGCTGGAGCTGGAGGGCCTGGTGGAGGGCCGGCCGGGTCTGGGCACGTTCGTGCTGCGGTCGCTGGCCGGGCCGTCACTGGGCAGCCAGGCGGCGCTGCGCCGGGAGCTCGTCGCGTGGCTGCGCCGGGCCCGGACGGCCGGGCTGGACCGCGACGACGTGGTGGCACTGGTGGAGATGACCCTACGGGACACGTTTCGTGAAGGCAGATCGGAAGGGATCGCGTGAACACCGCGCTGGAGACTAACGGGCTGGGCAAGCGGTACCGGCGCCTATGGGCGCTGCGCGACTGCTCGCTGCACCTGCCCGCAGGGCGGGTCGCCGCCCTCGTCGGCCCCAACGGAGCCGGCAAGACCACGCTGCTGCACCTCGCCATCGGCCTGCTTCGCCCGGATGCCGGTGCGGTACGGGTGCTGGGCGAGACACCGACCGACGGCGGGGCAATGCGCTCGCGCGTCGGCTTCGTGGCGCAGGACGTCCCGCTGTACCGCGACTTCACGGCGGCAGAGCTGATCACCATGGGCGGCAAGCTCAACCGCAGCCGCTGGGACAGCGCGCTGGCCTACGCCCGGCTCAGCAACCTCGGCATTCCGTTGAACCGCCGGGTCGCCAAGCTGTCCGGCGGGCAGCGCGCGCAGGTGGCGCTCTCGCTGGCCCTGGCCAAGCGGCCCGACCTGCTGCTGCTCGACGAGCCGGTGGCCAGCCTCGACCCGCTGGCCCGGCGCGAGTTTCTGCAGGCGCTGATGGGCGCGGTGGCCCAGGACGGCACCACGGTCCTGCTGTCCTCGCACCTCGTGGGCGACCTCGAACGGGTCTGCGACTACCTCATCGTGCTGCACGCCGCGCGGGTCCAGGTGCTCGGCGCGGTGGACGCGCTGCTGGCCGAGCACAAGCTCCTCGTCGGCCCGCGCCACGAGGCGGCCAGCATCGCCGGTGTCGGCACGGTCGTGCAACAAAGCCACACCGACAAGCAGTCCACATTGCTGGTACGCACCAACGGCACCATCCACGATCCACTGTGGACGGTACAGGACATCACACTCGAGGACCTGGTGCTGGCCTACCTCGCCGAGGCGTCCGCGGGCGCGCTGCCCGGCCCGACCCGCATCGATACGGGGGTACCGAAATGATCTGGCTGACCTGGCGCCAGCACCGCAAGCAGCTGCTCTTCACCGTCCTCGGGCTGGCCGTGCTGGCCGCGCTGATGGTGCCCACCGGCCGGCAGATGCACCGCGCGTACGTCGACACCGGCCTTGCCGACTGCCTGCACAAGCTCGGCAGGTCCGAGCTCATCCCGGTCGAGAGCTCGGCCTGCCGGCCGCAGCTGCAGCAGTTCAACAACAAGTACGAGAACTTCGCCTTCCTCGGCGCGCTCTTCGTCTTCCTGCCGCTGCTGGTCGGGATGTTCTTCGGTGGCCCGCTGGTCGCGCGCGAGGTGGAGCATGGCACCCATCGCCTGGTCTGGACCCAGGGCGTGAGCCGGCTGCGCTGGGCGATCGTCAAGTTCGGGCTGGTCGGTGCGAGCGCCGTGGCGGTCGCGACGGCGTACGCGCTGCTGCTGAGCTGGTGGTTCATGCCGCTGAACCACTCCGTCTCCAGCCGGCTGTCCTGGCTCTTCTTCGACGTGCAAGGCATCGTGCCGGTGGCGTACACGCTGTTCGCGGTGGCCCTGGGCACCTTCGCCGGTACCGTGTGGCGCAGGGTGTTGCCGGCCATGGCCGTCACTCTGGTTGGGTTCCTCGGCCTGCGGATCGCCGTCGCTGTGCTGGCCCGGCCACGGTTCCGGCCCACGGTCGAGCGCCGGTTCCCGGTCCTCGGCACCATGCTGCCCAACCCGGCGAACGACGACTGGGTGATGAGCCAGGGCATCTACACCGCTTCGGGCAAGCTTGTCGCGTCGGACTCCATGGCGCTGTGCGGGTCGAGGCCGGGGGCGAGCCCGTCGCCCGGCGGCCTGTCCCAGACCCCGTCCCCGGCGCCGAGCGGGCCGCAGAGCCCATGCGCGGAGTACGGTGTAGGCGCGTACAACGCGCAGACCTACCAGCCCGGCGGCCGGTTCTGGCTGTTCCAGTACATCGAGGCCGGTCTGTTCGTGGCCCTGGCCGCGCTGCTGCTTTCCCTTGCCGTCCGGCAGGTCCGCCGCCGCATCTCCTGACGTGCGTGTGATCCGGGCCGGCTTGTGAGCGCCGGCCCGGTCGCGTACCGTATTCCGCGTCATGTGGCAGGCGCTGCTCCTTCCGCGCCGCGACGAGGCCCCTCTGGCCGGCACCTCGTCGCGGTGTTTATCGCGCGCCGCAGCCTGAGCGCTCCGAGGAGCCCGCAGAGCGCCGCAGCCGGTCGGTCCAGCCGGAGAGACCCTGCACCGCATCCCGGATCCACCAACCACATGACCATGGAGCCTGCCCACCATGCCGGAGACAGTCGTAGAAGCTGACCCGATCGCCCGTCAGCGCCCGAGCCGCATGCCCGTACACCGGTACCAGCCCTACCAGCAGCAGTTCATCATCGACCTGCCCGACCGGCAGTGGCCGAGCCGGTACATCACGGCGGCCCCCCGGTGGTGCGCCGTCGACCTGCGCGACGGCAACCAGGCGCTCATCGACCCGATGTCGCCCGAGCGCAAGCGCCGGATGTTCAACCTGCTCGTCGAGATGGGCTACAAGGAGATCGAGGTCGGCTTCCCGTCGGCGAGCCAGACCGACTACGACTTCGTCCGCCAGCTCATCGAGCAGGACCTGATCCCCGACGACGTGACCATCCAGGTGCTGACCCAGTGCCGCGACCACCTGATCGAGCGCACCTACTCCAGCCTGCGTGGCGCCCGCCGGGCGATCGTGCACTTCTACAACTCGACGTCGACGCTGCAACGGCGGGTGGTGTTCGGCTTGGACCGCGCCGGCATCACCGACATCGCCACCTCCGGCGCGCGGCTGTGCCTGAAGTACGCCGAGGCGATCACGCCGGACACCGAGATCTTCTACGAGTACTCCCCGGAGTCCTACACCGGCACCGAGCTGGACTACGCGCTGGAGGTCTGTGCCGCTGTGATCGACGTCATCGACCCGACCCCGGACCGGCCGCTGATCGTGAACCTGCCGGCCACGGTCGAGATGGCCACCGCGAACGTGTACGCCGACTCGATCGAGTGGATGCACCGCAACCTGCCGCGCCGGCCGTCCGTCGTGCTCAGCCTGCACCCGCACAACGACCGGGGTACCGCGGTGGCAGCCACCGAGCTGGGTGTGCTGGCCGGCGCCGACCGCGTCGAGGGGTGCCTGTTCGGCAACGGCGAACGCACTGGCAACGTCGACCTGGTCACGCTGGGCCTGAACCTGTTCAGCCAGGGCATCGACCCGCAGATCGACTTCTCTGGAATCGACGAGATCCGCCGTACCGTCGAGTACTGCAACCAGCTGCCGGTCCACGAGCGCCACCCGTACGCGGGGGACCTGGTGTACACGGCGTTCTCCGGCTCCCACCAGGACGCCATCAACAAGGGGTTCGCCGCGCTGGACCGGGACGCCGCGGACGCCGGGCGGCCGGTGGAGCAGCACCCGTGGGCCGTGCCGTACCTGCCGATCGACCCGAAGGACGTGGGCCGCAGCTACGAGGCCGTGATCCGGGTCAACTCGCAGTCCGGCAAGGGCGGCGTGGCCTACATCATGAAGTCCGAGCACCACCTCGACCTGCCGCGCCGGCTGCAGATCGAGCTCTCCGGCGTGGTGCAACGCCACACCGATGACGAGGGTGGCGAGGTCTCTCCGGCGCAGATGTGGCAGATCTTCGCCGCCGAGTACCTCGCCGAGCGTCGGCTCGTCCTGCGTGACTACTCGACGGCCACCGTGTCCGGCAAGGTGGAGAGCACTGTCCACATCTCGCTGGACGGCGTCGATCAGGTCCTGCACGGTACGGGCAACGGACCCATCGACGCGTTCGTCCACGCACTGGCCACTGTGGACATCACCGTACGGGTGCTGGACTACGCCGAGCACGCGCTGACGGCGGGCGAGAACGCGCAAGCCGCCGCGTACGTCGAATGCGCCGTGGCGGGGCAGACGTACTGGGGTGTCGGCATCGACGCCAACATCGTGACCGCCTCCCTGCAGGCGGTGGCGAGCGCGGTCAACCGGGCCCGTTGAGGCTGCGGGTTGACCTTGCGACCAGATAGCCGGCCGTCGCGTCGATACCGGAGACCGGCGGCCGGCTGGCGCATAGTGGTGGCGTGACCCCCTCCCTCCTTCGCGCGCGCGCCGCGGTCGCGCTCCTCGCCGTCCTCGCCTTATCCGGTTGCATCCCGCTGAACGAGCCGTCCACGGCCGCCTCGCCCGGCGCATCGGTCGGCGCCAGCACCAACCCCACACTCGCCCGAACGCAGCTCGATGAGCTGACCATCGGCACGCCACGCTCGATGGCTGGCTACAGCCGCGAGCGGTTCCCGCACTGGACCGAGCACGAGAACGGTTGCAGCACAAGGGAGCTGGTACTGCAGCGCGACGGGACCGGGGTCACCACCGGGGCGCGATGCAAGATCACAGGTGGGCGCTGGGTCAGCCCGTACGACACCAAGGCCACCAGCGACCCGGACGCCCTGGACGTCGACCACATGGTGCCGCTGGCCAACGCCTGGCGCTCGGGCGCCAACTCGTGGACCGACGACCAGCGCTCGCAGTTCGCCAACGACCTGACCCGGCCCGAGCTGCTCGCGGTTACGGCGAGCGTCAACCGGGCAAAGGGTGACCAGGACCCGTCACAGTGGAAGCCGCCGAACCGGGCGTACTGGTGCCAGTACGCCCAGAGCTGGATCCTGGTCAAGCGGTCGTGGAACCTGACGGCGACGCTGGCGGAGAAGGCGGCTCTGACCGACATGCTGGGGACGTGCACATGACCGAGCAGAAGACGACCGACATCACGGCCGGGCCGGGTGGCGTGATGACCGATGAGGTCGGCGTGGTAACCGGCGAGCTGACCCTGCGCACCGAGGTCGACGATGGCGGCGAGGCCGTCGTGAAGGTGCAGTACAAGGACGCGGCCGAGTGGTACACGGTGACCGGCGCGAAGGCGCATCTCGCGGATCCGAAGGACATCGACGCGGTACACGCGATAGCGGTCGGGCTGCTCAACCGGCCCGAGGGCTGACGTTCGCTTCCGGGAGCGGCTAGACGGCGCGGCGGCCCTCGAAGGCGCGACCGAGGGTGATCTCGTCGGCGTACTCCAGGTCGCCACCGACCGGCAGGCCGCTCGCGAGCCGGGTCACGTGCAGGCCCATCGGCTTGACCAGCAGCGCGAGGTACGTGGCCGTCGCCTCGCCCTCGGTGTTCGGATCAGTGGCGAGGATCAGCTCCCGGACCGTGCCACCGGACAGGCGCGCCATCAGCTCGCGGATGCGCAGGTTGTCCGGGCCGATCCCCTCCAGCGGGTTGATCGCGCCGCCGAGCACGTGGTACCGGCCGCGGAACTCGCCGGTCTTCTCGATCGCGACGACGTCCTTCGGCTCCTCCACGACGCAGATCAACTCGTCGCCGCGGCGCGGGTCGCGGCAGATGCGGCACTGCTCGGACTCGGCCACGTTGTAACAGGTGGCGCAGAAGCGCACCAGGTCCTTGACCCGCTGCAGGGCGGCGGCGAGCCGCTTGACGTCGGTCGGATCGGCCGACAGCACGTGGAACGCGATGCGTTGGGCGCTCTTCGGCCCGATGCCGGGTAACCGACCGAGCTCGTCGATCAGGTCCTGGATGGCGCCCTCGTACACGTCCTACATCCCGGGCAGGCCGAGCCCACCGCCGAGCCCGCCGAGCCCGGCGGTCAGCGGCCCCATCTTCTCGTCGGTGAGCTCCCGGACCGCCTCTGCGGCGTTGTGCAGCGCGGCGAGCACCAGGTCTTCCAGCGTCTCGACGTCGTCGGGATCGACCGCCGTCGGGTCGATCTTGACCGCCGTGACGTCGCCGCTGCCCGTGATCGTGACGGTGACCAGGCCGCCGCCGGCCGTGCCGGTCACCTCCGTCTCGGCCAGCTCGGCCTGCGCGGCCGCCATCTGCTGCTGCATCTTCTGTGCCTGCTTCATCAGCTGCTGCAGGTTTGGCTGTCCCCCGGGGCGCACTGCGTACTCCTTCTCCTATGGGCTGATATGAGCCTAGTCGCCGATCTTCTCCGCACCGAACGCCTCGCTGAGCAGGCGTAACGCCTGGTCCTCGCTCGACTCGCGGATTGTTGGCGTACCTGCCTCCTCCATGGGCTCGTCACCAGGATCAAAGCCCGGAGCGTCGTAGTCCGGATCGAACGGCGGCTCGTCGGCGGGCGGCGCGTCGTCGTCCGCCTGGCCGTTTGCCGGGCTGTTCGCGGGGCTGTTCGCGGGGCCGCGGGCGGCCGAGCGGCCCTTGCCCGCCGGACGCCGCGGCCCGGCCTTTGTCGGCGCGGCCCTTGTCTGCGGCGCCGTTGTCTGCGCAGCCCTTGTCTGCGGGGCCGTTGTCTGCGCGGCCCTTGTCTGCGGGGCCTTTGGGGTGGTCGGGGCGTCAGCGGGCTGGCCGCCCGGCACGGCGATGGTCGGCCACGTCTCGCTGGGTCCGGCTTCGGGAGTACGGGCAGGTGCGCTCGGGCGTGCCTGCGGGGCCGGCGCGGGCGCCGGCTTTGCTGGTCGCGCCGCAGCGGTGGCGGCATCGGATCCGGTAAAGTCGCAACGCACCTGCCACTGCCCACCCAGAATCTCGGTAACCGCGTCCGTCAGCGGCTCGGGGTTGGCAGCCAGCGCCGCGGCGTGGAACGAATGCCGGAAGGCCAGGACCAACGTCTCCCCGTCGACCTCGCGTACCGTCGCTTCGCGGGCCCACGCCGCGACCTTCTTGCTCTTGTTACCAACGGTCCGCAGGATCTCGTCCCACACTCGGCGGACACCCGCGGCGTCGATCGCACCCGAGGCGGCGGGCTGTGCCGGGGGGCGTTCGAGTTCCGCCGTCTCGACGGCCGGCGCCGCCCTGGCGACCGGCGCGACCGGCACGACTGGCGCGGTCGGGGCAGCCGGGGCGGCCGGCGCGACCGGGGCGGCCGGCGCAGCGGGCCCCGGTGCGGCGGCCGTGGTCGACGGCGCCGGTGCGGCGGCCGTCGTGGACCGCGCCGGTGGAGCGGTCGTGGTCGACGGCGCTGGCGTGGCCGGGGCGCCGGAGGCCGCATCGCTGGTCAGGGTGAGGCGGCGTTCCATGCGTTCCAGGCGCTGCAGCAACGAGCCGGTGGACTCCTCGGCACCGGGGAGCAGCATGCGGGCGCAGATCAGCTCGAGCAGCAGCCGCGGCGCCGTGGTGCCCCGCATCTCGGTCAGTCCATCGTGGACGATGTCGGCGAAGCGGGACAGCGTCGCCGGCCCGATCCTGGTCGCCTGGCCAGCCATCCGCTCCAGCTGGTCTGCCGGCACGTCGAGCAGGCCCTTCGCCGCCGCGTCGGGCACCTGCTGCAGCACGATGAGGTCGCGCAGCCGTTCGAGGAGGTCAGCCGCGAACCGCCGCGAGTCATGGCCGGCCTCGGCGACCCGGTCGATCGTGGCGAAGACCGCCGCGCCGTCGCCTGCGCCCAAGGCGTCGCAGGCTTCATCAAGCAGCGCGGCGTCCGTGACGCCGAGCAGGGCGACCGCCCGGGCGTACGTGACGCCTTCCGGACCGGCGCCGGCAATGAGCTGGTCAAGCACTGACAGCGAGTCGCGCACCGACCCGGCCCCGGCGCGCACCACTAGCGGGAAGACGGCCGGCTCCACGAGTACGCCCTCCGACCCGCAGAGCTGTTCCAGGTATGGCCGGAGCACTCCGGGCGGGATCAGCCGGAACGGATAGTGGTGCGTACGCGACTTGATGGTGCCGAGCACCTTCTCCGGCTCAGTGGTCGCGAACACGAACTTCACGTAGTCCGGCGGCTCCTCCACGAGCTTGAGCAGCGCGTTGAAACCGGCCGAGGAGACCATGTGAGCCTCGTCGATGACGTACACCTTGTAGCGGCTGGCGACCGGGGCGAAGAACGCACGTTCGCGCAGGTCGCGGGCGTCGTCGACGCCGCCGTGGCTGGCTGCGTCGATCTCGATGACGTCGATCGAGCCGGCACCGTCGGGCGCCAGGTCGCGGCAGGGCTGGCACTCGCCGCACGGCTCGGGGGTGGGCCCCTTCTCGCAGTTGAGCGAGCGGGCGAGAATGCGGGCGCTGCTGGTCTTGCCGCAGCCGCGCGGCCCCGAGAAGAGGTACGCGTGGTGCAGCCGGCCGGTGCGAAGCGCCTGCGACAGCGGCTCGGTGACGTGTTCCTGGCCGATGACCTCGGCGAAGGTACGCGGCCGGTACTTGCGGTAGAGCGCGAGCGCCACCTGCGTCCCTCCTAACGGACCTGTCGCCTGCCGACCCGTCGCACCGTCGGGCCCCACGGTACCCTGACGGTCCGACACCTGGGGCCGCCGCGGGCGGGGCAACGCCGCTACGATGCGGCCCGCGGGCGGAATCGATCCAGAACGGTTCGGCTACATCGTGGGCCAGCTGTTGTCGCCGGGGTGGTACTCCTGATCATCAAGGCCGCACGTCGCGGCGGTGCGCCCCAGCCGCCACCCGGTTACCCGCCTCCGCCGCCGGGCTACCCGCCTCCGCCGCCGCGCTACCAGCAGCCGCCGCCCACGCCGCAGGATCCGAACAGGGGCCCAAGCTGAGGCCGAGCCCGGACAGCGAGGGCCCCTCGTGCACCCGCCAGAGCTTGCTTACCCTTGCTGCCTTCCGGCCCTGGGGGGTTTCGCGAGATGACGCCACACGAGGGGCTCCGCCAACTCTACCCGGTGCGCTGAGGCCCCAGCGGGTCGGTATCCTTGCCGGCGGAGGATTCGCCTAGAGGCCTAGGGCGCACGCTTGGAAAGCGTGTTGGGGGAGACCCCTCACGAGTTCGAATCTCGTATCCTCCGCCAAGCGGACCAGGGAAAACGTCGGGACGACCCACTCCGGGTCGGCCCGACGTCGATCTTTGGTCTCAGTTTCGGTCTCAGTTGTGCCGTTCAGGCCGGTACGGCGACCCCTGCCGCGTCGTCGTCCGGACCGTTGTCGGCACCCGGGTTAGGCCGTTCGGGCGCCTTCCAGATGAGCCCGCCGACCCGCCTAGCGATGTCCTGCCGGATCGGATCGGTGAGGTGCTGGTACCGGGCCGCCATGCCGGTGCTTGACCATCCCATGATCCCCATGACCGCCCGCTCCGCAACGCCAAGGATCAAGAAGCACCGTTGCTGCGGTGTGCCTGGCGTCGTGTAGGCGGGCGTTACGCAAACCCGCGGCGGCTAGGAGCCGTTTCCAGTCGTGATAGTCAGTGTTCGGGTTGACCGGCTGCCCGGTCGGCGTCGCAAACACCCAGCCGCCGTCGTTCCACAACTGCCTGGCGGTTTCGCGTTCCCTGTCCTGTTCGTCGCGGTGCTGCCGCAGCAGCTTCACCAGTTCGTCGGGGAGCCCGACCGTTCGGCGGCCGGCTCGCGATTTCGTGGCGTCGGTGTCGGCGCGCGTCTGGCGCCGCCGCGGGCAGTAGCCGGCCTTGCGGCCACACGACCCCTCGCAGCCGTGCGCGTACTTCGGTCGTAGCCGTCCGCGGCGCACACGCAGCGTTCCCTTGTCCAGGTCGACATCTGCCCACTGGAGTCCGAGCACTTCTCCTTGCCGCAAACCGAGCGCGAGGGCGACGGCCCACCGCGCGCTGTTGCGCCGCCTCCCGGCCTCGACCAGAAGCCGCCGAACCTCCTCCACCGAGTACGGTTCGATCTCCTCCTCGGCCAAGCGCGGTGCCTTCGCGAGCGTTGCCGGGTTCCGGGCGAGATGCCCCCGCCGCACCGCTTCGTTCAATGCGGTACGAATCGTGCGGTGCGCCTGGTGCGCTGTACCGGCCGCGCTGCCGTGTTCCTGCATCCTGGCGTGCAGGAACATGGCGACGAACCCGACCGTGCCCATGACTACGCCGGCCGCGATTGCGCCGCCACGTTCCCAAGGCGCCAGGGGGCGGTAGCGCGGTCGCTCTTGGGGCGGGTCTGACCTCGCCGCCGGTTCGGGCACCTTGGCGTCGTCGGTCACGCCGGACATGGTGACACACGGCGAAGCCCCTATGGGTGAACTCCTCGGCGATTCGACGCCGGAAGATCAAACGGGCCGGATACCGCCGCAACTGGTTGGTATTGCTCGGGTCATGTCGCTGCACCTTGCTCGGCGCGGCGACCCGTTTGCCGCGCGGTCAGACGCAACGGCGCCCCGTCCCTTAGGTGATTGAGACGGGGCGCCGCGAGTCTGCGTCAGGCGACCGAGATCAGCTTGGGCTCCGCCTGAACATTCGCAAGGCTGATCGCAAGCGCGACATCCTTCGCCTTCGGCCACCGCGGGGTGCCGTCCCCAATGGTGTGAATTGCTGCTCGAATGATCGTCAGCACCTTCATGACGGCGTGGAACTGGTCGTCACTGAGCACGAGCATCTCCACGATCATTTCCTTGCCAGCCGCATCGCCGTAGGTGGTCGTGTCAGTGACCTCAGAGTCCCGCGCCTCAGCAGACATGAGTTCATCCACCAGCGCGGCGGCCTTGGCCTGGAACTGCTCGACGGTCAGTGGCTGCTGAGCGTGGAACACAAGGCCGACTGTTACTTGTACAACCGCGCGGTCAACGGTGCCGCCGTTCAATGCCCCTCCCTTCATCACCAGCACGGCATCTTGCTTGCGTACCCTAGAACGTTCTTGAAGTAGTTCGGGTTCGACGGCGACAGATGCACGGTGAGGTGGTGAATTCCACACGATGGCGGACAAAACACCATGTAGTACCTGTTTCGTCGCGTAATCCGCCATTCGTGTGCCTCGAACTCGCGAAGAAGATCTTCCCCCTCCTTCTTCGGGTGCCGCTGCCAGTAGCCCAATGGTGCCTCCTGGAAGGGGGAAAGGGTAGCGGGGTTGGGCAACCGAACAACATACCGCAACCTCAGCGCCCGCGGGCCACGCCGCGCCGGCCCCTCCATCGTCACAGGTTACGATCATCGTGGCGGCAGCAACCTGAGGAGTGGCCGAGCCCCCATAAGTCCCTGTCGTCCCGCATTTGGCCACCTCCGCGCTGGTCACGGCGATGCGGCGATTCAAATGAAGACCGCCCGCCGCCACTGTCCCCCGAACGACCGGTGACAAGCCGGCAACGCCCGGTCACCCTAGGTCGGTGACACCCCCCGACGAGCAACAGCCGTTCACCCTCGACAGGCTCGCCCCGCCCCCACCGCGTCGGTCACGCGCCCTCGCCGTAGCCATCGTCGCCGCTGCCGCGCTGGTCGCCATCAGTCTCGCCGCGCTCGCATACGCGATCCTCAACCGACCAGCCAGCACCGTTGCCGGCGGCGCACAGCCAAGTTCGACAAGCGCACCGCCCACTTCACCGGTCAGCGCCCCGCCATCAGCCGAGCCGCGCACGCTCGACGCCGCGAAGGCCGCCGCGCAGCACGAGTTCGACGCATACGCCGCTGGCGACTGGGCGGGTGCCTGGGATCTATGGACCGCGGCCGGCAAGGCCGCGATGAGCCGCGCTGACTACGTGCGGCTGCACACCGAGTGCAAGACCTTGACCGGCATCGTCTTCGAGATCACCGGCGCCCGTCTTGAGGGCGAGTCAAGGGCGGTTGTGACATGGAAACGATCGATCGCCGCTGGCAAGACGACCATGCTCTACGAAGGTGGAGGGTGGCGATACCAGCCTGACGCCGAGGCGATGGCCGGGTACGACAAGGGCATCGACAAGCTGATCGCGGACAAGAAGGCGGCCGGCGACTGCGGCTAGACACAGCCCACGCTACTACCGGCAGACTCGTGCGTGTCGATCAATCGGAGGCCGCTGCTGACGGCGTCGAGCTTAGCCAACGCGACAGTCGTGAGGCTGTCCTATAGGGCTGTGCGTAGGATACGTGTCGCCTCTCGCGGCGATCATGGCGACTCGCCTGGTCATGGGCTTGCGCCGGTCGGTCTTGAAAGCCGCCACCAGCTCACTCGGACAGCCGTGAGTACCGGCGCTGCGCGCCGTCGACAGCGTGACGGTGCCACGTGCCTGACGCAGTACTGCCGAATTCGCCTGGTCTAAGGATCAAGGGCGGCCTTCGGCCGCCACTCCGTCATGCTCTGGATTCGAACGCGTACGCCCCCGCCCGCCTACTACCCTAAAAGGGGTTCAGCGGACGGGGCCGACTCAAACGATACCCCGAGCGGGCAATGGCAGCCGCTACGGTGGGCGGGTGGTGCCACTGGGCCGCCAGTGGACCGTCAGATGCTGACCAGTATCAACCAACGTCGACCATTAACGACACACGAAAGACCAGGTCAGCGGCGGCGACCACGGCCCCGAGCAGGGTACGACGGACGAGTCGACCTGTACGCCGGGTTCCGCCGTCGCGCATGTGGCGAAACCGCGACAGGGCAGACCCGCCGAGGGGATCATGATGATGTGAGCGAGCGGTCCATTGAACAGCAGTACGTCCTCTACGCGGCAGCCACGAGTTCGACCCTCATGGAGCTGTTGCAGCATTGGCAGCCGTGGGAACCGGAGCTTGAGTGGGCCGACATGGCAGTACACGTGCCACGGCTCGCGCAAGCGATCGTTGAGCTGGCCGATAGGGGACTGGTTAAGGTCTTCCTCGAACCGCGCGGAGCCGGCGAGGGCGGACTGGTGCCCAGCGCCGACGTGCCCAAGGTCGTTTACGACCCCGGGAGCTGGTACAGCGAAGATGAAACAACCCCACATATCGAGCTGATCATCACCGAAGCCGCTGGCCTGGTCCCCCTGCCAGCCGGCCGTGATCGGCGATCCCCGTAAGAGGCCAGCGGGTATGCGCGCGTGCCAGATCCGTGCCAGATCACGCGGTCGCACGCGGCGAACAACGGGGACTCCCGGACGGTCGGTCCCGTTGGGAGGCAGGTCACCGCCGTGCAGTTCGCGGCGGATGCGCGAGAATCGCCCCTGGCAGTGTGGGAGTCGCGACAGCCCATGATCAGGGCGACCCGGCAAGCGGCTTGGCAGCAGGTAGGTGGCGCCGTGGCCGTCCGGACGGGCAGCCGGTCGACACATGCGCAAACACCGGTTCGCCCGCGTGGGCGTAACTACGATAGCGGGGCGTGACCGATGGCCGACGATGCCAGAGAGGCTCCCGATGCAGGACGACATCCACAAGAGGATCACCGAGGCGGAGGCCTTCGCTGAGGAGTGGATCGTGATCGTCTCTGGTGGCCGGGGAGGCAGGCAGTTCCTTGCACCACACGGCCGATTCACCGAGTTCAGGGGAAGCGCGGCCCGGTTCGCAGACGAAGCGGTGGCTGAACGAGCACACCAGATCAGAACCGCAACTCACCCTCGACATGGCAGCCCCATGTACCCCTGGGTTAAGGGCGTCGAGGTCGAGCGCGAGAAGTAGCTCGCGCAGCTCGACAGCAACGCCGACGGCAACCGCCTGAGACAAGCCAAGCCAGCGCTTAGCTCGATCGCCCTGCTCTGTGCCGTGGATGTTGGCGGCTGGTCTCAGTTTTGGTCTCGTTCGTGGCCGCGCACGACCGTGCGGCGGTGTCCGCTCAGGGCCTCATTTCCTTGGTGCGAACGGTGTCGGCATCGGCCGGACCCCGGAGCGTTATTCAGAATCCCTGACTGTCCACTGTGATCGAATCGCGGCGTGTCACTACGGGTGACGGCGGCCGTCCTGCGGTAGATCACCTGGGTTGTGTGGACCAAAGAGATCACCGACGGCCGGCCGCCGCGGTGCGAGCGTATGACCGGCCTG
>WNFV01000394.1_pt1 | contig 57775 bp, 55 predicted proteins | sample 5400101 | NCBI WGS metagenome assembly WNFV01 (sample SAMN13153361, study PRJNA577476) | soil metagenome | isolation source: 115 cm soil or saprolite under grassland replicate 1 | place: USA:California | collected 2016-06-15
GGAGCCCCCGTCAGGCGGTAGCGGGCTCCGCCGTACGGATGCCGAGCATCGTACGGGCCTCGGCGACGGACACCGGCGGCCGCTGCGCGAGCCTGGCGAATCCGGCAGCGCGGGCGACCAGCTGCATGTTGCTCTCCACCGGCTGGCCCTTCGCGTACGTGATCGTGTCCTCCATGCCGACCCGCAGGTGACCGCCGGCGGACAGCGACGCGAGCAGCACCGGCAACGTGGTACGCCCGATCCCCGTCGCGGCGAAGGTGAACCCGTCGGGGAGCACCTGCGCGGCCAGCTGCTTCGCGGCCACCACCAGCTCGGCCGTACCCGGCATCCCGCCAGGTACGCCGGTCACGAAGTCCACGTGCACATGTCCCCCGTACGGCAGGCCGTGCTTGTCGAGCAGCCGGGCGAGCGACCACAGGTGGCCGAGGTCGAAGATCTCGTACTCGGGGACGATCTGACGCTCCTGCATCGCGGTGTGCAGCGAGACGATGAACTCCCACCGGTTGAGGAACACGTCGTCGCCGAAGTTGACCGTGCCCATCGTGCAGGAGGCCATGTCCGGCGCGGCGTCCAGCACCGCGAGCCGGTCGGACTCCGGGTCGATGACCGCGCCGCCGGTGGACAGCTGCACGATCAGCCGGGTCGCCTCACGCAGCGCCGCCACGGTGTCCCGCAGTCGTACCGGATCCAGCGACGGCAACGCCTGCCCGTCCCGGATGTGTACGTGGATCACGCTGGCGCCGAGCGCCTCGCACTCCTCTGCCGTACTCACCAGCTCTTCCAGGGTCACCGGAAGCGCCGGTACGTCGGCTTTGCGGGATTCCGCACCGGTAGGTGCGACGGTTATCAGGGTCCCCATGACCGCGATCCTGCCACGCCGCGAGCCGGGCGCGCAGCGCGGACGGTCAGGCCGACTCGCGCTCCTGGATGTTCTCGGGGAGCCAGCGGGCCGCCGAGCTGGAGTAGTCCACGTCGCGGCCGTGCGACCAGGCGCGTACCGCCGCCACCAGCAGCAGGATGGCAGCCACCGCGAGCAGCGGGCCGGCGCCGGTGGTGAACACCCCCGGCACCTCGGAGAACTGTCCCCGCAGCACCTCGGCGTCGACCCGTACGTCGTTGTCGGCGGCCACCACGCCGAAGAAGATCAACCCGGTGAGCGGCACCGCTGCGAGCACCCAGCGCGCCCGGGCGTAGCCGGGGGTACGCAGGCACAGCACCGTCACGGCGGCCAGCAGCAGGAACTCCGCGAGCAACACCACGCCCTGTGTGCCGGTCCACAGCCAGTGCTCGACGACCTGGTACGGCACCTGCGGCCGCCGGTCGTCGATGACCCAGAACTTTGCCCACGGCAGCGCCGCCGACGCGGCACCCGCGGCGAGACCCACCACCAGCTGAACCCGGACCCCGTACGCCGGCCACAGCAGTTGCGCGGCGACCAGCGCGCCCAGGAACGTGGCCGCCAGGGCGGAGTACATCGCCGGGTTGGTGACGTGGAACGAGACCTCGGTGGGCAGGCCCTCGGTCACCGAGGCGCGCAGCCGGGCGACCTGGCCGGCGGTCGCCGACTGCAGATCCGACGCCCGTATCGCGACCAGGCCGAGATCGACGAACAGCAGCCCGGCCACGCCCAACGCCAGCCACGACAGGCCGGTACGCAGCCGCCCGCCGAGCCACAGTGCCAGCCCGGTCAGCGCCGCCAGCACGACGATGCCGACCCCGTACCCGATGCCGAGCCCGCCGAAGTAGCCGATCCCGTGGTGCGTGTCGGTATTCGCGACATCGGTGACCGTCACCGTCTTCGTGACCCAGCTGCCGAACAGCGACTGGATCGCGAGCACTGCGGCGATGCCGGCGAGGATGATCAGCACCCACGGCGGGTGGCCGGCGGCGTTGTCCGGTGCAGTGGCGTGAGACACGGGTGGGGTTGACATCGTTCCAGCCTGCCCATGAACTGGTTCGCTGTCGAACCAGTTTCGGCATCGGTAAAGCTGCGGTTCAGTCTCGATCGGGGTCGATCGCGGCGGCCATGCCCGCGACCGTGAGAGCCGCGTCCGCGGCGACGTTGTGCTTGACCACGGCCAGCGCGATCGGGCCCTCCTCGTAGTGGTGGACCGCCGTACCGAGGAAGCCGACCCGTCGCCCGTCGGACTCGACGTCGGTGCCGGGCGAGGGCAGCTGGTCCGCGCTGCCGTCGAGGTGCAGCAGCACCAGCCGCCGCGGCGGCCGGCCCAGGTGGTGCACCCGCGCCACGGTCTCCTGCCCCCGGTAGCAACCCTTCTCCAGGTGTACGTCGGTGGCCAGCCATCCCACCTCGTGCGGCAGCGTGCGGTGGTCGGTGTCCACGCCGAGCCGGGCGATCCGCGCAGCGACCCGCAGGGCTTCGTACCCCCAGATTCCGCAGCGTGCGGCAGCCTGCTGCAACGTCTGCTCGGAGCGGGACCGGGGGACCAGCAGATCCACCCCGAGCCGGCCACGCCGCGCGAACCCTCCGCCGGGCTGCTCCTCGGCCGCGTACCGCGCGGTCGGGCGGGACGGCACGGTGCCGGTGGCGAACTTCGGCCCGGGCAGCGGCAGGATCTCGGGCGGCGCCAGCTCGTACGGGCCGCCGAACACCGACAGCACCGCGTACTCCGCGGTGGCGTCGCGCAGCTCGACCTTGGCGAAGAACCGCATCTTGGTCAGGAAGTCCAGCAGGCCCGCCGCGGCGCCCGGCTCGGTGTCCAGCCACGTGGTCTCACCGTCGTCGACCAGCATCGCGTGGTGCTCGACATGCCCGTGCGGGGACAGTACGAGCGTCTCCGTGCCCTGGTACGGCTGCAGCCCGAGCAGGTGCTGCGTGGTGATGTCGTGCAACCACGTCAACCGCTCGGGGCCGCTGACCGCGATCACGCCCCGGTTGCTCCGGTCGACCGTCCCGCCCTGCTCGGCGAGCCGGCGCTGCTCCCGCAGCGGATCTCCGTAATGGGCCGGTACGCCGGCGTCGATCCCCTCGGCCGCCGTCATCGATGTCCCCCTCCGCTGGTGCCGTGGTCGATCTCGTGGTGACCCTCGGCGCTGTTGTCGCCGCTGGACTGGTCGCACCTGGCGCACACCCCGAACAGCGCCACGTGGCCGATGTCCATCAGGAATCCCCGCTCCTCCTCCAGCTTCCCCGCGAGCGGCTCCAGCAGCTCCCGCGGCGCCTCGTCGACCCGCCCGCACTGGTGACAGACCAGGTGTACGTGGGATTTCTCTCCCGCCGCGTGATAGGTCGGCGCCCCGTGGGAGAGGTGGGTGTGGGTCACCAGACCCAGGTCTTCGAGCAGCTCGAGGGTGCGGTAGACGGTGGTGATGTTCACTCCGGCCGCGGCACGGCGTACCTTCGCGTGGATCTGCTCGGGGGTGGCGTGCCCGAGCGTACGCACCGCGTCGAGCACCATCTGGCGCTGCGCCGTGAGCCGCAGCCCGCGTGAGCGCAGTGCCTCGGCGAGCGAGGATCCCGACATGCGTTCGATCATATGTCGGCCGCGCCGCCCGCCAGCCCGTCCGCGGTGCCTGCCGGCCGCGCTGGGCGTGGCTGCGGCTACCCTCGCTGGGATGGAACGCGTGGTCGCCGTACTGGGTCGCGGGGTGGTCCCCGCCGAAACTCCGATCCTGCGCGCCGACGACCTCGGCGCACTGCGCGGCGACGGGGTGTTCGAGACCATGCACGTACGCCCCGGAGGCCCTTGGCTGATCGAGGAGCACCTGGCCCGGATGGCCCGCTCCGCGGCACGGCTCGACCTGGCACTGCCGGACCGCGAGGACCTGGCGGCGCTCGCGGGCGAAGCCTGCGCCGCGTGGCCGGCCGAGCTCGAAGGATCGCTGCGGCTGATCTGCACCCGCGGTCCCGAAGACGGCGGGCCGGTCACCTGTTACGCCACGATCGCCCCGATCGGCCCGGCCGTGGTCCAGGCCCGCCACCAGGGGGTACGCGTCGCGACGGCCACCCTGGGATTCGGCACCGACACCCGGGGCCCGTCACCGTGGCTGCTCGGTGGCGTGAAGTCCCTGTCGTACGCGGTGAACATGGCTTCGCTGCGCTGGGCCCAGACGCAGGGCTGCGACGACGTCCTGTGGCTGTCCACCGACGGGTACGCCCTCGAAGCCCCGACCTCGACCCTGGTGTGGCTGTCCGGCGACGACCTGTGGACCGTGCCGACGAGCACCGGGATCCTGCCCGGCACCACCGCCCGCTACCTGCTCGACCACGCCGCCGAGCTCGGCTGGCACGCCGGGGAACGCCTGGTACGCCCCGCCGTCCTCGAGACCGCCGACGGGGTCTGGCTGACATCGTCCGTACGGGGAGTCACCCCGGTCACCGAGCTCGACGGCGTCAAACTCGCCGAGTCCCGCCACACCGAGCAGATCCGTACGCTGCTCGGCTACCCCGCCTGAGCCCCGGCCCCGCGCGGGTTACCGGGTGCGCAGCTTCCAGCCGGTGACGATCAGGTCGGGATCCTTGATGATCGGGTTGAGCTTCATCAGCTTGACGACGGTCGTACCGAAGCGGTGCGCCAGCGAGCCGAGGGTGTCGCCACCCTGCACCACGTACGTCTTCGAGCTGCCGTTCTTCGATCCGTTCATCGCCGCGGGGGCGTGGGTGGGCTTGAGCTTGCGCAGCAACGCATGGGCGTTGCCGACCGTCATCGCGACGTGGACGTGGTTGACGTGTGCCCGGTTGATGGCGGCGCCGTAGTAGCCTTCGCCGCGTCGGCGCCCGTCCTTGACGTAGAAGCCGTGATCGTCGGAGAACGGCGTGGTGTGGATGAGTTCGAGCAGCAGGTTTTCGTGCTTCAACCACCACTTCGCGAAGTCACGCATCTGCTGGTCGCCGGTCTTCGTACGGGCGACAGCGAAGTCGACGGCCAGGCCCGCGGTGTGGTAGTCGCGACCCGGACGGTCCTGCCAACCGCCGGGCGCCCAGGGCGCGGTGTCGGTGACCTTCATTCTGATCGGCGCGAACTTCGCGATCTGGACGATCGTGGGGTATGAGTACTGCTTCGCCATCGTGCCTCCGGTGGGATCGGGAGTGGTGAAAAGTGACCACACGGCCCCCGCGTCACCCGGCGCCAGTCTCGAACGTTTTGAGGATCCACGGAACGTAACTGCCGGTTCCCCGACAGTACTTCCTGGTCAGGCCTCGGGGTTCCCGCCTGAACCGTCAGGCACCACGACGAACTGGCGCAGGCACAGGTCCCGGAACGTCACCGGCCCCCGCGGACCCGGTACGTGATCCACGTTGATCCCGGTCTCCGGCACCCCGAGCAGCTTGAACCCGTCGATCAGCCGGGTGGTGGCGTTCCAGAACGCCCCGGTTCCCTGGTACGCGCTCAAGAACCGCGAGGCCGCCGCGGCGTCCTCCGTCACGATGCAGGCGCCCAGGCCCGACGTCTCCTGGTTGGCGATGCGTGCCGCGTCCTCGACGGAGGTCGCCACGTCGACGGTGACCGTGGCCTCGCGACCGTCGTCGAGCGCCCACTCGTGGCCTCGCGGATGGGGGTGCGGCGGCAACGACAGCGCGATCCCGAGCTCGTCGAGCAGCGCCCTGACGACGGGCAGCTGCTGTTCGTAGATGCGCTCGTCGATGAGCAGCAGGTTGAGCCGGTTGCACACCCCGAGCCGGTCCAGGCTGCGCCGGATCAACTGGTGCGCCTTGTCGGGATCGGCTGCGGCGTCGACGTACATCACGCCGCCGCCGTCGGCGTGGGCCAGCGTACGGACGCCGTGCGTGGCGGCTTCGCGGGACAGTGCCCGGGTGGTGTCACCGCTGCCCCGGAGGATCACCAAGGGGATCAGCCCGGGCTGGCGGACCAGGGCGTACGCGGCCTCGCGCTGCGGCGTACGCACCAGTTGGACCGCGGCGGAGTCGAGATCGTAAGCCGCGAGTGCCGGTGCGACCACGTGGTCCAGCAACGCGATCGAGGACCGCAGGGCGGCACCGCCGGTGCGCAGCACGCCCGCGTTGCGAGACTTGATCAACTGGGAGGCGACGTCGACGGTGACGTTGGGTCGGGCTTCGTAGTTGGCGCCGATGACGCCCACCGGCCGGCGCCGCTCCTCGAGTCGGAACCCCGGCTCGACCTCGCGGATGAACCTCGACGTCTCAGGGAACGGCACCGACGCCAGCGCGGCCAGCTGGTCCGCCATCCCGGCCAGCCGCTCCTCGCCGATCAGCAGCCGGTCCAGCAGCGCTCCCGTCATGCCGCCGGCCTTGGCCGCCTCCACGTCCTCGGCGTTGGCGGCCAGCAGCGCCGCCGACGAAGCCCGCAACAGCTCCGCCATCGAGGTCAGTACGCCGTCGACCGCCGCATCGCTCGCGGTCGCCAGGGACGGTGCGGCATCGCGCGCGGCCTGTCCGCAGGCTTTGACGGTGGCATCGAGATCTGCAGCATCATGACTGGTCACGATGTCAAGGCTAGGCGGCGGCCGGACCAGCCGGTCGGCCCTCCCCGGCGACTCCCATCTGGTGCGACCCAGGGCGGCTAGCCGGCGACGCGCTCCAGCCGGGCGGACAGGTGCGGCTGCCTGGGCTGCCCGACGGCGCCCAGGTCGTACGCGTAGAGCAGCGCGCCTTCGACGATGCCGTACAGCCGGTGCCCGGAGGTGACCTCCTTCGCCGACGACGTACGCATCACCGCGTCGGTGACGAGCTCGATCCTGGTGCCGTCGACGGTGCCGACGTACAGCTCGAGGATCCCGGTCGGGTGGGTCAGCAGGACTTCCAGCGAGTCGTCCGGCTGCGGCCGCCACCAGCCGGTTTCCCGGCCAGCGGGGCGTACCGGTTTGCCGTCGGCGTCGAGGATCCAGGCGCGGGACTCGTAGTGCAGGAAGGGCCGGCCGTCGTGGCTGAACCGCACCTCCTGGCCGTAGTCGAAGTCCTCGATCGTCGGGTAGCCGCCCTTGCCGCGTCCCCGCCACACCCCGATGTACGGCAGCAGCCCCAGCAGCGCCGGGTGCAGGTCCGGACCTTCCCGCAGGTCGTGGGTCTCCTCGAACGGGTACGGGTCGACCGGCCCACCCGCGGGCATGCCCACCGGCTCCTGCTCAGCGCTCACTGGTGCCTCCTCAGCTTCAACGCGAGGTAGCCGAGCAGCCCGGCGAGCGCCCCGAACCCCGCCACCTGTACGGCCACGTACACCACGTCCCACACGGGCCTGAGCATATGTCTCAGCAGTCGCCCGAGGTCGTGGTGACCCGCAGCTTGCCGTGGCTGGTGTCGGCCACCACCGACAGCCCACCTTCCCGGTACGCCAGCAGCGTCCTGCCGCGTACCAGGACAGTGGCGTCCGGAGGTGCCAGGTCGGCGGCGTCCGCGAGCGGACGCGCCGGCGGATGGGCGACGGTCAGCGCGACCTGCCGCACCCCCGCCCCGTCCCGCCCGCCACACCGGATCGACTCGGTACGCCACCGCGGCTCGTCGTCCTTCGCCTGCAGCAGATCGAGTACGTCGGCCACCCGCTGCCGCTCCGCGGCGGTCGGCCGGGTCTCCATGCCCGTGACCGGGCGGGTCGCCGGGCGGCACCCCGTGTCGAGCTTCACCCGCAGCACACCGCCCTTGGCAGTGCCGGTCAGATCCACGAACCCTTCCGCGTACGCCGTGAAACTGCGATGCCATACCTCCGCGTCGTACCGGGGAGGGAGTCGACGCGCGACCGCCGCGAGCAGGTCGGCATCGTGACCGGACCGTGGGTACAGCTCCACGGTCCGCCGGTACCGGGCACCGCTGCGCGCCAGGCTGATGTCGCACTCGCCGAGGAACCGGTAGCCCGAGACGCGTACCGCGGCGTCGGGTCCGGCGGCCCGGACCAGCTCGACGGTCGCGCGGTCGACGGCTTGCCGGGCGGCCACCACGTCGCGTTGCGCCGGGATCGTCGCGTCACCGGAGAACGCGCCGAACGCGAACAGTACGAGTACCAGCGCCCACGCCGCGACCAGCACGATCAGCCACCGACGGCGCAGCCACGCGGTCACTCGGGAACGCTCGATCATTCGGACATCGTCTCAGTCGCGTACCACCCGGAGGACGGCGGCCGGGCAGTGCCGGAAGACGGACGAAGACCCCGGCCGGGCAGTGCCCGACCGGGGTCTTCTGTGGAGCAGGCACTCAGTCCTGGGCGACCGTCAGCGTCAGCTGGTTGATCCCCCGGTCCGCCGACACCTCGGCGTCGCCGTTGCCGGCGCGGGACAGGGCTCGCAACGTCCACCGGCCCGGCGCCGCGAAGAAGCGGAAAGCGCCCTCCGGGGAGGTCACCACCTCGGCGGTGAACTCGCCGGTGGCGTCGAGCAGCCGGACGTACGCACCGCCTACCGGGTCGCCGCCGGCGGCGACCACCGTACCGGCGATCACCGTCTCCTTGGCGACGTCGACACTCGCCGGCAGCGGCGCCGACTGGTCGGGGGCAGCGCAACCGTCAGCGGTCACAGCGCTCTCTGCAGTCACAATGCTCACGTCTCCTCCCTCAAACCTTCGCAGCTTCGCCCGGCTCGTCGCCGAGCGCGATCGGCACGCCGACAAGCGAGCCGTACTCGGTCCACGAACCGTCGTAGTTCTTCACGTCCGAGCCCCCGAGCAGCTCCTGCAATACGAACCAGGTGTGGCTCGAGCGCTCGCCGATCCGGCAGTACGCGATGGTCTTCCTGTTCCAGTCGACGCCGGCCTCGGAGTAGATCTCCTTCAGCTCGTCGTCGCTGCGGAACGTGCCGTCCTCGTTGGCGGCCTTGCTCCACGGCACGCTCACCGCGGTCGGGATGTGGCCGGCGCGCTGCGACTGCTCCTGCGGCAGGTGCGCCGGGGCGAGCAGCCGGCCGGCGTACTCGTCGGGAGACCGTACGTCGACCAGGTTCTTGCCGCCGATGGCGTCTACGACCTCGTCGCGGAACGCCCGGATCGACAGATCCTGCTCCTGGGCGGTGTACTGCGTGGGCTTGCGCTCGGGTACGTCCTTGACCAGGGTCCGGGCGTCCAGCTCCCACTTCTTGCGGCCGCCGTCGAGCAGCTTCACGTCGCGGTGGCCGTACAGCGTGAAGTACCAGTACGCGTACGCGGCGAACCAGTTGTTGTTGCCGCCGTACAGCACCACGGTGTCGTCGTTGGCGATGCCCCGCTCGGAGAGCAGCTTCTCGAACTGCTGCTTGTTGACGAAGTCGCGGCGTACCGGGTCCTGCAGGTCCTGCTTCCAGTCGATCTTGACAGCGCCGGGAATATGGCCCCCGTCGTACGCGGTGGTGTCCTCGTCGACCTCGACGAACACGACCCCGTCGGTGTTCAGGTTTTTCTCGGCCCAGTCTGCGTTGACCAGGGATGCTTCACGGCTCATGCTCAGGCTCCTTCAGATGTGTTGATACGTGCAGGCAGCGGGCGGTTGAGAGTGCGACGGATCAGCAGGTACGCCTCGCAGCCGAGGCACAGCCCGAACGCCGCGTTGAGGAACGCCGCGATCAGGGCGAACGCGGTGGCGACGAGGCCCACGACCACGGCGCCGGACAGGTAGCCGCTCGTCGCGACCACCAGGAAGATCAATCCCACGAGCTGGGCGAACCGCACCGGCGCGGCCGGCTCCAGCTCGCTCGGCCGCCCCAGTCGCGGTGCCACCAACGTGCGGTAGACCAGCGAGTACGGCCCCCACTGCGGCCGGTACGCGGTGATCGCGAAGACCGCGGCCTGCGCGAGCGCGAGCCACCCGGAACCGGTGACCAGTACGACGATCAGCACCGCCGTGGTGAGCCACGCGGCGAACCGGGGTCCACGGGGGTCTAGCAGGGACTGTGGGTGCGGATCGGCCATTGCCATCTCTCCTCACAAGGCTGGACAAAAGGCGCCTCATGAGCGACGGCATGCAGTCCGCACCGGACGGATCCGGCTCTGGGTGCAGCGGGAGATTAGGCGATCAGACAGGCACGCTGAAGCCGCCGCTCGTCAGTACGAGCGACACAGGCAGGTGGCCACGCGACACAGGTCGACCGCGCGCCGTTTGGTGAGCAACGTGCTCATGACGGGGAGGCTAGCACGATCCGTAGCCACGACTCACCGGCTGCGTGACCCATGCCACGCTGCCCGTCCCGCATTCTGGTCATCGGGCGCCGACGAGTGGTGCGACGGTGGCGATCAGGTGCGCCTTGGTGGGTTGGCCGCTGGCACGGCGTACCACCCGGCCGTGGGCGTCGATGACGAACAGCGTGGGGGTACGCATCACGCCCAGCGCCCGTACGGCGTCCAGGTTCTGCTCGGCGTCGACCTCCACGTGACGTACGCCGTCGACCAGGTCCACCACCTCGGAGCAGATCCGCCGGGTGGCCCGGCACGGGGCGCAGAACGCCGACGAGAACTGCAGCAACGTGGCCGGTACGCCGCTGCGTACCCCCAAGGTTGTCAACAGCTGAGGGTCGACGGCGGGCGACGGCTCGTCCGGGCCCGGAGCGGCCGGGCGCAGCTGGCCGTTACGCCGGCGCCACAGCTCGCCGATGACCAGCGCGGCCGCCAGTGCGGCGACCGCGGCGAGGAGTCCGACCGGCCAGGGCATTTCCCAAGAGTGTCACGAAGTGAGCGGAACGTCCTGTGCGGACGCCATGGCGACGATCCCGTCGTCGGCCACCGTCGCACCCCGCACCTTGAGCCCGTACGGCAGCGCCGGCAGCGCGATCCGGCGGGACAGGCTGCTAGCCACCTCCGATCGCAGCGACGACGGCAGGTCCGCTTCCTTCACCGACACGTCGTCGACCTGGATCTTGATCCCGCCGTCGTAGACCTTGACTCGCGCCGTCGCCAACGCCGTGACCTTGGTCGGGCCGAGGCTCACCGGGACCGTGATCAACAGCTTTCCGTCCTTGCCGCGGACCTTGGCGCCGTCCATCCCGACCAGCTCCTCGACCTGGTCGAACGCCACGGTGGCCTTGCCGGTTACCTCACCCGCCCGTACGTCGCCCTTGCCGTTCATCAGGTCGCCGATGTCGGCCTTGACGTCCGTGGCGCGTACGTCCAGCGAGTCCACGCTGACGCCGTCGAGGCTGAGCTTGCGCATCTTGATGTCGACCGCCTGGAACTCGCCGCCGATCACCTGGGTGAGGAACGGGAAGCCCTCGATCGTGACGTCGGGCTTGCCTTCCATCTCGATCTTCTTCTCGGCCGCCTTCTGGGCGACCTGGTCGGAGATCTTGGACTCCGCCGCCCACGCGGCGCCCCGATCCGCCAACACCAGGATTCCGACCAGAATCAGGAACGTCACCAACAGGCCAATGCCCGTCTTGCGGCCACTCTTCACTCGCGAGACTCCTCGGGTTTGTCCGGTCTGTCGCGTCAGAAGTTCTTAACAAGCATCAGGACACTGAGCAAGTACGCCGCCGGCGCCGCCACCGCCAGCGCGACCAACGGGCCCAGCGCCGCCCGGACCATCCACCGGGACGCGTCCTCGCCGGCCAGCAGCCGACCGGTCTCGGCGAAGACCATGCCGAGGTCGGCCAGCACCGCGGCGACCGCCACGACCACCCCGGCCATCGCCGCCACCCCGGGCGACAGCCCGACCAGCACCGACCCCGCCCATCCGGCCGCGGCCGTACCCACCATGCCACCGAGTACGACACCCGGCGCACCGCGCGGCACGTGCTCGGACACCCGTGGCGTACGCAGCACCAGGTCGGAGAGCCGGGCGACGACCAGGCCGACTCCGGCGGCCAGCAGGCACGCCAGCAACGCCTCGGTGCCGGCCGGGTACCGGGAGAGCAGGATCGGGGTCGCCAACGCGACCACTCCGACGGTGACCACGGCCACCGCGCCGATCGACTCGGTGACCCGGGTCCGGCCTTCGCCGCGTACCAGTTGGCCGATCACGCCGAGCACGAACGCGCCCGCGACCACATACCCGAGCGGAGCCAGTGACGCCTCGGCCGAGTAGACCGCGGTGACATCCGCACCGGCCGCCGCGACCAGACCGGCGCCTGCCACCACGTACGGGCCCGGCGACCGGCCGCCCCAGGTCCAGGCGGCCACGAACAGCGCCTGGATCGCGAGGCACACTCCGGCGTACGCGACGTGGTCCAGCCGCGAGCCGAAGATCAACGTCACGGTGAGCAGGCCGGCGAGCGCGGCGGTGAAGCCGGAACGGCCGATCGAGAACTTGCCGACCGCCGCGGTGTCCGGGCGAGCGCCTTCCGCCACCCGCTGCCGCTCGGCGGCGGTCTGCGGCACGCCCTGCCGGTCCGGTGCGACCTGCTTGCCCTGGGATTCGGGCGGGCCGGGACGCTCGGGTGGGCGCCGTTCGGGTGGCCGCCGCTCGGCGGGCCGTTCCCTGCGGTGCTGCTCCTCGAGACGCTGCTGCTCCAGACGCTGCTGTTCTAGGCGCTGCTGCTCGAGGCGTCGTTGCTCTTCGAGGCGCTGTTCTTCTTCGAGGCGTTGCCGTTCCGCCTCGCGCTTGCGCTCCGCGCGAGTCTGCCGCTTCGAGCGGGCCGGCGCGTCAGGTCCCCAGCCCGGTGGCTGCTGTCCCACGACGGGGACGTCCGCGGTCGGAGTCTCCACCCGCGGCACCGGCTGGGTCATCGACTGCTCTGCTGCCGACTGCGATGACCCTGGCGGCCCCAGCCATGGCTGCCCGGAGCCTGGCCCCGCTGGGCCTGGCTGTCCTGGCATGGGTGCGTCGGGCGCCGGCTCCGGGGCGCGGCGGCGACCCCGGCCCCGGTCCGGCTCGACCGGTGCCTGGAGGTCGCGGGGGTCCGGCTCGTACCGCGGCGGCTCATACCGGGGCGGCTCGGGGGGCGGTTCCCGGCGGGGCTCGTACTGGCGCGGCTCGGGGGGCGGCGGCTCCGGTTGCGGCACCGCCGGGAACGCGTCCGTGTCCCTGGACGGACCGCGCGGCGTCGTACCCCACGCCGGAATCGGTTCAGTCCGGTACGGGGCCGGGGGCGGCGAGTGGCGGGCCGCGGGTGGCTCGGGCTGGCGCCACGACTCTTCGGGCCGGTGCCACGACTCGGTCGGCGGCTCGGCCTCGCGCCGGGGTGGCGCAGAGGACCGCGGTGGCGCAGGCGCCGGCGAGGCCGGAGGTGGCGGTGCGGGAGGGGGCGGTGCGGGAGGGGGCGGTGCGGGAGGGGGCGGCGGTGGCGGCGCGGCCGGTGGGGCTGCCTGCCGGGCGTCCGGCTGGCGGTCCGCGGAGCGGGCTCGTCCCCGACCCCAGATGTGACCCGCGGACGAGTCGGGCGGCAGGTCCCAACCCGGTGCGTCGGGCTGCCCGGTCTCCCAGGCGGCGGCTGGAGAATCGTCCAGCGAAGAGACGTCGATCGACCTCAGATCGTCCCACCACTTTGTGCCCGGGTTGGGAGGGCGACCACGCCGACGCGGGCCCGACCCCTGGTCAGGCTCGCCGTGCGGATCGTTTCCGGCCACGGCCCGATCGTCTCAGATATTCACCGCCGTGACGAAACCAGTGAGACTTCGTACCTTTTGCGTTGTTCATGAGAGCGATCTTCGACACGCCCGCCGCTCACCAGGCGAGAAGCCGTACGGCTGAGCAACCGATGTCGGATACCCTCAGGTCACCCGCCCCCGCCAGAGTTGCCGGAGGGTTGCCGCCATCGGGCCGACCGTCCGAGGTGGCACCACTCAAGCCAGATCGCCCGCCTGGGCGACCCACCGGGACGGGAGGTAGTCCGCGTGGAGATTCTGTTGTTGACCACGAACGCGGGCCAGCCCACTACCACGGGCCAGACCACGACCAGCGCGACATCCGCCGACCAGGCCGGTGCCGTACTGCCTGCTCTCGATCTGCTGCACCACGGCGTACGTACCGCGCCCCGGGACGTACGGGCGCTGATCGACCGGCCAGGTCCGGACCTGGTGTTGGTCGACGCCACCTCCGAGCTGGCCGATGCGCGGTCGAGCTGCCGGATGCTGCGGGCGACCGGGCTCGGCGTACCGCTGTTGGCTGTGGTGACGGAGCCGGGGCTGGTGGCCGTCTCCGCGGACTGGGGTGTCGACGACATCCTGCTCAACACCTCCGGCCCGGCCGAGATCGAGGCCCGGCTGCGGCTCTCGATCGGCCGGCTCAAGGCCGCCACAATGGACTCTGACGCCTCGCTGGTACGCGCGGGCGAGCTGACCATCGATCCGGACACGTACTCGGCGAAGCTCAAGGGCCGGCCGCTCGACCTGACGTACAAGGAGTTCGAGCTGTTGAAGTTCCTGGCGCAGCACCCGGGCCGGGTCTTCACCCGGGACCAGCTGCTCCGCGAGGTCTGGGGGTACGACTACTTCGGCGGCACCCGTACCGTCGACGTCCACGTACGGCGGCTGCGCGCCAAGCTCGGCAGTGAGTACGAGTCGATGATCGGGACCGTACGCCAGGTCGGCTACAAGTTCGTGGTGCCGCCGACCCGCCAGCTGCCCGAAGCCGAGCACGCCACCGTATAACCACCAGCTATTCCAGGCATTGTCCGACCTGCGTAGACGAAAGCGATTTCTCCACCGCAGATTGGACAATGCCTGTTCTACTGCGCGGATTCCGACCGCGGGGCCATCCGCCATGATGCGCACTCCGAATGACTGACTGGCATTGCCGATCAGCTCTTTCGAAGGGGGCACAGATCATGAATGAATCCACTCGTCGCGGCTTCCTGGTGATGGCCGGGACCACCGCGGCTTCGGTCGGAGCGGCCGTCGTGGCACCGAGCGCCGTCGCGGGCCCGGCGGTCACACCGCTGCGCCGGGATGCCAGCGGCCCACTGGTCGCCCACGTCAGGGATGTACGGGCAGGCACGTTGTGCCTGATGGTGGGCGAGCGCGAGGTCGTCGTAGACGACCACGACCTGGTCGCGCGGCTGGTCCGCGCCGCCTCGTAGGGGGTACGTGATGTCATCGCACCGCGAAGCCCCGGAGATCTCGAAGGATCCGGCCGCCGACAACACCGACGTGTACGCATTCGTCAGCCCGGACAGACCCACCATGGTCACGTTGATCGCCAACTTCATTCCTTTACAGAAGCCGGATGGCGGGCCGAATTTCTATGAATTCGGAGACGACGTACTCTACGAAATTCGTATTTCAAATAGAGGCGACGCATACGCCGACATCAGTTACCAGTTCCGATTCCAGACGAAAATTCGGAACAAGGGGACCTTCCTTTACAACACCGGTCCGATCTCGTCGATCTCCGATCCGAGCTGGAACCGGCCGCAGTACTACTCGGTCACCCGGGTCACCCGCGACGGGAGCTCCAAGCTGCTGGCGGGCGGGCTGACCGTACCCCCGGTGAACATCGGCCCCCGCAGTACGCCCGACTACGCGCACTTCACCGCCGAAGCGGTGCACAGCCTCGGCGGCGGCCGGCAGGTCTTCGCCGGGCAGCGGGCCGAGGGGTTCCACGTCGACCTGGGCAGCATCTTCGACCTGGGCACGCTGCGCCCGTTCCAGGCCGCGCATCTGATCCCGTCGGCGAACGCCGTCGGCGTCAACGGCACCCAGGGGCTCAATGTCCACTCGATCGCGATCCAGGTGCCGAAGACCGACCTCACCCGGGGCGGCGTGCTGCCGACCGACGTGATGAGCCCCCGGTCGGTGATCGGGGTCTGGGCCACGGCGAGTCGCCGCAAGTCCCGGATCATCGACCCGGACACCGGACGGACCAACGGGTACGGCCCCTACCAGCAGGTTTCCCGGCTGGGCAACCCGCTGTTCAACGAGGTGATCGTGCCGATGGCGGCGAAGGACCGGTGGAACGTACTGCCGCCCAGCGAGGACAAACAGTTCGCCGGTTACGTCGCCCACCCCGAACTGGCCGGCCTGCTGCCGGTGCTCTACCCGGGCGTGTTCCCGAACCTTGCGGCGTACACCAAGTCGCGGGCCGACCTGACCGCGATCCTGCTCACCGGCATCCCCGCCGGCGTGGTGCCCGGCTTCCAGAACAACACAGGCAGCACGCTCGCCGACCTGCTCCGGCTGAATTTGGCCGTGCCGCCGTCTGCAAGCCCGAACGAGCTGGGCCTGGTCGCGGGCGACCCGGCCGGATTCCCCAACGGGCGCCGGGTGATCGACGACGTGACAACGGTGGAGTTGCGGGCGGTCGCCGGCCTGACCATCCCCCTGGTCGATCCGTCGTTCACGCCCGATGGGGCGACGTCCGCGGTCACTGACGGCACGTCGAACACCAACGCGCCGTACCTCGACAGCTTCCCTTACCTGGGTACGCCAGCCGGCGGATACCAGACCAGTCCAGGGACACCAGCGACATGACCGAGAATCCGTACGCCGGGCAGGGGCCCGTGCTGTTGGACATCGGCGGCCGGATCGGCGCACTCGTGGTCGACATGCCCGCCGCGCTGGCCGGTGTGGAGATCGAGATCCGGCCAGCCGGGTACCGGGCGGACCAGCTGCGACACGTGGCGGTCATCCCCCGCCACGTCGGCGACCGGCTCGGACACGCCGCCGTCTTCGCCGATCTGGCAGCCGGCGACTACGAGCTGTACGTACGCCCGACCAGTCCGGTCCGGCTCCGCATCGCCGTCACTGGCGGCCAGGTGACGTTGGCCGCCTGGCCACCCGACGACGAGCACGATGCCGTGTGACGTACCGCTAGTTGATCAGGCGTCGTCCGGCCTGCGGCTTCAGAAGCCCGGTTCGCCGCCGCAGCAGGGACGATGCCTGATCATGTAATCGGCTGATATCCGGGAACCGGACCGGCCAGGATCCCGGCTAGGGTCGTCGGGTGAGCACCGTGGAGCGCCGAAGCTATCTGACGTCCGAGCAGGTCAGCGAGGTGCTCGCGGTGATGGAGGCGGCGAGCGACGCCGACGGGGTCTATCCGCTCTCCGAGCACGTGGTGCTGCACCTGCGGCACGGCGGTGACGCGCCGTCGGTGCATCTGCTCGCGCACGACGGCGACGCCATCGTCGGGTACGCCCACGTCGACACCACCGACGAGGTGGTCGGCGCATCGTCCGAGCTTTCCGTACACCCGTTGTACCGGCGGCATGGGCTGGGCCGTGCACTGGTCGAGACCGCGATCGCGGTAGCCGAGGAGCACGACCCTGCCGGGCGGCTGCGGCTGTGGGCGCACGGCGACCACCCGTCGGCGACCGCGTTGTCGATGAGCCTCGGCTTCGAGCGGTACCGGGTGCTGTGGCAGATGCGGCGCTCGCTGTACGCCCCGGTTCCGGCCGCCGGGCTGCCCGACGGGTACGAGCTGCGCGGTTTCGTACCCGGAAAAGACGACGAGGCGTGGCTGGAGCTGAACAACCGGGCCTTCGCCGACCACCCCGACCAGGGTCGCTGGACTCTCAGGGACCTGCGGGTACGCATGGCCGAGCCGTGGTTCGACCCGGCGGGATTCCTGCTCGCGGAGCGTACCGGCGACGGCCGGTTGCTCGGTTTCCACTGGACCAAGGTGCACGGCGCGGCCGCCACCCACGACGGCACCAGCCACGCCCACGACCCGATCGGCGAGGTGTACGTCCTCGGCGTCCACCCGGACGCGCAGGGCGCCGGGTTGGCCGTACCGCTGACTCTGGCGGGGTTGCGCTACCTGCGCGGTCGCGGCCTGGACCAGGTCATGTTGTACGTCGACGAGTCGAACACCAGAGCCACCGCGCTCTACCAGAAGCTGGGCTTCGTACGGTGGATCACCGACGTGGCGTTCCGGCGGGTGGCCGCAGCACCGCAAAACCGTCGGTGACCTCCAGACGGCGTACCCGGAAACGGAAGAGCTCGGCCGGTCGGCCGCCGTGCGGTCCGGGCGGCGCGGTACGACCGGTCGCCTCGATCTGTTCCCGACGCAGCAGCACCCGCTGCAGGTTGGTGGCGGACACGTCGTAGCCGAGCGCGGCGCTGTAGTAGCCCCGCAGCTGCGACATGGTGAACTCGGGCGGCCCCAGCGCGAACCCCAGATTCGTGTACGACAGCTTCGACCGCAGCCGCCGCCGCCCGGCCGCCACGATCGCGGCGTGGTCGTACGCCAGCTCCGGCAGGTCCTCCACCGGGTGCCATCGCGTGTCGTCCGGCACTCCGGGGTCCACGTGCGCCGGCACCAGACCCAGGTACGCCGTCGCGATCACCCTCCGTCCCGGATGCCGGTCCACCGCGCCGCGGGTGTCGAGCTGCTCCAGGTGCGACAGCTCGCGCACGTCGACCTTCGCCGCGAGCTGCCGCCGGATCGACGGCCCGAGGTCCTCGTCGCCCCTCACCGCCCCACCCGGCAACGCCCATTTCCCCTGGTACGGGGGCTGCGCGCGTTCCCACAGCAGGACCGACAGGACTCCGTCGCGTACCTGCAGCACTACCGCGAGTACCTCGTGTCCAGCATCACCGTCGAGACCCATCCATGAATGATAAACTAGTTTTCGACTGACAGGCGATAACCCATGCGGAGGTCGCGGTGACACAGACGGTGAACGGCACTGGGGTGCTGCCCGCAGACTGGACCGACCAGGTGCGCGACCTCGCCGAGCAGCGCGACGCGGTGATCCTGGCGCACAACTACCAGGTCCCCGAGATCCAGGACGTGGCCCACCACGTCGGCGACTCGCTCGCGCTCTCCCGGATCGCGGCGGCGGCCGAGCAGAGCACGATCGTCTTCTGCGGCGTGCACTTCATGGCCGAGACCGCCAAGATCCTGGCGCCGGAGAAGACCGTACTGATCCCCGACGCGGCCGCCGGCTGCTCGCTCGCCGACAGCATCACCCTCGAACAACTGCAGGCCTGGAAGACCGAACACCCCGGCGCGGCGGTCGTCGCGTACGTCAACACCACCGCCGAGATCAAGGCCGAGACCGACATCTGCTGTACGTCCTCCAACGCCGCGGACGTGGTGCGCTCGATCCCCGAGGACCGGGAGATCCTGTTCCTGCCCGACCAGTTCCTCGGGGCCCACGTCAAGCGGGTCACCGGACGGCAGAACATGCACATCTGGGCCGGTGAGTGCCACGTACACGCCGGGATCGACGGGGCGACGCTCGTCGCGAAGGCGGCCGCCGAGCCCGACGCCGACCTGTTCATCCACCCCGAGTGCGGCTGCGCCACCTCGGCGCTCTACCTGGCCGGCGAGGGCCTGGTGCCGGCCCAGCGGGTGAAGGTGCTGTCGACCGGGGGCATGGTGGAGGCGGCTCGGCGTACCACCGCGAAGAAGGTGCTGGTCGCGACCGAGATCGGGATGCTGCACCAGCTGCGCGCCGCGAAGACCGGCGTGGACTTCCTGCCTGTCAACGACCGCGCCTCCTGCCGCTACATGAAGCTGATCACGCCCGCGAAGCTGCTGCGTTCGCTGCGCGAAGGCGTCGACGAAGTCACCGTGCCAGCCGACGTAGCAGCCCAGGCCCGCTCCTCGGTGGAACGCATGATCGCCATCGGCACCCCCTCCCGCGGCGGCGAATGACACCTCCGCGCAGGAGTGGGCGTCTCGATTTCACTCTGCGTGGTCGTGTTCACGTGACGGCCATCTCAACATCCGCCATTTGTTAAGTCCACGGTCGGGTTCGTTCATGCTGCGTTCACCTGCTCCCGGGTGCCTGGCAACCTGCCGTCCCTAGCGTCCGAATCGACAAGAAGTCGACAGGCCGGTGGGACCGGCCGAAAAGAGAGGCACGCGAAGGTGAAGAACGCTCTGACGCGACAGGTATTCGCCGGTGTCGCACTCGCCGCGCTCGCACTCACCGGGTGTTCGGCCAACCCGGCCAACGGCGGTGGCGACTCCAAGGAGCTTTCGGGGAGCATCAAGGTAGACGGCTCCAGCACCGTAGGCCCGCTGACACAGGCGGCGGCTGAGCTCTACTCAGACGATCAGCCGAAGGTGAAGGTCGGCGTCGGCATCTCCGGCACCGGTGGCGGTTTCGAGAAGTTCTGCGCCGGTGAGACCGACATCTCCGACGCCTCCCGTCCGATCAAGGACGAGGAGAAGGCGGCGTGCGAGAAGAAGGGCATCGAGTACACCGAGCTGATCGTCGCCAACGACGCGCTCAGCGTCGTGGTGAACAAGGACAACGACTGGGTGGACTGCCTCACCACGGACCAGCTGAAGAAGATCTGGGGACCCGACTCCAAGGTGAAGACCTGGAAAGAGGTCGACCCGAAGTTCCCCGCCGAGCCGATCAAGCTGTACGGCCCCGGCACCGACTCCGGGACCTTCGAGTACTTCACCGAGGAGATCAACGGTGAGAAGGGCGCCAGCCGCAAGGACTACGAGGCGTCCGAGGACGACAACGTGCTGGTGCAGGGCGTCGGCAGCACCAAGGGCGCGCTGGGCTACTTCGGTTACACGTACTTCGAGGAGAACAAGGACAAGCTCAAGGCCCTGAAGGTCGACAGCGGCAAAGGCTGCGTCGAGCCGACCGTCAAGACCGCGCAGGACGGCACGTACGCACCGCTGTCCCGTCCGCTGTTCATCTACGTGAACGAGAAGTCCGTCAAGCGGGCCGAGGTCAAGGACTTCGTCAAGTACTACGTCGACAACATCGACGACATCGTGAAGGAAGCGAAGTTCATCCCGCTCACGGAGGAGCAGAAGGCGACCCTCAAGAGCGAGTTCGCGAAGGTCTGAATCGCCGGGCCGAGACAGAAGTAAGGGCTGACGAACCCCTGTGACACAGAAGTCAGACACCCTTCGGTCCCCCGCCACCACCGGCCGTCGGCCGTGGTGGCGGGGTCGACCGCGTCCGGGCGAGCGTGGCATCGAGGCGCTGCTCATCGTGGCAGCCGCGGTGTCGATCGCGACCACGATCGGCATCCTGGCCGCGCTCACCGGTCCGACCGTCGAGTTCTTCGAGCGGATCTCCTTCTCGGAGTTCTTCACCCACACCGAGTGGACCCCGCTGTTCCACAACGACCCGAAGTACGGCATGGCGCCGCTGCTGCTGGCCACGTTGGTGGTCACGGCGATCGGGGTGGCGATCGCCGTACCGCTGGGTCTCGGGTCGGCCACATACCTCAGCGAGTACGCGAATTCGCGTACCCGCAAGGTGCTCAAGCCGATTCTGGAGATCCTCGCCGGCGTACCGACCGTGGTGTACGGCGCGTTCGCGTTGTTCGCGTTCAGCCCGGTCCTGCGCGACTACTGGCTGGGCAGCGACACACCGGACTTCCAGAACATGCTGATCGCCGGGGTAGCCATGGGGATCATGATCGTCCCCACCGTGGCCAGCCTCGCCGAGGACGCGATGAGTGCCGTACCCCTGAGCCTGCGCGAGGGGGCGTACGCGCTCTCGTCGTCCAAGATGCAGGTGTCGACCAGGGTCGTGGTGCCGGCGGCCATGTCGGGCATCGTCGCGGCAGTCGTGCTCGGCCTGTCCCGGGCGATCGGCGAGACCATGATCGTGACCATCGCCGCCGGCTCGACCGCCAACCACCTGGAACTGAACCCGCTGCACGGCGCCGAGACGATGACCGCGTACATCGCGAACGCCGGGGCCGGTGACCTGCCGGTCAACTCCTTCGACTACCGGACCATCTTCGCGATCGGTGCGGTGCTGTTCGTGTTCACGTTCCTGCTGAACGCGCTGAGCATCCGCATGGTCCGCAAGTTCCGGGAGGTGTACGAATGAGTGTCCTGGCGCCGCCGCAGCCGGAGAGCTCGGCGCAGATCGCGCGGTCTCTCACCACGCGACGGTTCCGGCCCAGCGAGATCCTTTTCAAGCTGGCGTTGCAGGTCTGCCTGCTGATCGGCTTCGCATTCCTGGTGACTCTGATCGGGTACGCCGTCTACCGCGGTTGGGACCGGCTGGACTCCCGGCTGTGGACCCTGATGCCGAAGGGCATCGTGTCCCGGGTGGACGAGTCGGGCGTGCAGTCCGCGATCACCGGCACCCTCTGGGTGATCGTGATGACCGCTCTGATCAGCCTGCCCACGGGCATCCTGTCCGCGGTCTACCTGGAGGAGTACGCCGACAACAACAGGTGGTACAACCGGCTGCTGGAGCTCAACATCCAGAACCTGGCCGGCGTACCGTCGATCGTCTTCGGCATCCTCGGGCTGGGCATCATCGCCCGCGCGTTCGGCCTCGGCTTCTCCGTGATCACGGCGTCGATCGTGTTGTCGCTGCTGGTCCTGCCGGTGGTGATCATGTCGAGCCGGGAAGCGATCCGGGCGGTGCCGCAGTCGATCCGGCAAGGCTCGTACGCGCTGGGCGCCAGCAAGTGGCAGACCACCTACCGACAGGTGCTGCCCGCGGCGATCCCCGGCATGGCGACCGGCGCGATCCTGGCGTTGTCCCGCGCGATCGGCGAGGCGGCGCCGCTGCTGCTGCTCGGCGCGGTGAGCTTCATCAAGTTCAACCCGGACGGCGTCGACAGCGAGTACACGGTGCTGCCGATCCAGATCTACAACCTGATCAGGAGCTCACAGACCGAGTTCCAGACCATCGGCTGGGCGGCGATCGTACTGCTGCTCGCGATCCTCCTACTGCTGAACTCCGCGGCGATCCTCATCCGCAACAAGTTCAGCAAGCGCTGGTGAGAAGAAGGACGGGGATGACCCTGTGAATGGGAGCACGACGAAGGTGGATGACGATATGCCTGACACGACGGTTGGTCGGGTCCAGCTGCCCGAGGTAGCGGCCGGTCGCGAGGTACGCATCACCGCTGGCCACCAGACCGCCACCCCGGCGGACCTGCACCAGGCGCCCTCGATCTCGGTCATCGAGCTGCGCGACGTGAGCGTGTACTACGGGGCGTACCAGGCCGTACGGAATGTGGACCTGACGATCCAGCAGAACCAGATCACGGCGATGATCGGGCCGTCGGGCTGCGGCAAGAGCACGGTGCTGCGGTCGCTCAACCGGATGAACGACCTGATCGCCGGCGCCAAGGTGGTCGGCACGGTGTCGTACCACGGCCAGGACCTGTACGCCCGTGACGTCGACCCGATCGAGGTACGGCGGCGGATCGGCATGGTCTTCCAGAAGCCGAACCCGTTCCCCAAGTCGATCTACGACAACGTCGCGTACGGTCCCCGGGTCACCGGCATGAAGGTGTCCAACATGGACGACCTGGTGGAGGAGGCACTCACCGGCGCCGCGCTGTGGGACGAGGTCAAGGACCAGCTCAAGAAGAGCGCATTGGCGCTCTCGGGTGGCCAGCAGCAGCGCCTGTGCATCGCTCGTACGATCGCGGTGAAGCCCGAGGTCATCCTGATGGACGAGCCGTGTTCCGCGCTCGACCCGATCGCCACCACCAAGATCGAGGACCTGATGGCGCAGCTCGCCAAGCAGTACACGATCGTGATCGTGACGCACAACATGCAGCAGGCCGCACGGGTCAGCGACAAGACGGCGTTCTTCACCGCCGAGGTCGACGCCAAGGGCGTACGGCACGGCAAGCTGGTCGAGTTCGACCAGACCGAGAAGATCTTCAGCAACCCGGCCCAGCAGCAGACCGAGGACTACATCACCGGCCGCTTCGGCTAGGACCCGACCCGGGATCGGGCGAACCGGCGGGCAGCGGCACGGTCACAGACTGAGCTGAGCGCCGTCTTCGGTAAAGGTGATCTTCGGGGTGATCGGGGTCAGGTCACGGGCCGCGGCGGCGCGCAACGCGGCCGCCACCGAGCCGTTCCCGGCCAGTTCGGCGAGCGTGGCCACGGTCGGCGGGAACATCGCCATCTCGCCGCGCTCGAAGCGCGCCACCGCGTCGGACGGGGGGATCCACTCGACCCGATCGGCCTCGCCGCCCACGTCCCGGGTCCGCTGCGCCCGCGGCAGCGCGGCGAGGAAGAAGCAGGTGTCGTACCGGCGGGGTTCGAATTCGGGCGTGATCCACCGGGACCAGGCCGCGAGCAGGTCGCTGCGCAGCACCAGGCCGCGCTCGGCGAGCAAGTCGGAGAACGCCAGGTCCCGGTCCACCAGGGCCTGCCGCGCGGTCTCCCACTCCGGCCCGCTCACGTCACCGACCACCGTGCCCGGATCCGTTCCGGCGAGCAGTACCCCGGACTCCTCGAACGTCTCCCGTACGGCGGCGCAGACCATGGCGCGCGCCGCGGACTCGTCTTCCAGGCCAAGCCGTACGGCCCATTCGGCGGGGGTGGGACCGGACCAGGCGACGTCGTGGGAGGTGTCGCGAGGGTCGACCGCACCGCCGGGGAAGGCGTGCATCCCGGAGGCGAACGCCATCGAGGTGACCCGCCGGATCAGGTACGCCTCGACCCCGTCCGCGGCGTCCCGCAGCAGCACCACCGTCGCGGCACGGCGGGGTCCGGCCGGCGTACGGCCTTCGTCGTAGAACCGCCGGGCATGGGCCACGAGCCCCTCGGGAAGATCGCCATGCGTCACGCCGGCCAGCCTAGTCCGGCCCGTGGCGCCCGCGTCACTGTCAGTCGACGTGGACCAGCGTCGCGGTGCCCTGGCCGACGCCGATGCAGGCGGCGGCGACGCCGTACCCGCCGCCGCGGCGGCGCAGCTCGCGGCACAGGTCGACCACGACGCGGGGGGCGGAGGCGCCGAGCGGATGGCCGATCGCGATCGCGCCGCCGTGCGGGTTCACCCGGTCCCGGTCGATCGCGGGCAGCTCGTGGAGGCAGGAGAGCACCATCGCGGCGAACGCCTCGTTGATCTCCCATACGGCGATGTCCTCGACATCCAGATCGGCGCGGTCCAGCAGCTTCGATATCGCCGGCACGGGGGCGACCGAGAACCGGTCCGGCTCGACCGCCACCGTGACGCTGCCGACCAGCTGGCCGAGCGGTTCGACGCCCAGCTCGCCGGGGAGACCGGCGGACCCGAGCAGCACCGCGATCGCGCCGTCGTTGATCGGCGAGGAGTTGCCCGCGGTCACGGTGCCGCCTTTGCTGAACGCCGGCTTGAGGGCGGCCAGGGCGTCCAGCGAGGTCGAAGGGCGGATCGACTCGTCGCGGGTCACGGCGTCGATCGGCATGACGTACTCGTGGAGGTTCTTCTGCCAGGCTTCGGCGGCGAGGTGGTGGCTGCGCAGGGACCACTCGTCCTGCTCGGCGCGGCCGATGCCGAGCTCGGCGGCGACGGACTCGGCGCAGGCGCCCAGTGAGCGGGTCCAGCGGTCGGGGAACGCCGGGTTGACCAGCCGCCAGCCGACCTGGGTCTGGTGCAGCTGCATCGTACGAGGGAGTGCCTCGTCCGGCTTGGGCAGCACGTACGGGGCCCGGCTCATGCTCTCCACGCCGCCCGCGATCACCACCGAGGCGTCGCCGACCGCGATCGCGCGGGCCGCCTGGACCAGGGCTTCGCCGCCGGAGGCGCAGAGCCGGTTGACCGTCACCCCGGGCACGGTGACCGGCAGGCCGGCCAGCAGCGCGGCCATCCTGGCCACGTTGCGGTTGTCTTCGCCGGCGCCGTTGGTGTCGCCCAGGATCACGTCGTCGACCGTGGCGGGATCCAGCCCGGGGACCCGCCTGACCAGCTCCGCGATCGGCAGTGCCGCCAGGTCGTCGGTACGGATCCCGGACAGCCCGCCGCGGTGCCTGCCGAACGGGGTCCGTACCGCGTCGATGAGGTACGCATCCATGCCGCCGAGCCTATCGGCCGCCGGTGCGCCCCGGGTTTGTGGCCAACTTGCGGCCTCGCGGCACGGGAGACGGCACCTTGGCCGCAAACCGCCCGAGCCGCTACGTGAACAGCGAGATCACGTAGTAGCCGATCACGGCGATCAGCGCCGCGCCGGGGAAGGTCAGGACCCAGGCCCCGATGATGTTGCCGGCGACGCCCCAGCGCACCGCGGACAGCCGCTTGGTGGCGCCGACGCCCATGATCGCCGAGGTGATCGTGTGGGTGGTCGAGATCGGGGCGCCGAAGCCGATCGCGGCCACGTACAGCACCGCACTGGCGGAGGTTTCGGCGGCGAAGCCCTGCGGTGGGTCCAGGTGGATCACCCGGCGACCGAGCGTACGGATGATCCGCCACCCGCCCGCGTACGTCCCGAGCGCCAGCACCGCGGCGGTGAGGAAGTAGACCCAGAGCGGGATGTGCTCCTTGCTGGACTGGATCCCGCCGGTGTAGAGCGCGAGCACCACGATGCCCATCGTCTTGGCGGCGTCCTGCATGCCGTGGCCGAGCGCCATGCCCCCGGCCGAAACGGTCTGCGCGTGCCGGAAGCCCCGGTTCAGCTTGCCCGGGTGGCCGCGCCGGAACAGCCACGTCACGGCGAGCATCACCAGATAGCCGAGCCCGAACCCGACCAGGGGCGAGACCACCATCGGGATGACGACCTTCTCGACTATGCCTGCCCAGAAGATGCCGGCGCCACCGACCGCGGCGGCGCCCACCAGGCCCCCGATCAGGGCGTGCGACGAGGAGGAGGGCAGTCCGTAATACCAGGTGATCAGGTTCCAGGCGATCGCGCCGATCAGCGCCGCCATCACCAGCACCAGGCCGTCGAACCCGGTGGGCGGGTTGATGATGCCCTTGCCGACGGTGCTCGCCACCTTGGCGCCGAGGAACGACCCGAGCAGGTTGCCGATCGCGGCCAGCACCAGCGCCGCGCGGGGCGTCAGCGCCCGGGTCGACACCGACGTGGCGATCGCGTTGGCGGCGTCGTGGAACCCGTTGGTGTAGTTGAAGCCCATCGCGAAGACGATGACCGCGATGACCCCGATGAGCTCGGCACTCACCGGTCAGGACTCCTTCACGGAGATGGTCTCGACGGTGTTGGCGATGTGCTCGAACGCGTCTGCCGCGGCCTCCAGCTCGTCGGCCACCTCTTTGAGCTTGAGTACGGTGAGCGCGTCGTACTCGCCGGAGAAGAGCCGTACCAGCAGCATCCGGTACGCCCGGTCGCCGTCGTTCTCGAGCCGGTTGACCTCGATCCAGTACTCCCGCAGATCCTTCATGGACTTCAGGTTGGACATCGCTTCGACGGTGAGTTTCGCCTGGTGGTTGAGCACCTCGACCAGGTCGGACATCTCCCGGGGCAGCGCCGGCAGCTCGGACAGGCCGTACAGGTAGACCAGGTTGCCGACGGCCTCCATGTGGTCCATCACGTCGTCCAGGCTGGAGCCGAGCCGGTAGATGTCCTCCCGGTCGAACGGCGTCACGAAGGTCGAGTTGATCTTGTTGTAGAGCTCGTGGGTGATCTCGTCGTTGTCGTGCTCGGCTACGCCCAGTCGCTCGCTCACCGACTGCACGTCGGCCGCGGGCTGGACCATTTCGCTGAGCAGCTCGGCGCCGCGTACCAGGTTCTGGGCGGCGCGACTGAAGAACTCGTAGAAGGAGTCTTCACTGGGACGGAGCGAAAATCGCACGTGGGAACCTCATCGCTGGTCGCGGAGCCTGGATAGGGTCGGCAGCGGAGCTGCCCGGGAAATGCTATGCATTCCGCGGCACGGGCCAAAGCTGGCCTCCCGTTGTCCGCCTCGCGTTCACAGGTCGTTCATGTGCCGTTCACCTGGTGACTACTTTGCGGCACTAAGCCGCTCGCGCTCCGCAGCTTCGTCGAAATCGCCCTTCGGGTACTCGAGGTCGAGGCCGGCGAAAGCTTCCAGCAGCAGCTGGGACACCGCCCAGTCGCGGTACCACTTCCGGTCGGCGGGGACCACGTACCAGGGGGCTGCGGTGGCGCAGTTCGCCAGCGCGTCGGCGTACGCGGCCTGGTAGTCCGCCCACCGGGCGCGTTCGTCCAGGTCGTCCGGGTTGTACTTCCAGTGCTTGCTGGGGTCGTCGAGCCGCGCCGCCAGCCGCTCCAGCTGCTCCTCGGGGGAGATGTGCAGCATCACCTTGACCAGGGTGACGCCGTCGTCGACCAGCTCCTGCTCGAACCGGTTGATCTGGGCGTACCGGGCTCGCCAGGTGCGCGCCGGCACCAGTTGGTGCACCCGTACCACCAGGACGTCCTCGTAGTGGGACCGGTTGAACACGCCCACCCAACCCGGTGGTGGCAGGGCCTTGCGGATCCGCCACAGGAAGTGGTGCCGCAGCTCCTCGTCGGTGGGTTTGCCGAAGCCGGTCACGCGTACCGCCGCGGGGTTCATCGCTCCGGCCACGTGCTTGGTGGTGCCGTCCTTGCCACCACAGTCCATGGCCTGCAGCAGCAACAGCAGCCGGCGCCGGTCACCGCCGACCTTCGCCTGGGCGAAGAGCATCTCCTGGTACGTCGCGAGCCGCTGCGACACCTCGGCGAACTCCCTGCGCGCCCACTTCTTGCGCTTGCCCTTCGGCAGACCGGGCGTGCCGCGGGGATCGATCGCCGCGAGGTCCACACCACCGGGGGACACTCGCAGCCGCTCGCTCAACGCTGTCATCAGCCGATCATCCCGCGTCGGCGCCGATCAGGTCGCGATGTCGTACCCGACCCGGTGCCGGTCACCAGCGGCTCCTACCCGGTCCCGGCTTCGGCCACCTCGGCGAGCCACCGCTGGTAGCTGCCGGCGAACGGCTCGGCGCCGTCCGACAAGGCGCGTTCGAGCCAGTCGGTGGCGGTGCGGGCCGCCGTCACCACATCGGCCGGGTAGCCGTACTTCACCTGGTGTACGGCGAACTCGTCCTCGTCGAGGATCTCCACCGTGCCGTCGCGGCGGCGGCGTACGTCAAGGTCAAGGTCGACCATCGTCACCTCGCCGTCGCGCCACACGGGCACCGTCGTGATGTCGCAGTAGATCTCCGTCTTCTGCGGTTCCGCGTTGAAAGCGGCCGTCCACCAGGCGTCCCGCGGAAACAGCAGTACGTGCGCCTGCGGGTGGACCACCGGCGGCTCGTGGCCCCGCTGGGCGGCCGTGTCCGGCGGGCATCCGAGCCAGACTCCGTACTCGTCTTCGCCGAGGTGCAGTGCCTTCTGGTGCCAGTGCAGGGATCCGTCGTACTTCCGGTAGACCACGCGCATGCCCGCACCCTACGTGCCGCGCGCCCGCCGATCGGAGCCCGTTCTGGCGCGTGCCGGACGGCGGCCTGTCGCACCGCGCCGGTAACGTCAGGCCGTGACCGCCGCTCCCGCCAAACCCGCGCCCTCGTCTGCGACGCCGACCGCGGAAGAGTTGCTCGGCGCCGCGATCGGCGCCGTGCCGGACGGGGTCAGCCGGCCGGGCCAGCTGACGATGACCCAGGCGGTCGCCCACGCGATCGAGGCCGGCGAACACCTGCTGGTCCAGGCCGGTACGGGCACCGGCAAGTCCCTGGCGTACCTGGTGCCGGCGCTGCTGGCGAAGGTGCAGAGTCCCGGGCGTGACGCTTCGAGGGAGTCGGCACCTTCGTTCGACGGCCCCGTGGTGGTCTCCACGGCGACGCTCGCGCTGCAGCACCAACTGGTCGACGTGGACCTGCCGCGACTGGCCGACGCCGTCGAGCCGCTGCTGGGCCGCCGGCCCACGTACGCCGTGCTCAAGGGACGCCACCACTACGCCTGCCTGGCCAAGCTGGAGGCCGAGGACGAGCCCGCCGACGACGGCCTGTTCGGCGACCCGGGAGCCAGGAACAGCAAGGCGGTCTGGCTCGGCGAGGTCGGCCGGATGGGCCAGCAGGTCACCCGGGTACGCGAATGGGCGCTCGAGTCGGAGACCGGCGACCGCGACGAGCTGGACCCGGGCGTGGACGACAAGGTGTGGCGTACGGTCTCGATGCCGGCCCGGGAGTGCATCGGCGCGACCCGCTGCGAGTACGGCGACGACTGCTTCGCGGAGCTGTCCCGGGTACGCGCCCGGGAAGCCGACATCGTGGTCACCAACCACAGCCTGCTCGCGTACGACATGCTCAACGACCGGCACATCATGCCGCCGCACCGGGTGCTGATCGTCGACGAGGCGCACGAGCTGGCCGACCGGGTCACCTCCGCGGCGCAGGCCGAGCTGTCCGCCGATGCGGTGGACCGGGCGGCCCGCCGCGCCCGTACGCACCTGGACGGGGACGCGTACGAGCGGTTGAGCGAGGCGGGCGACGCCTTGACCGTGGCGCTGGCCGACGCCCCGGTGGGCAGGCTGCACTCACTGACCACGCCCCTGGCCGAAGCGCTGACCCTGCTCGACGCAGCCGGTCGCACAGCGGTGAAAGCGATCGGCGATGTCCGGGCCGACGACGCCGACTCGGTACGCCGGCAGCAGGCCAAGGTCACGCTGGACCAGCTGGTCGAGGTGGCGCAGCGGCTGCTGGAGTTCGCCGACCACGACGTGATCTGGACCGAAGGCGACCGCCGCGGCGGCATCTGGGGCGCGTCCGGCAGCGCGCCAGCGGTCGGCGCGTCGTCCATCGTGGTCGCGCCGCTGTCCGTCGCCGGCCTGCTCGGCATGAACCTGTACGACGAACGCACCGTGATCGCCACGTCCGCGACCCTGGCGCTGGGCGGCAGGTTCGACACCGTCGCGAGGGCGCTCGGGCTGACCATCGGCGACCACCCGCCGGAGTGGCAGGAGCTCGACGTCGGCTCCCCGTTCGACTACACCAGGCAGGGCATCCTCTACGTCGCCGCCCACCTGCCGCGCCCCACCCAGTCCGGCCTGTCGGAGCCGGCCGGCGCCGAGCTGGTGAAGCTGGTGACGGCGTTGGGTGGCCGTACCCTCGGATTGTTTTCTTCGCGGCGCGCGGCGGAACGGGCCGCCGAGGTGGTCCGGGCCGAGACCGACCTCACGGTCCTGCTCCAAGGCGAAGAATCACTACCCAATCTGGTACGCCGTTTCCGCGACGCCGAGGGGACCTGCCTGTTCGGGGTGCTCTCGCTGTGGCAGGGCGTCGACATCCCGGGGGACGCGTGCCAGCTCGTGGTGATCGACCGGCTGCCCTTCCCCCGGCCCGACGAGCCGATCGCCGCGGCGCGCTCCAACGCGGTCGACGCCGCCGGCGGCTCCGGTTTCGCCTCGGTCAGCGTCCCGATCGCGGCGGTACGCCTGGCCCAGGGCGCCGGGCGACTGATCCGCCGTTCGACCGATCGTGGTGTGGTCGCCGTACTGGATTCGCGGCTTCACCACTCGCGGTCGTACAGCGGTTATCTGAAGCGGTCGGTGCCGCCGTTCTGGTATACGACCAAGTCCGACGTCGTACTCGGGGCGCTGAAACGACTCGCCGACTCCTGACGGGCGAAACGCCTTAGCGCATCAGTCTGACTACGCAGTGTAATTGATACTGATCAATCGTCACTCTGGTGCTGCACTGGCAGTTTGTGATTGTGTAAAGCCTCTCCACCCCTTGCACCACAGGAGATCCGACGTTGACCACGTTCGTCGCCATGGCTCTTCTCGGCGGGCTGTTTCTCGGCTGGCTGACCGGCCGTCGCTACCAGCGCGCGTCGCGCGCGTGGGGTGACTACCGGGGGCGCAAGGCCGAGGTGCCGATCCTGCGGACGATCGCATGGGCGGCCACCCGGCCGGCCGCCTTGTTCGTCGTACTCGCCGTCGTGGTCGCCGGGTACGCCCTCTACATGGCCGCCACCGGCGACCGCTAGGGCAAGGGATCAGCCGGGGCGTAGGTCGGCGTCGATCTCCGGCTCCCGGTACAGGTACCGGAACGCCGTGTTGAGTACGGCGATCGTCGGCACCGCGATCAGCGCACCCACGATCCCCGCCACCACCACACCGGTGCCGATCGCGATGATCACCGCCACCGGATGCAACGCGACCGCCCTGCCGAGCAGCAGCGGCTGCAGCACGTGGCCTTCGACCTGCTGCACCACGATCACGGCGATCAGCATGATCAGCGCCTCGACCGGGCCGTGGGTCACCAGGGCGACCAGCACCGCCACCGCACCCGAGACCGTGGCACCCACGATCGGTACGAACGACGACAGGAACACCAGCGCCGCGATCGGGAACCACAACGGCAGGTCCAGCACCAGCGCGGCCAGCCCGATGCCGACCGCGTCGATGAAGGCGACCAGCACCGTGGCCCGTACGTAGGAGGTGAGCGTGCGCCAGGACGCGTTGCCCGCCCCGTACACGGAGGCCTGCGCCTCGCGGGGGAACAGCGAGCTGAGGTAGTTCCAGACGCCGCGGCCGTCGCGCATGAAGAAGAAGGTCAGGAACAGCACCAGGAACATCCCGGCGAGCACCTCGCCGACCGTGCTCGCGGTCTCCTTGGCGGTGCTGACCGCGCCGGCGGTGAAGCTCTTGCTGTTGGTGTCCAACCAGTCGCGGGCACTGGCGAACGCCTGGTCCAACTGTCCCTGCGTGAGGTGCAGCGGGCCGGTCTTCAGCCACGACCGGATCTGCTCGATGCCCTGCTGCACCTGGTCGTACAGCTGGGGGAAGCCGTCGATGAACGCCTGGATCACCGCGGTGAGGATGCCGACCACGGCGCCCAACCCGCCGATCAGCACGATCGCCGAGGCCAACGACCGCGGTACGCCGACCCGCCGCAGCCAGGCCGCCGCCGGCTCGAGCAGCGCGGACAGCAGCAACGCGATGATCAGCGGCACCACGATCAACCGTACGTACGCCAGCAGCCACAGCACCGCACCCACGGCGACCGCCACCGCCAGCAGCCGCCAGGACCACGCCGCCGCGATCCGCAGCCCCCGCGACACCATTACGTCGTCGTGCAGGTACGGCGACTGCTCCTCGTCCGGTGGCGTCTCGACCAGCTCCGGATCCTGCGTGTCGAGCGCCGCATCGCCGTGACCGTGGCCCACCCGTACGGCGCCGACAGGGTCCGGGACGACGGGCGGCGGGGCCAACTCGTGCGCAGCCCGGTCGCGGCGGATCGCTGTACGCAGTGCGGCCCGTACCCGGTCCGCCAGTCTCTGATACCGACTCACGCGATCACCGTAGTCAATGCACGCACGGGCGCGGGGGTGAAGTAGCGTGTGCCGCGTGACCGGCAGGGATTCCACCCCAGAGCTGACCAAGCCGTCGGAGAACTCCGACCACGGTCTGCCGATCCGGCTGCTCCACGACCGGCTGTTGGTGAGCGCAGAGTCGGAGGGCGAACGGCGGTCGGCGGCGGGCATCGTGATCCCGGCGACCGCCGCGGTCGGCAAGCGCCTGTCGTGGGCCGTCGCCGTCGCGGTCGGCCCCCTGGTACGAGCGGTCAAGAACGGCGACCGGGTGCTGTTCGACCCCGACGACCGCTCCGAAGTGGAACTGCGCGGTCGGGACTACATCCTGCTGCGGGAGCGGGACGTACACGCCGTCGCGGCCGCACGGGTCGAGCCGAACGCGACCGGCCTCTACCTGTAACCGCCGCCCTGCCATGGCCCGGCCTGTCCAGGCGGCGGCCCGTAACCAGGCCCCTGGCCCGGCCCGCCAGGTCCGTAACCAGGCCCCTGGCCCGGCCCGCCAGGTCCGTAACCAGGCCCGTGCCCCGGCCCGCCAGGGCCGTGGCCGGGACCGCCAGGGCCGTAGCCGGCCGGCGGGGCAGGGGCGTACCGCGGGGGCAGGTCCCAGGGGAATCGGGGCGCGGTGGGCAACGGCATGACGTCTCCCGGTGGCGGGTCGACAGCGCGCTTCTCGCCGTCCGGGAACGTCACCAGATACCGCTTGCCGTCCCACCAGGCCGGCGGGACCGTACTGTCCCGGCCGGTGAAGACCTTGCGCTGCTCGGTCAGCTCCCCCAGCAGCTTCCGCTCGGGGTCGCCCGGCTCCCAGTCGCGGAGGCCGTGGTTGCGGGCGTCCCGCAGCAACGCCAGCCGGGTGCACGCGATCTGGTAACTGCGCATCGCCCGCGCGCCTTCCTGGCCCGCGACCCGCTTGGCCCAGCGGCGAGCCCACAGCCGCCGCCGCAGCGTGGTCAACGAACCGACCTCCGGCGGACTCAGCCAGCCGGAGCGTACGTACTCGGGGAGGACCTGCCGCACCGCACGGCCGGGAGCCGTACGGGCCCACAGCGCCAGGACGACCAGCCCGAACAGCAACGGCAGCGACTCGAGGAAGTACAGGTAGCCGATCAGTCCGGGGTTCTCGTTGCGTTGCGCGAGCGTGGCGACGCCGTTCCAGCTGCCGTGCAGGGTCACCGCGGTCAGCCACCCGACGATCGGGAACACCCAGCGCAACACCTTGTTGGAGGTACGCAACGCGAGCCCGATCCCGATCCCGGTCATCGACGTGAACAGCGGATGGATGAACCCGGTGAACCCCAGCCGTACGACGATCAGCGTGGCCACGCCCAGTACGGCACCGAGCGGGCCCTGCAGTTGTTCGCCGGAGACGTACACGCCGCCGAGGTAGAGGATGTTCTCGGTCATCGCGAAGCCGGTGGCGGACAGTCCCGCGTACATCAGGGCGTCGGCGACGCCGATCACCTCGCGCCGCCACAGCAGCAGCAGCAACAGCGGAGCCAGGCCCTTGGTGGACTCCTCGATGAACGGCGCTACGAACACCGCCACGTTCGACTCGGGCAGGTGCAGCGCCTTGAACACGACCGAGCCGCCGGTGTTGACGCCGAGCGAGATCGCGGTCGCGACGCAGGCGCCCCAGCCGAACGCGATCGCCACGTACTCCCACCGGGCCGGGTCGAACCGGTCCAACCAGACGAACCAGGCGACCAGGAACGGCACCGGCAGCAGCGCGATCAGCGCGCTCGCCGTGAACAGCCCGAAGCTGAACCCGGACAGCACGGTGAGCACGAACAGGATGGTCAGCCCGCCGACCGGGAGCGCCGCGATCATGATGATCCGCAGCACCACCACCAGGGTCCGCGCCCGCGGTTCGCCGAGGCCGACCAGCGTCCGCACCCGTTGCCCGAACGAGTCCGACCTTGGTCCTGGTGACGCCCCGCCGCCGGGGGCCGGCGCGGGACGGGTAGCGAACGTCTCATCCGGTGGGAGCGCAGACATGCGGCCAGCCTAGTCGGGCTATCGTGTCGGGCAGGTCATGAGTGCCAGCGTCAAGCCCCGGCTTGCTGGCCGGCAACCCTCGCTCCGCGGTGGGGTGCCCCGGGTGAAGACCGGGCCCGCCACATCCGTGCCGGGCAAGCGCGGACCCTCGACCGTCGGGGTCCCTGACTCCGGGAGCCCGGAATGACTTCACAGGTCCTCGAACCCTGTCTCAGCACCCTGCCGTCCCCCCGCCTCGCACTGGTGCCGGAACCGGCGCGGCTCGACGTACTCGGACAAGCTCTTCCGGTGGCGCTCACCAGCGGTGAGCGCGTCGACTACGCCAACTTCGACTACGCGGCGAGCGCGCCCTGCCTGGCCGCGGTCGCCGACGCGGTGAGCCGGGCGCTGCCGGAATATGCCAGCGCTCACCGCGGTGCCGGGTCGCTGTCGGTGAAAACCACTCAGCGGTACGAGGAAGCCCGCGCCACCGTCGCCGGGTTCCTCGGCTGCCGCGACGACGACGCGGTGGTGTTCACCCGCAACACCACCGACGCGACGAACCTGCTGGCACACGTCCTGCCCGTCGGCACCCGGGTCGTGGTCTTCGGCAGCGAGCACCACGCCACCCTGCTCCCCTGGTCCGACGCGGTACGGCTGCCGATCCCGGCCACCTCCGGCGAGGCCGTACGGTCCGTGCACGACGCGTTGCGGGAGCTGCGACGCGACGGGGACCAGCGGCCGATCCTGGTCGCCGTGACCGGGGCGTCCAACGTGACGGGCGAGCTGTGGCCGATCAATGAGATCGCGGTGGTCGCGCGGCGGCACCGGGCCCGGGTGTTCCTCGACGCGGCGCAGCTGGCGCCGCACCGGGCGGTCGACGTCGCGGCGCTGGGTGTGGACTACGTCGCCGTCTCGGGTCACAAGCTGTACGCGCCGTTCGGCAGCGGGGTGCTCGCGGGGCGTACCGACTGGTTGGACGCTGCGTCGCCGTACCTGTCCGGGGGCGGCGCGAGTCGGCACGTGGGTGACGCCACCGACGACATCGAGTGGGCGACCGGCCCGGCCCGCCACGAGGCCGGTACGCCGAACGTGATCGGCGCCGTCGCCCTGGCCGCCGCCTGCCGGGCGCTGTCGACGGCCGGCCAGGACCGGCTGGCGGACGCCGAGGCGTCCCTGCTGAAGCGGCTCCGTGACGGGCTGCGGCGGATCCCCGGCCTGCACGAGCTGACCGCCTTCGGCCCCGCGGCGCCCCGGGTCGGCATCGTCGCCTTCACCGTCGACGGCATCGACGCGGCGACCCTGGCACAACGCCTGTCCGACGAGTACGGCATCGGCGTACGAGCCGGCTTGTTCTGCGCCCACCCCCTGACCCGCCGTCTGCTCAACCAGTCGGGCGGCACCGGGACGACCGCCGCCGTACGGGCCAGCATCGGCCTCGGCAGCACCCCGGAACACGTCGACCGCCTGGTCGCCGCCGTGTCGAAGATTGCCGCGGAACGGTAGATTTCGCGGCGAACGCCCACATCGGCACGGCAATCGGAGGGCACCTTGTCGAGGTCTTTCCTGGTACGCAGCGCACTGGCGAGCCTCGCCCTGGCAGCCGCCACCCTGCTGTACGGATCGCCCGCCCAGGCGATCGCCAACGGCGAGGACGTGGCGGACGGGCAGTACCAGTTCTCCGCCGCGCTGTCGATGCCGAAGATCACCCGCCCGGACGGCAGCTCGTACGCCAGCGCCTGCTCCGGTGCCCTGATCGCGCCACAGTGGATCGTCTCGGCGGGCCACTGCTTCCACGACGGCGCGCGCAACCGGGTGAGCGGACCGCCGCGCTACCAGGTCATCGTCACGGTCGGGCAGGCCACGCTGTCCGGGACGGACGGGCAGCGTACCGAGGTGGTGGACGTGGTGCAGCAGCCCGACACCGACCTCGCGGTGGCGAAGCTCGCCACCGCGGTCACCGGGATCACGCCGCTGGCGCTGTCGGAGAAGGTGCCCGCGAAGGGTGCCGTGGTGCGGCTCGTCGGCTGGGGGTCGAAGGACTCGACCGCCGACCTGACCCACCGTCCCGACCGGATGCAGACCGGGCAGATGAAGATCGCCAGGGTCGGTGCCCGCGAGGTCTACGTGACCGGCTACCTGCCGTCGCCGGACACCAGCGCCTGCCCGTACGACTCGGGGGCTCCGTACTTCGCCGAAGCCGCGGACGGGCCGCGCCTGGTGGGTACGGAGATCGGCGGGCCCGACTGTCCGCACAGCCAGAAGGAGCAGACCGCGCGGGTCGACGTGATCTCCACCTGGATCAAGGCCCAGATCGGCGCCCTGGGCTGACCCGGTCGCCAGCGGCACCGCGCTAGCCGGTCACGGCGTACGCGCGGACGATCGAGGTGGCGAGGCGTTCGATGCGGGGCGGGGCGGCGTGGAACCGGAAACCGGTGACCGGTAGCTGGTCCAGGCCGGTCAGGTGTTCCACGATCGGGATCCGAGCGGCGAGCAGTCCGGTATGCGCCGGCCGGGCGCCGTCGGCGGTGTCGTCGACGTTGACCGAGTCGATCCCGACCAGCGTGGCACCCGCCTCGACCAGGTACGCCACCGCATCGGCCGTCAGGTACGGGTGGTCGCCCGCGCCGTACCGCTCGGTGCCGAAGTGCACGTCCCAGCCGGTGTGCACCAGCACCGCCCGGCCGGCCACGTCGTACGGCAGGAACGCGTCCCGGTCGACGGCCCGCGCCTGCTGGCCGGTGACGCGTACCAGGACTCCTTCGAGGTCGGCGAAGCACTCGGCCGGAAGGTCCGCGAGGTCCGCACCGTCGGCGAACCGGTGGTACGGCGCGTCCAGGTACGTCCCGGTGTTGCCCACCATCGTGATCCGGCTGATCTCGAAGCTGGTGCCGGGCGCATAGTGCCCTTCGGACGCCTCCCGGGTCAGGTGCGACCCGACCTGCGGCCCCGGCAGCCCCGGGTACGTGATCGTGCCGTCTCCGATCCGGTGCGACAGCTCGACGATCCGCCGGCCGACCGGTGCGGCTGCCGCCGACCGCCTGCCCTTGTGCGGCTCGGCCAGCATCCGGATGTTGCTGACCCGTGTCGAGCCGACCATCAGCAGGCCCAGCTCCCGTACGAACGCCGCCCCGATCTCCTCGGGCGTCACCCGAGCGGAGTCGACATCGAGCCGGAACCCCACGGCGGTGAGGCCACCGCCGTTGGAGAACCGGATCTCGATGTCGAATTCCGCGCGCCACTGTTCGGATGTCATACGGACACCTTGCCAGCCGCGCTGGCGGGAGCGGTCAGTCGACCGCGAGCATGCCCTCCCGCAACTGCTTCAAGGAACGGGCGAGCAGCCGGGAGACGTGCATCTGGGAGATGCCGATCTCCTGGGCGATCTGGGACTGCGTGAGGTTGCCGAAGAACCGCAGCCCGATGATCTTCTGCTCACGTGCCGGAAGTTGCCGGATCAGGGGCCGCAACGTCGCGCGGTCCTCGACACCCTGCAACCCAGGGTCTTCGTCGCCCAGCAGATCCATCACCTCGGGCCCGGAGTCCTGCCCCGCGACCGGCGTGTGCAGCGACAACGCGCTGTACGCGTTCGCCGTGTCCAGTCCGGAGAGACATTCGTCCTCGGAGATGCCGAGGTGCTTGGCGAGATCGGCCACGGTCGGTGAACGCTGCAGTTGCTGCGTCAACTCGCCGACGGCCTTGGCCAACTCCAGCTTGAGCTCCTGGAGCCGGCGCGGCACTCGTACGCTCCAGCCTTTGTCGCGGAAGTGCCGTTTCAGCTCCCCGACGATGGTCGGGATCGCGTAGCTGGCGAACTCCACGCCGCGGCCGGGATCGTAGCCGTCCACGGACTTGATCAGCCCGATCACGGCGACCTGCGACAGGTCGTCGTACGGCTCGCCCCGGTTGCGGAACCGCCGGGCCAGATACTCGGCGAGCGGGACGTACAGCTCGATGATCCGTTCCCGGATCCGGGTCCGGTCGACATGGTCGTCCGGGAGTTCGGCGAGCCGCGTCAGCAGGATCCTGGCGCGCGCGTCGACCGCCTTGTCCGGCCGTCCCTCAGCGGGTGCGCGGTGCGGCGTGGACGTTCTCTGGTTGGAGATTCCTCTGGGCAGAGTGGCAGGTGCTGCCTCTTGAAGGAGATTCGTCATTGTCGGCCCCTCTCCGGCGAAACGCCGGGCAGTGGCGGACACGCAGCCGTATCGGCCGCATAGGGCTGGCAGACACCCACGTCTTGAGCGCCTTCCCCGCAACGAGGCGGGAGCTAAGCCCTACGCCACACCGTACGCCGATGAGCGCAGACCTCAAGTCGGGATCTCCGAGAACAGCCCCGAATAGGTTAACTACCAGTGGGTATGCCTGCTGGTGGAGGTGACTTCGAGATGCCGATCCGCAAGGACCTGCCCAGCACGATCAAGCGGTCCCCGAAGCACGCCCAGGAGATCTTCGCCGAGGCCCACGACAGCGCCGCGGAGCAGTACGGCGAGGGCGAACGCGCCCACCGCACCGCGTACGCCGCGCTCAAGCACTCGTACGAGAGGGTCGGTGACCGCTGGGAGAAGAAGTCCCAGCGCGGTCCCAGTGACGAGCAGGCGAAACGCCGCCGGGGCCAGCCGGAGACCGAGACCGAGGGCGGCGTGAACGCCGAGGCGCCCAAGTCCCACCTGATGGACGTCGCCCGCCGGCTGGACGTCAAGGGCCGCTCCACCATGACCAAGCCGCAGCTGGTCGACGCGATCCAACGGGAGAACAGCCGCAAAACCCGCAAGGCCCGCTCCCGCTGAGGGCACGGGAGCGCGCCTGATAGAGCCCGAAGGTCCCGGCCTCAGGTCGGGACCTTCGGGCCGGGCGTACCGACCTCGGCCATCAGGTCGCCGTACTCCTCGACCCGGTCCAGCACCTCGGCCGGGGAGAACCGGGGCCGGCCGCCTTCGGACACCTCGTCCCAGGTGAGCGGTGTGGAGACCGTCGGCTCGGACTGCGCCCGCAGCGAGTACGGCGTCACCGTGGTCTTGGCGGCGTTGTTCTGGCTCCAGTCGATGAACACCTTGCCCCGCCGCAGGTTCTTCGCCATCTTCGACACGATCGTCTTCGGATGGTCGCGTTCCAGGTCTTCGGCGAGGCGCTTGGCGTACCCAGAAATGATCTTGTAATCCTGACTGGCGGAGACCCCGCAGACGAGCTGCATTCCCTTCTTTCCGCTGGTTTTCGGGTACGCCTCGAGGCCGTCGCCGGCGAGCCGTTCCCGCAGCAGCAGCGCCACGTCGAGGCACTCCGGCAGCGCCGCCGGCGCACCCGGGTCCAGGTCGAACACCAGCCGGTCCGGGTCCTTCGCGGCGCCCCGCGGACCGACCGTCCACTGTGGCGTGTGCAGCTCCAGCGCGGCGAGATTGGCCAGCCAGACCAGGGTCGGCAGCTCGTCGGCCACGATGTAGTCGATCGTCTCCCGGCCCTGCGACGAGCCGGGTGAAGGCAGATTGACGGTACGCACCCACTTCGGCGTGTGGTTCGGCGCGTTCTTCTCGAAGAAGTGCTGCCCGTCGACACCGTCCGGGTACCGGATGCGGGTCACCGGCCGGGCCGCCAGGTGCGGCAGCAGCACCGGCGCGATCCGGGTGTAGTAGTCGATCACCTCGGCCTTGGTGAAGTCGGGGTAGAGCAACTTGTCCAGGTTGGACAGCTCCAGCTCGGTGCCGTCGACCCTGACCCGGACCCGGTCAGACTTCGCCATCCGACGCTCCCCTCAGCTCCTCGACGGTCAGATCCGGCCGCAGCCGCAGAAACCGCGGGAACCGCAGCCTGCCCGCGGTGGTCTCGTTGCCGTACGCGATCTCCACGACCACCTTCGGCTCGACCCAGACCGCGCCCTTGGCGTCCTCCCGCGGCACCGGGTCGGCGAACGGGCTGCGGTCGACCCGCAATGGCCGCAGCAACTCCAGCAACTGCCGGATCATCCGGTCCGCGAGCCCACCCCCGACCCTTCCCTTGTACGCCACCGAGCCGTCCGGCATCGGCACGCCGACCAGCAGGGCGCCGAGCGGCCGCTCCCCGGGTCGCCAGCCGCCGATCACCAACTCCATCGAGTTGACCTGCTTCACCTTCACCCAGTCGGGGGTACGGACCCCGGGGCGGTAGGTCGACGTGAGTCGCTTGGCCATCACGCCTTCCAGGCCGTACTCGCGACTGGCGACCGTGGTCGCCGCGCCGTCGTCGAAGCTCGGCGGCACCTGCCAGTGCTCGCCGCCCAGCTCCAGCTTCTCCAGTGCCTCGCGCCTCTCGTGGTACGGCAGGCTGGTCAGGTCGAGGCCCTGGAACCGCAGCAGGTCGAAGATCAGGTACGTCACCGGGGTGGTCACGGCGAGGTGGGCCGCCCTACCCGGCTCCCGTACGTGCATCCGCTCGGCCAGCCGCTCGAAGGACGGCCGACCCTGGGCGTCGAAGACCACGATCTCGCCGTCCAGCACGGCGTCGGGCACCTGGTCGACCAGTCCGGCCAGCTCCGGATACGCCGGGGTCACCACCGCGCCGCTGCGGGCGTACAGCCGCAGGTCCTGGTGCGCGATGGAGGCGACGACCCGTACCCCGTCCCATTTGAACTCGTACGCCCAGCCGGGGCCGGTGGGCAACGGCCCCGCGGTCGCGAGCATCGGCCGGATCGGCGCGGGAGGCACGAATTGATCGTAAAGGCGATCACCGGAAACGGCTTCCGGATGCGATGCTGGGCTGGGCTGGCCGCACAGCCGGGTGCGAAACCGGGTGCGGAACCGGGTGCAGAACCGGGTGCATAGCCGCAGGTCGTCGCGGGAAGGAGACCAGGTATGCCACGGGCAATCTGGAAGGGCGCCATCTCGTTCGGGCTGGTCTCGATCGGAGTGAAGCTCTACTCGGCGACGGAAGAGAAGGACATCCGGTTCCACCAGGTGCACCGCACCGACGGCGGCCGGATCCGGTACCGCCGGGTCTGCGAGCTGGACGGCGACGAGGTCAGCTACGACGACATCGCCAAGGGGTACGACCTGGGCGGCGGCGAGACGGTGATCCTGACCGACGAGGATTTCGCCGAGCTGCCACTGCCGACCAGCCGCGCGATCGAGGTGCTGGAATTCGTACCGGCCGAGCAGGTGGACCCGATTCTGTACGCCAAGAGTTACTACCTCGACGTCGACGGCAACGCGGCGGCCAAACCGTACGTGCTGTTGCGCGACGCGCTGGAGAATTCCGAGCGGGTCGCGATCGTGAAGGTCGCACTACGGCAACGGGAACAACTGGCCGTGCTCCGGGTACGCCAGGACGTACTCGTGATGCACACGATGCTCTGGCCGGACGAAGTACGCGGCGCGGAATTCGAATTCCTCGAAGACGGATCCTCGCCGCGTCCCCAGGAGTTGTCGATGGCCGAATCTCTGATCGATTCGATGACCGCCGATTTCGACCCCGATGAATACGTCGACAACTACCGCGCCGCGCTGCAGGAAGTCATCGACGCGAAGGTCGCCGGCCGCGAAGTGGTGGCACCGGAGCCGGAGGAGGAGAAGCCGGCCGCGGTCGACCTGATGGCGGCGCTGCGGGCCAGTGTGGAGCGGGCGAAGGCCGGTCGCGGCGACGGCGAGGCGAAGCCTGCCAAGAAGGCCGCGAAGAAGGCACCGGCGAAGAAGGCTGCAGCGAAGAAGGCCCCCGCGAAGAAGGCGGCTGCCAAGAAGACCGCGGAGCGGCGTCGCAAGTCCGCCTGAGCCCTACCCCTAAGCCGTATAGCGCCCAAGTCGGGCGGTAGCGATCATCTACGCCCAGACCGGGGCGAGAAAAGTTCTTTGCCCTCGTGAGCGGTTCAGGTGGCCGAAATCGGGTGATATGCGTACCCTCCATGATTAGCTGATCATCCGGAGGTCTCTGGGGGGAACCGGGACCACCGAAATGGCAGTCAACTTCAGGGCGGGGTGGACCGGCGTCGGAGGAGCCGGTGCGTGGTTCTCGCCGCCATTGCGGAAGGGGGGGTCATGTCCCACGGATATGCGCTCGACATTGGGAAGAGCCTGCAAGGTCTGCTCGACACCCTAATGTCGGTGGCTCCGAAAGTGCTCATCTTCCTGGTAATCCTCGTCGTGGGGTGGATCGTCGCGAAGTTGCTTTCGCGGGTGATCGACAAACTGCTCGACCGGGTCGGTTTCGACCGGCTCATCGACCGCAGCGGGATGCGCCGGTGGATGGGTTCGTACGACCCGAGCAAGTTGTTCTCCAAGCTGGTCTACTACGCCGTCATTCTGTTCACGCTGCAGTTGGCATTCGGCGTATTCGGACCCAACCCGGTCAGCGACATCATCGACTCGATCGTGTCGTTCCTGCCGAAGGCGTTCATCGCGCTGCTGATCGTCGTGATCGTGGCCGCGATCGCCGGAGGCGTACGGGACGTCATCACCTCGGCACTCGGCGGCCTGTCGTACAGCCGGATGCTCGGTACGGTCGCGCAGGTCTTCATCCTGGGCCTGGGTGTCATCGCCGCGCTGAACCAGGTCGGCATCGCCACCACGGTGACCATGCCGGTGCTGATCACGATCCTCGCCACCATCGGCGGCATCGCCGTGGTCGGTGTGGGCGGCGGCCTGATCATGCCGATGCGGGAGCGTTGGGAGCGGATGCTCACCAGGGCCGAAGGCGAGGCTGGCAACGTCAAGGCGCACCTGGACGCCAACACCGCCCGCAAAGAGCAGGCGTTCTCCCAGCAGCAGTACGCGTCCGCGCAGTACAGCGGCGCCGGGTACAACCAGGGACAGCAGGCCCCGCAACCGGCCCAGCACGCCACCCCGCAGGGCCAGGAGGCGCAGACCGCGACCTACCGCGGCCAGTCGTACGGCGGCTGACACATCACGCCAGAGCGGGCGGATTTCGGGAACCATCCGAGATCCGCCCGCTTGCGCTTACCTGTGTTTCGGCAGAAATGTCCGACACCGTGGGGTAGATCTCACGTCCTGCGGAGGCTCGGGTTACCCTGAACGGCGTGGTGCGGCCTGACTTGGACATCTCCGTACACCACGAGCCTGAGGAAACTGTCGTGGCACTTGCGGGCGAGCTGGACATCGGCACCGTCTCGCGGCTGCGTACGGCGGTTGACGAGGCGCTGAGCGACAGCCCGTCGCGCTTGGTCCTGGACATGGGCAGCGTGACGTTCTGTGATTCTCAGGGTCTCGGCACGCTCGTGGTGCTCAACCGTGAAGTCACGCGTGCCCGCAGCTCGCTGGTGCTGACCAACGTGAGCGAATTCCTGGACCGGCTGCTGAAGGTGACCGGCCTGCATCAGGCCTTCACGATCCGCGACAGCGCCGCCCAGAGCTAGGCCCCCCGGGGGCGCTAGCTCGGGGTCCGGGCGCGGTTGAGAATCTCCAACGCCTTGGCGGCACCGCCCTCGGTGGCGCTGTCACCCAACACCGCGGCCGCCTCGTCCACCGCGGCGATCAGCGCGGCATGCTCGGCCTGCTGCCGCTTCGCGAGCTGCGACTGCGCCAGCAACTGCTTGTTCTTCGCCCACAGGTCCACGAAAACGGTCACCTTCGCCCGCAGCACCCACGGGTCGAACGGCTTGGTGATGTAGTCCACCGCGCCGGCGGCGTACCCCCGGAAAGCCAGGTGGGCGTCGCGGTCCACCGCGGTCAGGAAGATGATCGGTACGTGCCGGGTACGCTCCCGCTGCTTGATGTGCCCGGCCGTCTCGAAGCCGTCCATCCCGGGCATCTGGGCGTCCAGCAGGATCGCCGCGAAGTCGTCGGTGAGCAGCCGCTTCAGCGCCTCCTCGCCACTGGTGGCGGTGATCGGCTCGACCGGCAACCCCTGCAGGATCGCCTCGAGCGCCACGAGATTCTCGCGCCGGTCGTCCACCAACAGCAGCTTTGCCCGTACGCCAGGCGCGGTCATCAGACTCCTTCGACGGTCTTGGTACGGCTGCGGGCGACCCAGTTGGCCATCCGGTCCAGAAGCTCGTCGAGGTCCACCGGCTTGGTCACGTAGTCCGAAGCGCCGGCCGCGAGACTCGACTCCCGGTCGCCCGGCATCGCCTTCGCCGTGAGGAACACGACCGGCAGGTCGGCGAACTCCGGGATCCCCCGGATCGCCCGGGTGGTCTCGTTGCCGTCCATGTCGGGCATCATCGCGTCCATCAGTACCACATCGACCTCGGGGTGTTCGGTGAGCAGCCGCACCCCGTCGGCGCCGTTGTCGGAGTAGAGCACGGTCAGACCGTGCAACTCCAGCGCACTGGTCAGCGCGAACACGTTGCGGATGTCGTCGTCCACGATCAGGACGGTGGCGCCGTCCAACCGCTGTGCCGACTCGCTGGCCAGGTGCTCGGTCTTGCTCTGCCGCAGGATCGGGCCGGAGCGGCTCGGCAACGGCAGCGCCTCGGCCGGCTGGATCGCCAGCGCGGCGGCGGTCTCCGCCGGGAGCACCTCGGGCACGTACAGGGTGAAGGTGCTGCCCTGGCCGACGACGCTGTCCACGGTGATCGCGCCGCCCAGCAGCCGGGCCAGCTGCAGGCTGATCGACAGACCCAGGCCGGTGCCGCCGTACTTGCGGCTGGTGGTGCCGTCGGCCTGGTGGAACGCCTCGAAGATCAGTGCCCGCTTGTCGTCCGGTACGCCGATCCCGGTGTCGCTGACGGTGAAGGCGACCACCCGGCGCGCCGCGTCCAACGTCGGCATCCCGAACCTCATGCCCTTCGGCGACGGGCCGATGGTCAACGCCACGGAGCCCGAGTCGGTGAACTTCACCGCGTTGGAGACCAGGTTGCGCAGGATCTGCTGCAGTCGTTGCGCATCGGTCACCGCGGACAACGCGGCACCCTTCTCGATCGAGACCCGCAGCTCCAGGCCCTTCTCCTCGGCCTGCGGCCGGAACGCCTGGTCGATGTAGCTGCACACCTCGCCGAGGTCCACCTCGACCGGCTCCACGTCCATCCGGCCCGCCTCGATCTTGGAGATGTCCAGGATGTCGTCGATCAGGGAGAGCAGCTCCGACCCGGCGTTGTGGATCGTACGGGCGAATTCGATCTGCTTCTGGGTGAGGTTCTTGTCGGTGTTGTCCGCGAGCAGCCGGGCCAGCAGCAACAGCGAGTTGAGCGGCGTACGCAGCTCGTGGCTCATGTTCGCCAGGAACTCCGACTTGTACTGGCTGGCCGCGGCGAGTTGCTGCGCCTTCTCCTCCAGACCGCGCCGGGCGGTTTCGATCTCACGGTTCTTGATCTCGATGTTGCGGTTCTGTTCGGACAGCAGCGCCGCCTTCTCCTCCAGCTCGGCGTTCGTACGCTGCAGCTCCTCGGACTGCGCCTGCATCTCCGACGCCATCCGCTGCGAGCCCGACAGCAGCTCCTCGGTACGCCGGTTCGCCAGGATCGTGTTGAGCGCGACGCCGATGGTCTGCACGAGGCGGTCGAGGAAGGTCAGGTGCAGGTCCGACAGCGCCGAGAACGACGCGAACTCGATCACCCCGAGCGGCTCCCCCTCGAACAGCACCGGCAGTACGACGATGTCCGCCGGCGGAGCGCCACCGAGGCCGGACCGCACCGTCAGGTAGCCGTCCGGCGCGCCCTTGACCCGGATCATCCGGCGCGACATCACAGCCTGCCCGACCAGACCCTCGCCCGGCGCGAAGATCAGCTCCACCTCGGGCGAGACGTACCCGTACGAGGCGGCGAGGCGCAGGCGGGGGGCGCCTTCGCCGGGCTCGTACAGGAAGAAGGTGCCGACCTGGGCGTCGACCAGCGGGGTCACCTCGGTCATGATCATGCGGCTGACCTCGCCGAGGTCCCGCTGGCCCTGCAGCAGGCCGGAGACCCGGGCCAGGTTGGAGTTCAACCAGTCCTGTTCGGAGTTCTTCTTCGTGGTCTCCCGCAGCGCCACGATCATCTGGTTGATGTTGTCCTTCAGCTCGGCGACCTCGCCCTGGGCGGCGACCGCGATCCGCTGCGTCAGGTCGCCGCGGGTCACGGCGGTGGACACCCGGGAGATCGCCCGCAGCTGGGTGGTCAGCGTGGACGCCAGCTGGTTCACGTTCTCGGTCAGGTCCTTCCACGTACCGGACACGCCCTTGACTTGGGCGCTGCCGCCGAGCTTGCCGTCCGTACCCACCTCACGGGCCACCCGGGTGACCTCGTCGGCGAACGCGGAGAGCTGCTCCACCATGGTGTTGACCGTGTTCTTCAGCTCCAGGATCTCGCCCTGCGCGTCGACCGTGATCTTCTGGGTCAGGTCGCCGCGGGCCACGGCGGTCGTGACGGAGGCGATGTTCCGTACCTGGCCGGTCAGGTTGGACGCCATGTAGTTCACGTTGTCGGTCAGGTCTTTCCAGGTGCCCGACACGCCCTTGACCTGCGCCTGGCCGCCCAGCTTCCCCTCGGTGCCCACCTCGCGGGCCACCCGGGTCACCTCGTCGGCGAAGGACGACAGCTGGTCAACCATCGTGTTCACGGTGTTCTTGAGCTCGAGGATCTCGCCCTGCGCGTCCACCGTGATCTTCTGGGTCAGGTTGCCGCGGGCCACGGCGGTGGAGACGGAGGCGATGTTCCGGACCTGGGCGGTCAGGTTGGAACCCATGTAGTTCACGTTGTCGGTCAGGTCTTTCCAGGTGCCCGACACGCCCTTCACCTGGGCCTGGCCGCCGAGCTTGCCCTCCGTACCAACCTCGCGGGCGACCCGGGTGACCTCGTCGGCGAACGAGGACAGCTGGTCCACCATCGTGTTCACGGTGTTCTTCAGCTCCAGGATCTCGCCGCGGGCGTCGACCGTGATCTTCTGGGTCAGGTCACCCCCGGCGACAGCCGTGGTCACCGACGCGATGTTCCGCACCTGGGCGGTCAGGTTGCCGGCGAGCTGGTTCACGTTGTCGGTCAGGTCTTTCCAGGTGCCGGAGACGCCCTTGACCTGGGCCTGGCCGCCGAGCTTGCCCTCCGTACCCACCTCGCGGGCGACCCGGGTGACCTCGTCGGCGAACGACGACAGCTGATCCACCATCGTGTTCACCGTGGTCTTCAGCTCCAGGATCTCGCCCTGCGCGTCCACGGTGATCTTCTGAGTCAGGTTGCCCCTGGCCACGGCGGTGGTCACCGACGCGATGTTCCGGACCTGAGCGGTCAGGTTGCCGGCGAGCTGGTTCACGTTCTCGGTCAGGTCGCGCCAGGTGCCGGAGACGCCGCGCACCTGGGCCTGGCCGCCGAGCTTGCCGTCCGTACCCACCTCGCGGGCGACACGGGTGACCTCGTCGGCGAACGCGGAGAGCTGGTCCACCATCGTGTTCACCGTGGTCTTCAACTCCAGGATCTCGCCCTGCGCCGCCACGGTGATCTTCTGGGTCAGGTCGCCCTGCGCCACAGCCGTCGACACGGACGCGATGTTCCGCACCTGGGCCGTCAGGTTGGACGCCATCGAGTTCACGTTGTCGGTCAGGTCCTTCCAGGTGCCGGACACGCCGGGCACCTCGGCCTGACCGCCGAGCTTGCCCTCCGTACCCACCTCGCGGGCGACGCGGGTGACCTCGTCGGCGAAGACGCGGAGCGTGTCGGTCAGCGAGTTGATCGTGTCCGCCAGCTCGGCGACCTCACCCTTGGCGCTCACCGTGATCTTCCGGGACAGGTCACCGCCGGCGATCGCGGTCGCCGCCTGCGAAATCGACCGCACCTGGTTGGTCAGGTTGGACGCCATCAGGTTCACCGAGTCGGTCAGGTCCCGCCAGGTGCCGGACACACCGGAGACCCGGGCCTGACCGCCGAGCTTGCCGTCCGTACCGACCTCACGGGCCACCCGGGTGACCTCGTCGGCGAAGGAGGAGAGCTGGTCGACCATGGTGTTCACGGTGCGGCCCACCCGGAGGAACTCGCCCCGCAGCGGGCGGCCGTCCACCTCGTTGGTCATGTGCTGCGACAGGTCGCCTTCGGCGACGGCGCCGATCACCCGCGCGATCTCGGTGGTGGGGCGTACGACGTGCTCGATCAGCGCGTTGACCGCGTGGGCGCCGTCCGACCAGGCGCCGTCGAGGTACTCCACCTCGAGCCGCTCGGTCATCCGGCCCTCGCGACCCACCACCCGGGAGATCCGCTGCAACTGCCGGGTGTGCCGCTGCTGCTGCTCCACCACGTCGTTGAACAGGTCCGCCACCTGCCCGGCCAGACCGGTACGCCGAGCCACCCGGGCCCGGAAGTCGCCGCGCTTCACCTTGTCGAGGGCGCTGGCCAGCTCGACGAGTACGGCCCTGGCTTCGTCGCAGTCCACTTCGACCACCGACGACTTGGCCGGGGAGTTCTTCCGCGGCCGTGCCGGGTTGTCCCGGGACTTGCCCACCGTCGTCATCAGACGTCCTCGCAGTACGTAGCTATGGGTTGGCGCCGTGGCATCCCATCTTGACTCGTGACGCACCCAAATAGCGAGTACGTCGGCACAAACGAGGCCATACCACGGCAGGCCGCCGCACGTGCCATAGTGGGCCGAGAACTTGATTTGACGCTCACTCGGGCAGTATTGCTGGTTGCGACAGCGCGTACAGGGGAGACTGCTATCCGTGTCGAGTAAGGCCCACCGACGGCTTCGACTGCCCGCAGACCACCGGTCTCCGGCGGCCGCTCGGGCTGCCGTACGGGAGGTACTTCAGGAAACCGGGCTGGGTGACCTGCTCGACGAAGCGCTGCTGCTGACCACCGAGCTGTCCACCAACGGGGTGATCCACGCCGGCACCGAGCTGGACGTCGACGTGATCGCCGACGGCGACGGGCTGACCGTCTCGGTGACCGACTACAAGGGCGGTCCGATCGAGACCCCGATGCTGCGTCCCGCCGACGAACTCGCCGAACACGGTCGCGGCCTGCTGCTCGTCGACCAGTTCGCCACCGCCTGGGGCACCACCCACAACACCCACGGCAAAGGGGTGTGGTTCCGGCTCGACCTGGACACAACGGCCGACGCGCTGACACCGGCGAAACGGCGGCGTACCCGAGGGCTCCGGCCGAGCGGTCGGGAATGGACGATGGGGCGGCTCGCCGTACCCCTGGAAGTGGCGGCACGGGAGGCGGAGCGGGAGCGGCCGGTGGACGCCGCCCCGGCAGTCGCCGAGCCGGTCGTCGCGGCACCGGCAGCCGAGGAGATCGAGGCGGAGACCAGCGAACTCACCCCGGAGTCGCTGGTCTGGCTGGTGCACGTGCCCGAGGACGTGAAGCTGCGGCTGGCCCTGCCCCAGCTGATCTCCGAGCTGCTGCTGCGGCTGTGCGAGGTCACCGGCGCGACCGGCGGTGCGGTCTGGCTCGACCGCGGCGACGGCCGGGGCGAGCAACGACTCGCCAACTACGGCACCACCGCCGACGTGGCGGGCGTGGTGACCGCCGCGGTCTCGGTGCCGCTGCCGGTGCAGCGCCCCCTCCAGGCCACCATGACCCTGTACGCCGCCGCCGACGTGAAGGTCTCCGAGCACTGGGAGCGGCTGGCGCAGCTGACCGCCGAGCGGATGGCGATCAGCGTCGAAGCCGACCGGCTGCGCGAGGACGACCTGCGGCGGCGGAGCTGGCTGACGTTCCTGGCCGAGGCGAGCGAGCTGCTGGCACAGTCCCTCGATGTGGAGCTCACGCTCGCCCTGGTGCCCCAGATCGTGGTGCCGCGGCTCGGGGAATGGTGTGCGGTACACGTCGCCGACGAGTGGGGCGACCTGCGGCTGGCGACCACCATGCACGCCGACGAGTCGGCCCTGCCCGCGTTGCAGCGACAGCTCGGCGGGCTGGCGAATGCCGAGATCACGGCCCGGTTGCGGGAAGCCCAGCAGACCCAGATCCCGGTCACCCTGGGCCGGCCGCTGGAAGGCATCGTGGTGCCGCTGCACGCCCGCGGCAACGCGCTCGGCACGCTGTCGGTCGGCCGGCCGCCGGACCGGCTGCACGGCGCCGACGACGTCGCGGTGATCGAGGACATCTGCCGCCGCGCCTCCCTGGCCATCGACAACTCCCGGATCCACGCCGAGCGGAAACAGATCGCGCAGGCCTTCCAGCGGGCGCTGCTGCCGTCCGCGCTGCCGACGCCTGCCGGAGTGGAGTTCGGCTCCGAGTACGTACCGGCGAGCACCGGCACCGACGTGGGCGGCGACTTCTACGACGTGATCGAGGTGGCGCCCAAACGGTGGCTCGCCGCGATCGGCGACGTGTGCGGAAAGGGCGCCCAGGCCGCCGCACTGACGGGACTCGTACGGGACGTGATCCGGGTCCTGGTGCGCGACGGCCGCCCGATCTCGCGGGCCCTCGACCTGCTGAACCGTACGTTGATCGAGCAGGGGGACGACGGCCGCTACTGCACCCTGGCCGCCGCCCTGGTCTCGCAGAAGGGCACCGACCTGCACGTCGAGCTGTGCCTGGCCGGCCACGAACGGCCGATGCTGGTACGCGGCGACGGCACCGTGGCGCAGGTCGGCCGCAACGGCACCGCCGTCGGCCTGCTGGACGAGATCGAGCTGCGTACCGTCGAGCTGGTGCTCGCGCCGGGCGACGCGCTGGTCTTCTTCACCGACGGGGTCACCGAGCGCCGCCGGGGCGACGAGCTGTACGGCCTGGCACGGCTGCGGCGCGAGCTCGGCGGCCTCTCCGGCCACCCGGCACCGGTGATCGCCGCCCGGCTCCGGTCGGCCACGCTCAACTTCTCCATCGACCCGCCCCGCGACGACATCGCGATCCTGGTCGTCCGCAACCTCAGCTGAGCCGGCGGGCGGACTAAGGCCGGTCGGTGAAGTAGCGACCTGGAGCGAACAGACCGTACGGGTCGCAGTCGCGCTTGACCTGCCGCAGGGCGTCCGTACGGGACGTCGGTCCCCACATGTCGACCGCCTTCCGTACGGCCGGTGGGGCGTGCAGCACCACGCACGAGCCACGCCGGGCGATCAGGGTCTGGCGTACGCCTTCGAGCAGGCGTACCACCCGGGCCGGCTCGGTGTCGCCGGGCAGCGCGGCGTACATCGTCGCCACGCCGGGAGACCAGCGGGTACGCACCGGGATCTCCCCGGCGCCGTCGCGGACGATGTAGCCGGCCGAGTAGATCTCGATCGGCGAGGTGGTGATCCGCAGCGCCACGTCGTCGCCGTGGAACGGGTAGTCGTACCACCACATCGGCGGCTTGGTACGCACCTGCAGCCGGCCGCCGCGCATCAGGTCGCGCAGCTGCTTAACCGCGGCGGCCACCTCGTCAGCCGACCCCTCCACCAGCACGCCGATCTGGTCCCGCCCCTCGCCCGGCCCGTACGGGTTGTGCACCTCGATCGCGGACAGCACCGAGTCAGTGGCCAACAGCGCAGTGGCCAGATCGCGGACCTCGGCGGGGCTGCTGACCGTACGGACCACCCAACGGTGTACCTGCGGCCTGGGGGGCAGCCGGAAGGTCGCCTCGGTGATCACTCCGAGGGTGCCGAAGCTGCCGTTCACCACGGCCGCCACGGACTGCCCCGGTGCGACGTGCCGCACCGATCCGTCGCCGCACACCAGGGTCAGCTCGCGCATCTGGTGCAGCGCGTCGCCGTACCGCAGCTGCAGCGGGCCGGCGGTGGCGGTCGCGACCGTACCGCCGACCGTGGCGGGTCCCGGTGGGTCGAGCGCCAACCGCTGGTCGGTCGGTGCGAAAGACTTCTCGAGTACGTCGAGCCGGCTGCCCGCGCGGACCGTGGCCAGGTTCGCGGCGGTGTCGTGAAGCACCACGCCCACCATGCGCGAGGTGTCCACGATCAGGTCGATCGGCATCGCCGCCGGGCCCCAGTGCAGTTTGCTGCGGCCGCCGCGTACCACCGTACGGACCTGGTGGCGGGCGGCTTGCTTGACCACTTCGGCGGTCTCTTCGGTGGTACGCGGTCGGACGATCCAGTGCGGCGCGCGGCCGAGCAGCTCGTCGGCGGCGGTGGCGGGGCCTGCGTGGTCAGCGCCGCATATCTCGCGAAGCTGGCCAAGCAACGGCACGGGTAACTCCCCTAGGTGAAACAGTCTGCGCACATACGTCCTGTATGAGCCCTCGACTGCCTCCCCGAGGACTTCCGTCCGCCCTACGACCGGTTGATCACTTTGTCGCACCCGCTGTGCGGCAACAGTATGACCATTCCCGCGACGTGGTCAACAGTTCCGGCACCGGCGAAAGGAAGGCCCGGTCACGGTTGGGTGAAGTGTGAGACGCGGGCCCCGAGGGTACGGAGACAAAGTGCACGTCCCGTCATGAACAGGCCTGTGCAAATCAGAGTGCGCAATAGAAACAGGAGGTGCGCACGGTGACATCCACAACCGGACCGAGAGGATCTGACCGCGCCGCTGAGCCCGATCCCCGCGTCGGACCAGTCGCGGACTCCGACAGCCCGCCGACCCCGGTCACCGAACCGAGGGGCGGCACCGGGCCGGCGACCCCGACGGCCCAGCCCGGGCCGACGGCACCTGGCGCCCCGGCGCCGGCCGCGTGGCCCGCACCGGGTACGGCACCTGGCCAGCCCCCGCCGACGGCCGCACCAGCACCAGGTGCAGCCCCCACCCCACCGGCACGCGAGTCCCGGGACTGGGCACGGGAGGATCGGCGGGACTTCGAAACAGACGCGCCCGGTAGCAACCGACACGCCGCGACGGCCGAGGAGGACCACTTCTTCGACCGCGACGAACGCATGACGGTCGGCGAACCGGAAGTCGAGGTACGCAGAGCACGCGTCAGCTGGCTCGCAGTGATCGGTCTGCTGTTCGGAACGGTCGGCGTGCTTACCGCGCTCACCGGCGAACTGGCGCCGATCGCGGTCGTCGCCGGCGTACTGGGCGCGCTGTTCAGCATCGGAGGCTTCGTCGCCACGGGTAAGCGGTACCTGGCGAGCCGGCCACTGGCGCTGCTGGCGATCATCGTGAGCCTTGGCGGCCTGGCCATCGCGGCGATGGTCTACAGCGGGCAGTTCGACTGGTTGAACCGCGACAACCAGGTCGGTTGGCTGCGCGACTGGCTGAACTCGCGCATCCCGGGCATGGACAACGTGTAATCGGGGCACCGCCCCCTGGGAGGGAAGATATGGAATATCTGCAGAAAGCAGTTGGCAGCGTTATCGCAGTCGCGCCGAAGGTCCTGCTATTTCTGGTAATTCTGGTCGTCGGCTGGATCGTGGCACGACTGCTATTGAACCTCTTGGCGAGACTGCTCAACAGAGTCGGTTTCGACCGGGCCGTAGAACGCGGCGGGATTCAACGGTGGCTGGGCGACAATCAACCCAGCCAGCTAGCCGCGAAACTCGTCTACTACGCGGTCCTGCTGATCGCGCTGCAATTGGCGTTCGGCGTATTCGGGCCCAACCCGGTCAGCCGGATCATCGACGCGATCGTCGGATTCCTGCCGCTCGCCTTCGTGGCGGTGGTGATCATCGTGATCACCGCGGCGATCGCCAACGCGGTCAAGGATGTCGTCACCTCGGCACTGGGCGGCCTGTCGTACGGCCGGGCGCTCGGCACCATCGCTCAGGTCTTCATCCTGGGGCTGGGCATCATCGCCGCCCTGAACCAGATCGGTATCGCGTTGACGGTCACTCTGCCAGTGCTCGTCGCGATCCTCGCCACCATCGGCGGCGTGATCGTGGTAGGCGCAGGCGGCGGCCTGATCCAGCCGATGCGTCACCGTTGGGAGCGCTGGCTGGCCCGCAGCGAGGCCGAGATGGACGTGGTCCGCTCGCAGATGAGCCGGTCCGAGGACCGTACCCGCCAGATGCCCACCACCGCTGGGGCGCCGCAGCCGGCGTACACCAGCCAGGGTTCTGGTGCGGCAGTCGACCCGACGCATCCGCGCGAGGCGCAACCGGCCGCCCAGCCGGAGATGGCCCAACCGGGCGCCGTGCCTCCCGGCACCGCCCAGCCCGGCACCGCTGCGCCCGGCACCCCGCAACCCGGTACGGCTCAGCCTGGCAGCGTGCCGCCCGGCACCGCGGAGCCTGGGACATACCAGTCGGGTACGGCCACCGGTCGGTGACATAGCGAACTGAACCAGGAGATCTTGAAGTCCCGAGCGGCGAGGAGTCGCTCGGGACTTCAAGATCTCGGCGTGTCGGCAACGAGGTGTCCAGCAGCCGAAGACTGGGTACGGGCCCGGTGTGGCGTACGACGAAGGAGCAACCGACCCCCCGGATGTGATCGACGTACTGACCCTCGATCATCGGGAATTCGAGGCCATGCTGCACCACCTGCGGTGCGGCAACGAGGACGGGTTGCAGGGCGGCGAGAGCGGGCTGACCCGGGTACTCGTGGCGGCCCTGGTGCGGCACGCCATCGCCGAGGAGGAGTACGTCTACCCGGCCGTACGGCGTCAGGTCAGCGGCGGGGAGCGGATCGCCGATCGCGGCCTCGCACAGCACGCCCAGCTCGAAGAGACGATGCAGCAGCTGGCCGACTTCCGCGCAGCCACCGCCGGTTACTGGCGACTGCTCGCAGCGCTGACCGCGGAAGTACGCCGGCACGTCCGGTACGACGAGACCGAGCTGTTCCCGAAGCTGCGCGCCTCGTGCACCCGGTCCGATCTGGGCTGGCTCGGCGAGCGCGTGGCCGGCCTGTCGGGCCCCCGGCAGGATCCGCCCCGGATCTGGCGTACCACCAGCGGGGACCCGCCCCTGATCGAGCAGGTACGAGCCGCCCTGGTGGCCCGTCGCGGAATCAGCCGGTAAGCCAGATTGCCGGGTAAACAGGACGTGAAGTCGGACACCCCGAATCGGTCATCTCACCTGCAGAAACGATAGTGTCAACGACGTGGTGGAGCAGTCGCACGACCCCACCGAGGCCGACGCGGCGCAACCCGCGGAGGCCCTCTCCTCCGTGGTCCATCGCCTGCGCTCCGAGCTCGACGGGTTGCGCAAGGCGATGCGTAACCGTGCGGTTATCGAACAGGCCAAGGGCGTACTGGCTGCCCGGCTCGGGGTCGGTCCGGAGCAGGCGTTCGACCAGCTGCTCGACCTGTCGCAGCGTACGAACACCAAGCTCGCCGAGGTGGCCGCCGCACTCGTCGGCACCACGGCACCGGACCCGGCCGCACCGGCGGCCACGGGGATCTACAGCGACGAGTTGCGCACCCTGGTGACGACGCGGCTGCGGCGTACCGACGAAGAGCCGCGACTAAGGGAGCCGCGCAGCCCGGACCGGGAGGCGCTCCAGTCGCAGCACCAGATGTTCGCCAGCCGGATCTCTGCCGCGAAGTCGTACGACGAGATCGTCACCGGCATCGTGGAGACCGCCACGGTGTGGCCGCCGACGTCGAGTGTGGTGCTCGGGCTCGCCGAAGTGGACGGAGCGTTGCGGGTGGTGGCCAGTCACGGGCTGGACCCCGAGATACGCAGCCAGTGGACCCGGATCCCGCCGCTGGTCGAGGTCCCGCTCACCGCCGCGCTGGCGCAACGCAAGCCGCTGCTGCTCACCCACGACGAGATCGCCGAACAGTTCCCGCTGGCACGCGAGATCAGCCCGAACGTCATGGCGGTGGCCTGCATGCCGCTGATCTCGGACGACCGGGCGATCGGCGTACTGGGGCTCGCCTGGCACGAACGCGCGCGGCTGAACGGATTGAACCGGCGGTACCTGCTGGGACTGGCCGACATCTGCGCCCGCGCGCTGCGGCTCGGCCCGGGCAGCGACACCGCCGACGGCGAGTCCGCCCCTCCGGCGCTCACGATGGTCGACCAGCTCGAGTACGGCCTGCTCCCGATCGTGCTCGATCCGCTGCACGACGCCGCCACCGTGCTCGCCCCGATCATCGAGGGCGACCGGATCATCGACTTCGAATTCGAGTACGCCAACCGGGCGGCGAAGCAGATGACCAGCGGCGAGCAGATCGACCTCGACAGTTCCACACTGCTCGAAGCCTTCCCCGAAGTCGGCAGCCGGCTGCTGCTCGGCGAGTTCGCGCGGGTGCTGCGCACCGGGCAGCCGTACCAGGTCGACGACCTGTACATCGCCGCCGAGCCGGAAGGTACGAAGGCCTCGTACACCTTCGCGGCCCGGGCCGCCCGGCTCGCCGACCGGGTCCTGGTGGTGTGGCGGGTACGTACCGACGCGGACCTGCTGCACGACCAGCTGCTGCACGCCGAGCGGATCGCACGGGCGGGCTCGTTCTGGTGGAACCTCGGCTCGGGTGACCTGCGCTGGTCGCCGGAGATGTTCCGGCTCTACGAACGCGACCCCGGTGACGGGCCCGCCGACCTCGACCAGCTCGAGCGGTACGTGGACAGCGAGGACTGGCTCGGCGTACAGAACGCGGTGGACCGGCTGCTCGCCGGGCACCGCGCGGAGCTGGAATTCCGGCTCACCGGACACCTCGCCGGCCGGCGGCTGCGGTTGCGCGCCGAGCCGGTCACCGAGGCCGACGAGGTGTACGCGATCAGCGGCACCGTACGGGACGTGACCGAGGAGCGGGCGGCGGAAGCGCGGCTGCGCCGAGCCGAGGAGGCCCTGGCGGCACAGCGGATGCGGCTGGAGTCCGAGCGGCACGCCGCCGCGTCGCTGCGGGACGCCGTACTGCCGGGCGCGCCGGATCTGGCCACCACCCCCGGCCTGGCGATCCGCGGCCTGTGCCGCTCACCCGCGGGCAGCGGCCGGGTCGCCGGGGACTGGTTCGACGTACTGACCCTGGGCGGGCGCAGTTTCCTGGTGATCGGCGACGTGGCCGGCACCGGCCTGGCCGCGACCACTGCGGCGATCCAGCTGCGCAGTGCGATGCGGGCGTACGCGGTGCACGGGCTGACTCCGGGCGAGCTGCTCGCCGGGCTCAACAAGATGCTGTGCGAGCTGGACCCCGATCGGCTGGCGACCCTGACGATCGCCGAGTTCTCGGGCCACGACCGGCAGCTGCGCTGGGCCGCCGCCGGTCAGGCCAAGCCCGTACGGTACGCGGCAACCGGGGACGGATTCGTGCTGGAAGGGCCCGTCGGGGTGCCGATCGGCGCGCTGTCGGACGCCACGTACACCGACACCGTGGTCGAGTTGGCGCCGGACGACCGGGTGCTGCTCTACACCGACGGCCTGCTCTCCCGCCGCGACACCCCGGCGACGGACGGGCTCGACGTCCTGCTCCGCGCCGGCTTCCAGGTCGACCTCGACGACATCGAGGCGCTGGTCGACCACGTGACCGAAAAGCTCGGCAGCGAACCGTACGACGACCTGTGCCTGGTCACCGCCCAGGTGCTGTGACTCGC
>WNFV01000839.1_pt1 | contig 57720 bp, 48 predicted proteins | sample 5400101 | NCBI WGS metagenome assembly WNFV01 (sample SAMN13153361, study PRJNA577476) | soil metagenome | isolation source: 115 cm soil or saprolite under grassland replicate 1 | place: USA:California | collected 2016-06-15
GACTGGTCGTGGGGTCGACTGGCGCTTCACGACCGAGGATGCCCGCATCAAGCTCAAGCACCTATACCCTGCAATTCAGGACTGATGAGCTACTAGTGCCTCTGGGCGCCTTGGGTCGCCGGGACGCCGGCGGCCAGCCGGGCGGTCAGCTCCGCGGCGCCGGTGAGCACCTCGAAGCCGTCCACGCGGCGGAGCCAGGCCAGGTTGGCCGCGTGCAGCTCGGCGCCGGGGTCGAAGCGGTTGAGCAGCACCAGCGGCCGGCGCGGCGCGAACGCGGCTGCGGCCAGCCGGACGGCGTTGATGGCGCCCAGCTCGGCGGGTGCGACGAGCACGACCTGGTCGGCGCCGAGGGCCTCGGCCAGGGCGACGGTGTCGCCGTCGGCCGCCAGCGGCGAGCGTGGCCCGCCCGCGCCTTCGACCAGGACCACGCCGGCCGCCGGCAGGCGGGTCTCGGCGACCAGGTCCGCCACGGTGAACGGGGCCAGGCCGAGCGCCTCCGCGGCCATCGGCGGCGCGAGCGCGCGGGCCAGCCAGCGGTGGGCCGGGCAGACCGCCTCGGCCGCCTCGCCGCTCGCCGCCGCCAGCACCTCGGCGTCGGTCGGGCCGTCGGCCTTGTCGAAGCTCTGCACCGGCTTGCGCGCCGCCACCGGCAGCCCGCCGGCGCGCAGCTCGCGCGCCACCGCCGCGGCCACCCAGGTCTTGCCCACGCCGGTCGCCGTGCCGCTGACCACCACGGTCAGATCAGGCAGCGGGCATCACCGCCTGGAAGGGTGCTGATCGATCCGCGCGACCGTGACGCGGGACTGCTCGCTGCGATCTCGAGCTGGCATGTTCACTCCGGCGTGAGCTGTGGAGGGATCGGCCAGCACCGCTCCAAGAGGGCGCGCAGGGCCGCGGCGAGGCCGCGCACCTGCTCCTCGGAATGGGCGGCGGAGACGGTCACCCGAAGCCGCGAGGTGCCGCGGGGCACCGACGGCGGGCGGATGGCCGGCACCAGGAAGCCCTGGGCGGCGAGGCGCTCCGCGGCGGCCAGCGCGTCCCGCTCGGCGCCGAGCACCACCGGGACGATGGGGGAGGGGTGGCCCGGGGCGAGCAGGTCGACCCGCTGGCGCAGGCGCGCGAGCAGCGCCGCGCCCTCGGCGGAGCGCAGCACCCGCAGCGCCGCCAGAGCCGCGGCGGCCGAGGCCGGCGTGCCGGCGGTGGTGAAGATGAACGGCCGCGCCCGGTTGACGAGCAGGCCGACCAGGTCGGCGTTGCCGGCGGCGAAGCCGCCCAGCGCCCCGAGCGTCTTGGACAGGGTGCCGACCCTGATCACCTCGGCGCCCGGTGGGATCTGGTGGGGCCCGAGTACGGCGTGGGCTTCGTCGAGGACCAGCAGGGCGCCGTAGCGGGCGCAAAGCGCCACCAGCCCGTCGAGCGGGGCCAGGTCGCCGTCCATGGAGAACGCCAGGTCGCTCACGACCAGCTGGCGGCGGCCGGCTCCTTGCGCCAGTCGCCGTCTGAGCGCCTCGAGGTCGCGGTGCGGGTAGACGGCCACCTCGGCCCGCGCCAGGCGGCAGCCGTCCACGATCGAGGCGTGGTTCAGCTCGTCGGAGTGGATGCGCGTGCCCGGGCCGCCGAAGGTGGCGAGCACGCCCAGGTTGGCCGCGTAGCCGGTGGGGAAGAGCAGCGCGGACTCGGTGCCCTTCCAGTCCGCCAGCTCGGCCTCCAGCTCGGCGTGGACCGGCCGGCCGCCGGTGACCAGCCGCGCCGCGCCGCTGCCGGCGCCCCAGCGGTCGAGCGCGGCATGGGCCGCCGCCACCACCTCCGGGTGCGCGCTGAGCCCGAGGTAGTCGTTGGCGGCGAACGAGACCACCTGGCGCCCGTCCAGGTCGGCCGGCGCGGCCGGCGCGCGCAGGTCGAGGGTGCGCACCGCCCGCCAGTGGTCCGCCCGCCGGATCGCCCCGCACTCCCCGGCCGCCCACGCCCGCCAGCTCGGCGCCACGATGCCCCTGGCCGGGCCGTCCGGGGCCGGCGAAGGGGTGGCTCCCGAGCCGCTGGCCGGCGGGATCACCCCGGTGCCACCTCGACGATCGCGGCCCGCAGGACCTCGACGAGCCGTTCCAGCTCGGCGCCGGTCACGGTGAGCGGCGGCATCAGCACCACCACGTCGCCGAGGGGCCGGAGCAGCACGCCGCGGGCGACCGCCGCGGCGCAGACGCGCCGGCCCCGGCGTGCCCCCGGCGGGCCGGGGTGGAGCTCCACGCCGCCCATCAGCCCTTCCAGGCGCACCTCGGCGACGGCGGGCAGCGGGGCGACCCGCTCGGCGAGCCTGGCGCGCAGCTCGGCCGAGCGGGCGCGCACGCCGGCGAGGACGTCGCGCTCGGCGAGCAGGCGCAGGTGCCGCAGTGCGACCGCGGCTGCGAGCGCGTTCCCGGCGAACGAGTGCCCGTGGTAGAAGGTCCGCGGCCCCAGGTCCTCGCCGAGGAAGGCGCGGTGCACGCGGCCGCTCGCCACCGTGACCGACATCGGCAGGTAGCCGGCCGCGAGCCCCTTGCCGAGGCAGAGCAGGTCCGGGCGCAGGCCGCAGCGCTCGGAGGCGAACAGCGTGCCGGTCCGGCCGAAGCCGGTGGCCACCTCGTCGCAGATCAGCAGCACGCCGGCGCGGCGGCAGGCTTCGGCGAGCCCGCCGAAGGCCTCGGGCGGGGCGGTGCGCATCCCGGCCGCGCCCTGCACCAGCGGCTCCACCACCACCGCGGCCAGCTCCGCCGCGTGCTCGGCCACCATGGCGGCGGCCACCTCGAAGCAGTCGGGGCGCTCGAACCCGGGAGCGCGCAGCACCGGGAAGCGCAGCGGGTCGAACAGGTCGGTGCCGAAGCCGCCGCCGCCGAGCGACAGCGACCCGACCGTGTCGCCGTGGTAGGCGTCGCCGAAGGCGAGGTAGGAGGTGCGGCCGCGCACGCCCTGGTTGGCCCAGAACTGCAAGGCGAGCTTGAGCGCCTGCTCGACCGCCGCGGCGCCGTCGGAGGCGAACAGGAAGCGCGGGTCGTCGACGGGCACGACCTCGGCGAGGGCCTCGGCCAGCTCGACCACCACGCGGTTGCCGTTGCCGAGCATGGTGGAGTGGGCGACGCGGCCGAGCTGCTCGACCAGGGCGGCGTCGAGCTCTGGGACGCGGTGGCCGAGGGTGCAGACCCATAGTGAGGAGATGCCGTCGAGGTAGCGGCGGCCGTCGACGTCGACCAACTCGTTGCCCTCGGCCCGCTCGACGATCACGGGCTGGTTGTCGGCGAAGGTCGCCATCTGCGTGAACCCGTGCCAGACCCGTGCCGCGTCCCGCTCCACCCAGCTCCTCGCCATGGCGGTGAAAGCTAGCACCACCGCCGCGAGTCGTTGCGAGGTGAGGGAGACGCGAGGCCGCCCATTCTCGTAGAGTCGGGCCACTGCCCCGCAGGCGGCTCGTTTCCTGCCGCGCGGCCGCGAGGTGAGGAGGACGTGGCGATGTGCGACGAAACCAGGACCAGCCCGTGACGGCCGCGCCCGACTTCGGCCTGCACGGCCGCACCGCGCTGATCACCGGGGCCAGCCGGGGCATCGGCGAGCAGGCGGCCCTGACCCTGGCGGGCGCCGGGGCCGCGGTGGTGCTGGCCTCCCGCTCCACCGAGGAGCTGGAGAAGGTCGCCGCGGCCGCCCGTTCCGCGGGCGCGCCAACGGCGGAGGTCGTCACCACCGACGTCACCGACGAGGAGGCGGTCGAGGCCGCCGTGGCCCGCGCGGTCGAGGCCACCGGACGGCTGGACGTGCTCGTCAACGTGGCCGGCGGCTCGCGCTTCACCGCCCCGGTCGCCGCCATCAGGAGCGACGGCTGGGACAAGGTGGTCTCGCTCAACCTGCGCGCGGTCTTCCTGAGCTGCCGGGCGGCGATCCCGCACATGGGCCAGGGCGGCGCGATCATCAACGTGGCCTCGGTCGCGGCCTTCCAGGCCTCGCCCACCATGTCCGCCTACAGCGCCGCCAAGGCGGGGGTGGTGGCCCTCACCCGCACCCTCGCCGTCGAGGCCGCACCGCTCGGCGTGCGGGTCAACTGCCTGGCTCCCGGCTGGGTGCGCACCGAGCTGACCCGCTTCCTGTGGTCGGACACCGAGCAGGCCCGGCGGATCGTCGCCCAGGTGCCGCTCGGGCGCTGGGGGGAGCCGGCAGAGATGGCCGGGGCGCTGCTGCTGCTCGCCTCGGACGCGGGCAGCTACATCACCGGCACCACCGTGGTCGTCGACGGCGGCATGCTCGCCCGGTAGCGGCCCCCCGGGCGCCCGACCCGTTGGCGGCTCGGGACGGCCGTATGCTGGACCGGTGACCGACGACTCCCTGATCGACCGGGTCGGCCGGCTGCCGTTCGTGGCGCCGGCCGCCGACCCGACCGGGGTGCCCGCGGCGGTGCTGCTCGCCCTCTCCCCGGTCGACGGCGCCGACGACCTCGGCCTGGTCCTGGTGCAGCGGCCCGACCACATGCGCACCCACGCCGGCCAGGTCGGGCTGCCCGGCGGTGGGGTGGAGCCCGGCGACCGCGACGGGATCGCGGCCGCGCTGCGCGAGGCCGAGGAGGAGGTCGGCCTCGACCGGCGCGCGGTGCGGGTGCTCGGCAGCCTCGGCCGCAGCTACCTGTCGGTCAGCAACTTCGACGTGCTGCCCGTCGTCGGCCTGTGGGACGGCCGCGCCGAGCTGCGGCCCAACCCGGCCGAGGTGGCCGCGATCCTGCGGCCGACGCTGCGCCAGCTCGCCGACCCCGCCAACCACGAGCTGGTCCCGCTGACGCGCCTGCTGCCGCCGTCGGTGGTCAGGGCGCGGCGCATCCCCGCCGCCGCCACCAGCCCGGTCTTCAACGTCGACGGCACCGTCGTCTGGGGCTTCACCGCCGGGCTCCTCTCGGGCTTCCTCGGCCTGCTCGGCCTCGCCGCCCCGCCGCTGCCGCCCGAGTGGGGCATCCAGCCAGCTCCCTGAGAGCGCTCCCAGGCATTCCACCGTTCGCGGCCAGATCACCACGCATGCCCTACAGTCGTCGAGTTGCCTGAGGGGGAGAGGACGGCGACGCCGGGCAAGGAGGGGCTCATGACCGAGGCTGCCGTGCCGCCCGCCACCAGCCAGGGGGAGGGCACGCCACCGCTGGTGCTCCTGCATGCGTTCCCGCTGGACGGCCGTATGTGGGCGCCCCAGGTGGGGGCCCTCAGCGACGGCTACCAGGTGGTCGTCCCCGACTTTCGCGGCTTCGGCGCCGCCCGCGACCAGGTGGTCGAGGTGGCCGAGATGGACCTGCTGGCCGACGACCTCGCGCGGCTGCTCGACGAGCGCGCCCTCGACCAGGTGGTGCTCTGCGGCCTCTCGATGGGCGGCTACGTGGCGTTCGCGTTCGCCCGCCGCCACCCCGACCGGCTGCGCGGGCTCGTCCTCGCCGCCACCAAGGCCACCGCCGACGACGAGCAGGCGGTCGCCGCCCGGCTCGAGATGGCCGACCGGGTGCTCGCCCAGGGCGTCGCCTTCCTGCCAGAGGCGATGCTGCCGACCCTGCTCGGCGCCAGCACCCGCCGGCTGCGTCCCGGCCTGGTGCAGAAGGTCACCAAGCTGCTCCTCGAGCAGGAGCCGGCCGCGGTCGCGGCCGCCCAGCGCGGCATGGCGCGCCGCCCCGACGTCACCGCCGAGCTGGCGGCGATCACCGTCCCGACGCTGGTGCTGTGCGGGACCGAGGACGAGCGCTTCGGGCCCGAGGTGGGGCGCGCCCTGGCCGCCGGCATTCCGAATGCGACGTTCGTCCAGATCCCGGAGGCGGGGCACCTGCTGAATCTCGAGCAACCCGCGCAGGTGAACGAGGCATTGCTCGATTTCGTCGCGCCGCTATGGATCTGATATCAAACAGGGGGTGACGATCCCGATCTCATCGGGTACGCTCGCCAGGTCGTGGCCCGGAGAAGGCCCCATCCGGTAGCCTGCAAGCGCGAGGGGGGCAGGGGAGGACCGGCCCCTGCCCCCCTCGCTATTGGCGCTCGCTATTCGCGCTCTTCGGGCGAGATGCCCTTGCGGTGGCCGCTGCCCTCCTCGACCAGCTCCACCAGCACGCCGCCGGTGCCCTTGGGATGGACGAAGGCGATCGTGGTGCCGCCCGAGCCGATCCGCGGTGTCTCGTCGACGAGCTGGACGCCCTCGGCGCCGAGGTGGTCGAGGGCCTCCTGGACGCTCGGCACGGCGTAGCCGACGTGGTGGATGCCCTCGCCCCTGCTGGCGAGGAAGCGGCCGACCGGCGTGTCGGGGCCGAGCGGGGCGACCAGCTGCACCCAGGCGTCCCCCAGGGGGAACAGCAGCTCGTGGACGCCCTGGTCGGGGATCACCTCCTCGTGGGCCGCGCGCAGGCAGAAGGCGCGCTCGTAGAAGGCGCGCGCCGCGGTCAGGTCGGCGACGGCGATGCCGATGTGGTCCAGGCGTCCAAGTTGCACGGGAGCGCTTCCCTTCGTCGCGGTCAGGCCCCGGCGTCCGCGGGGCGGTCGGTTGCTGGTCCGTCCAGGTCGAGCAGCCAGTGGCCGGCGCTGTGGGCGGCGGTCCAGCCGGCCGCGGCGGCCACCCGGCCGGCGCCTTCGGCGGCGTCGGTGGACAGCCACAGCGGCCGGCCCTCGGCGAGGAGCCCTGGCGCCAGCTCCAGCATGCTCCGGCCGACGCCCTGGCGCTGCGCGCCGCCGGCCACGGCGAAGTGGATGAGCTGCGTGGTCGGGCCGGCCGCGAACAAGGTGAACACGCCGCTCCCCTCCGCGCTGCGGTAGGCGCTGGCGCGGTCGTCGGCCAGCCGCAGGCCGAGGGCCCGCTCGCTGATCACCTGCTGCGGGCCCCAGGCAGACCGCATGGTGGCCAGGTAACGGTCGAGCTCGCCGGGGCCGAGCTCGAGCAGGCCGGGAGCGCCGGCGCCGGTTCCGGTGCCGCGCCAGACGACGTCCTCCCACTCCAGGCGGAAGCCGAGCCCTTCGAGCTCTGCCGCCAGCCCGGGCCGGGACGACGGCGAGACCTGCACGTGGACGAAGTCGCGCCCGGCGGCGCGGAAGGGGCCGGCGAGCTCGTCGAGGTCGAGCGCCCGGCGGATGCCGAAGGCGTAGTTGTACAGCCAGAACGGGTCCACCTGGGAGGTGACCACCTTGCCGGAGGCGAGCTGCGCGACGCTCCCGCCGCCGACGGTCGACAGGTTGAGGTGGTTCTGCTCGCAGGCGTGCACGAAGCCGAGAGACATCGCGGCCAGCCTAGCCCCGGCCGGCTGGTATCGTCGCGACACCGACCATGGACACCCGAGCAAACGGATGAGCCGATGTTCGAGCAGAGCGAACCTGTCGTCGTCGCCGGCGCCCGCACCCCGATCGGCCGCTTCGGCGGCGTCCTCGCCCCCTTCCCAGCCGCCGACCTTGGCGGCCTGGCCATCGCCGCGGCCATGGAGCGGGCCGGGGTGGCGCCCGACGCGGTCGAGCACGTGATCATGGGCCACGTGCTGCAGGCGGGCCAGGGCCAGATCACCGCCAGGCAGGCGGCCGTCAAGGCCGGGATCCCCATGACCGTGCCCGCCCTCACCGTCAACAAGGTGTGCCTCTCCGGGCTGAACGCGATCGCCACCGCCGCCCAGTACGTCGAGCTGGGCCAGGCCGGGCTGCTGGTCGCCGGCGGCATGGAGTCGATGACCAACGCCCCGTACCTGCTGCCGAAGGGCCGCTACGGCGCGCGCATGGGCCACACCGTGCTGGTCGACGCGATGATCCACGACGGCCTCTGGGACGCCTTCGACCACGACCACATGGGCGCGCTCTCCGACCAGGTCAACGCGAGGCTCGGCATCGGCAGGGAGGAGCAGGACGCCTGGGCGGCCCGCTCCCACGAGCGCGCCGCGGCGGCCGCCAAGGGCGCGCTGCGCGAGGAGATCGCCCCGGTGTCGGTGCCACAGCGCAAGGGCGACGCGCTGCTGGTCGAGCAGGACGAGGGCATCAGGCCGGGAACCACGGTGGAGGGCCTGGCGCGGCTGGCGCCGGCGTTCACCCGCGACGGGACCATCACGGCCGGCAACGCCTCGCAGATCTCGGACGGCGCCGCCGCCGTCGTGGTGACCTCGCGGCGCCGGGCGGAATCCGAGGGCCTGCCCGTGCTCGCGCGCGTGGTCGGCTACGGCACCGTCGCCGGTCCCGACACCTCGCTCCACTCGCAGCCGTCCCGCGCCATCAGGGATGCGCTCGACCGGGCCGGCCGGAAGGTCGCCGAGCTCGACCTGGTCGAGATCAACGAGGCGTTCGCCGCCGTCGCGCTGCGCTCCACCCGCGAGCTGGAGCTGGACGAGGCGATCGTGAACGTCAACGGGGGCGCGGTGGCGCTCGGCCACCCGATCGGCGCGAGCGGCGCCCGGCTGGTCCTCACCGTCGCCCACGAGCTGCGGCGTCGCGGCGGCGGGCTGGGCGTCGCCGCCCTCTGCGGCGGCGGCGGCCAGGGTGACGCCCTGCTCGTCCAGGTTGGGTAGCAGGGTGCCGGGCGCCCGCGACGGGATCGACGAGCTGGTCGAGCGGCTCCGCTCCGGCGACGGGCGCGCGGTGGCGCGGCTCATCTCCGTGGTCGAGGACGGCACCCGCGAGGAGCTGCGCGAGGTGGCCGAGGCGCTCAACCCGCTGAGCGGCCGGGCGGTCGTGATCGGCCTGACCGGTTCGCCCGGGGTGGGCAAGTCCACGCTGGCCAACGCCCTGGTGGCCGCGTACCGGCAGGCAGGCCGGACGGTCGGGGTGCTCGCCGTCGACCCGTCGTCCCCGTTCACCGGCGGGGCCCTGCTCGGCGACCGGGTCCGCATGCAGCATCACGCCCTCGACGAGGGCGTCTACATCCGCTCGATGGCCACGCGAGGGCAGCTCGGCGGGCTCGCCCGGGCCACGCCGCAGGCGGTGCGGGTGCTCGACGGCGCCGGCTGCGAGGTGGTCCTGGTCGAGACCGTCGGGGTGGGGCAGGCCGAGGTCGAGGTGGCCGGCCTGGCCGACACCACCCTGGTGGTGCTCGCCCCCGGGTTCGGGGACTCCGTGCAGGTCGCCAAGGCCGGCATCCTCGAGGCCGCCGACATCTTCGTGGTCAACAAGGCCGACAAGGAGGGCGGCGACACGGTCGCCCGTGACCTGCGCCAGATGCTCCATCTCGGCGAGGCCCGCCCCTGGAGCGTGCCGGTGGTGAAGACCGTCGCCGCGCGCGGCGACGGCGTCGACGAGCTGGTCGAGCGGATCGCCGAGCACGGCGCCCACCTGGCCGCCGGCGGCCTGGCCGAGCGCCGCCGGCGCCGGTCCGCCCGCGAGATCGAGGAGATCGCCCTCGCCGACCTGCGCGCCGAGCTCGGCGAGCTGGGCTGCGGCGAGACCCTGGAGAAGCTCGCCGAGCTGGTCGCGACCGGCGAGCTGGGCCCGTACGCGGCCGCCGACCAGCTCCTGGAGCGCGTCCGGCGGAGCGGCGATGGCCCGCCGTGAGCCGAAGCGCGGCTGCCGTATCATGCGACCGTCCGTCCCCGCCTGGCCGTGAAGAAGTGCGCCGATGACCAGACGCGTCTCCATCCTGCTGATCGTGCTCACCGTCGCCGTGATGGGCAGCGGGGCGACCAGCGGCGTGCTGCTCGGCCGGCTCACCGCGCCGCGCGCGGAGGCCGCCGCCCGCACGCCGGCGACCACCGCGCCGCCGGGGTCCCCGGTGCCCACGCCGGGCAGGGGTGGCAACGCGAACGTCGGCACCCCGGCGAACACGCTGCCGCTGCGGGTCACCGCCCGCATCGCCGGCCGCTCCGAGACCGGCCTCACCGTCCGTTTCGACGCCTCCGAGCCGGTCACGGCCACCGTCCAGTGGGGCGCCGGAGCGGCCGTCGGGCAGGCCGTCGCCGCGGGCACTGGGCGCAGCGGCAGCGCCAAGCTCACCTTCAGCACCACCGGGCAGATCACCGCGCAGGTCCAGGCCCGCGCCGCCGACGGCCGCGTGGCCAGCAGCAACACGGTCGCCGGCAGGCGGCTCGTGCGCCAGGTCGTCCTCCAGGTCATCCACGCCACGCTGCGCTTCCCAGCGCGGGACCGTGCCGGCGTCGTCACCTCGTTCATGGGAGCCTCGACCACCCCGATCCAGCCGACCACCGCCGGACCGGTCGCGAGCGCCCGCCCCTACGGCTTCCGCCCGGTGGTGGTCACGCCAGAGACCACCTCGGCGATCCTGCAGCTGCAGGTCAGCCACCTCCCTGCCGGCGGCAGCCCGCAGACGGGCGGCGCGCGGCTGCTGGTGCCGCTGCCGGGCAGGGGCGCCGAGACCATGAGCTTCAGCGAGGACGTCACCGGGGTCGCCGTAACCCTCGACTTGAGGGTTATCGCCACGCTGCGCTGACCCGCCGCGGGGCCTCGCCAGGGCTCAGCTGGCCAGCGCGGCGGCGCGGCTGCCGGCCTCGGCGGGCTCCACCAGCTCGCCACCGAGTGTGACCGCGGCGAGCGCGGACAGCGGCACGGCCTCGAAGCCGGGCGCAGCCAGCCGCTCGAACGCGGCGGCGGGGACCAGCTTGAGGCTGGTGGTCACCACCAGGGTCGGCACGGCGGCGGCCAGTGCCCCGGTACCGGCGGCGTTGAGCAGCGCCGACGGGCCGATCGCGTCGGCCCCCACCAGCCCCGCGCCGGCGCCGGCCTCCACCGGCGCGCCGAGGCGGGCGAGCACCCGGTCGACCAGGGAGCTGTGGGAGACGGTGCGCACCGGCCCGGGCCGGTGCGCCAGCCAGCCGGCGGCGACGGCGACCGCGGCGTCCGCCTCGCTGTCGAGCAGCCGGCGCAGCCCGCGCAGGGCCGCTGCCGGGTCGGGCGCGCCGGCCGCACGCGCCAGGTGCCACATCGGCGCCATCGCCGGCTGGCCGGCGAGCAGCACGGCGACGGCGGCGTCCAGGCGGGCGCGGTCGCCGGCCAGCTCGAGCAGCCCCTCGACCGCCATGGCGGCCACCTCGCTGGCGCCGCCCTCGCGGTCGCTCGCGGCCGCGAGGACCGCCGCGGGAAGCGGGACGTCGTTCACACGCGTCAGCGTAATGGTGGGCACCCGGTTTCCCCAGTGACGAGCGACCCCCTGCGCGCCCGGCCCGCGTAGCGCCGGCCGCCGAGGCCGTCCCCGGGTGCCCGGGCGCCTCAGCGGCGCTCGCCGGCCAGCGGCTCGGCCGGCTCGCCGCCGGGGGAGGCCGCCGGGGTGACGCCGCCCTCCGCCGGCTCGACGTCGAGGGCGACCTCCCCGCCCTCCGTGCCGGCGTGCTCCGGCAGCGCGGCGGGGGCGTCCTGGGGGCGCGGCAGGGCCAGCTCGGCCGGGTCGGCGCCGGCTTCCAGCACCCGCTCCAGGGTCTGCTTGACCGGGACCAGGGCGGTGACCGGGCTGCCGCCGGCCAGCTCCTCCTCCAGGATCTCCAGGTGACGGAGCCAGGCGGTGAGGGTCTGCACGGTGCCGCCCTGCTCGAGGGAGTCCATGCGGGTCTGCAGCGCCTCGAGGCGGGCCTGCAGGTCGGCGGCGGCCGCCTCGGCCCTGACCCGCTCGGTGACGTCGCCGAGCAGGCCGATCACCTGCTTGACCTTGCCGTTGCGGCCGACCACCGGGCGGAAGTGGGTCTCCAGCACGGCGTCGCCGACGGTCGCCCAAGAGGAGACGGCGCTGCCGGTCGCCGCCTGGCAGAAGTCGCCGATGAGCTGGTCGTGGGCCTCCAGCTCCTGGAACAACGAGGCGCCTTCCAGCGCCTCCGGCCGGGCGCACAGACGGGCCAGCGCCTTGCCCTCGGCCCGCAGGCAGGTGCCGTCCACCTTCGCCACCAGCAGCGCGACCGGCATGTGGGCGGTCACGGCGGTCAGGTGGAGCCGCTGCTCGTCGAGCCGTTCGGCGGCGGCCTCCAGCTCGCCCTCCATCTGGCGGATCCCGCTCACGTCCCTGGTGATCGCGGACAGCGCCTCGGTGCGGCCGTCCGGCGCCTGGTGGGCGACCGCAACGTGCTCGAGCGGTACCCGGTGGCCGCCGCGCAGCAGCGTGGTCGCGCCCGTCCAGCGCCTCGGCCCGAGGTCGGCCTGGGCCGAGAGGCGGGCGGCGAGCTGGGGGAGCAGGTCGTCGAGGCGCCGTCCGGCGAGCGGCTCCCGCCCGCCGAGGCCGAGCAGGCGGCGGCCGGCCTGGTTGAGGTAGAGCAGGCGCCCCGAGCGGTCGACCGTGGCGACGCAGTCCGGGGTCGCCTCGAGCACGGCCTCGAGCTGGCCCCGCTCGGCCTGGCCGGCGCCGCGCGCGTCGGCGAGCGCGCCGATCCAGAGCGCCGCTCCGGCCGCGACCAGCAGGAACGACTGCAGCTCCGCGACCGCGCCCGGGTCGGCCGGCTGGCGCAGGGCGAGCGTCCCGGTCAGCAGCACCGCGGTCGCCGCTGCCGCGACCGCCGCGCCGGCCAGCCCGCGCCGCACCGCCACCCAGGCCACCGCCGCGAAGCACAGCGCCAGCAACGCCGGCCGCTGCGCCGCTGGCAGCCACAGGCCGAGCAGCGGCGGCAGCGCGACGGCGAGGGCCTGCGTGGCGGTCTCGGCCCGGTCGCGCGCCGGCCGCCACAGCGGCTCGCCGGGCGCGGGCGGGAGCAGGCGCCTCGCCACCAGGGCCGCGAGCAGCGGCGCGGCGAGGGCCACGCCGGCGGCGTCCCGCGCCCACCAGGAGACCACCGCGGCGGGCGCGCCCTCCCAGGGGACCAGGCCGGCCGCGGCGGCCAGCGCGACCCGTGCCGTGGCCGCCGCCAGCGGCGCGGCGGCCACGGCGACCAGCACGAGCCGGCCCAGGTCGCGCGGGCGCCGCAGGGCGGGGTCCAGGCGCAGCCGGCCGCCGAGCACCCCGGCCGCGGCCGCCCAGGCCAGCGCCACCACGGCCGCGTCGAGCAGCAGCCAGCCGGCGCCCGGCCGGCTCCCCGGCGGGTGCGGCAGCAGGCTCGCCGCCAGCTCCGCGGCCAGCGGCAGGACCGCGTAGCGAAGCCCGAGCAGGAGCAGCAGGACCAGGGTCAGGCCGGGCCGTGGCGACCACGGCGCCAGCCCGGGCCCGGCCACGGCGAGCTCCAGGCGCGCGGCCGCGAGGTAGAGGACGAGGTAGCCGAGTCCGAGCGGCAGCGCCGCGGATCCGCGCCACCAGGGCGCCGCGGTCGCGGGCGGCTGCACCGGGTGCATCCCGTGCTGGCCGGTCAGGTGCATGTCCCGAGGCTCCCTGTGGCGGCGCGCCACGTCGGCGGGGTGGACGATCGCGTATCTTAACCATTTCGAGATGCTCAAGTGGTTGATCTCGTTCCCCGAGCCGCACCGGGGTCGCGCAGGCTCGGACGCCCCGACTACTCTTGGTGCCAGTGCGTTGGATCAGGGGCGGGCATGCGCCCACTGGGAGGACGGATGAGCGAGCAGGACAGCACCCGCCGGCTCGAGCAGCTGCGCCGCGAGTGGCGCGAGCGCTACACCGCCAAGGGGGAGCGCGACGCCGACTTCACCACCCTGTCCGGCGAGCCGCTCGAGCCGCTCTACACCTCGCTCGACCACCCCGCCGGCGACGAGGCGGAGAAGCTCGGCCTGCCCGGGCTGTACCCCTACACGCGCGGCATCCACCCGTCGATGTACCGGGGCCGGCCCTGGACGATCCGGCAGTTCTCCGGCTTCGGCAACGCCCGCGAGACCAACGCCCGCTATCGCTACCTGATCGCCCAGGGCGGCGGCGGGCTCTCGGTCGCCTTCGACATGCCCACCCTGATGGGCAGGGACTCCGACGACCCGCGCAGCGCCGGCGAGGTGGGCCACTGCGGCGTCGCGGTCGACTCCGCCGCCGACATGGAGGTGCTGTTCTCCGAGCTGCCGCTCGACCGGATCACCACCTCGATGACCATCTCCGGTCCGGCGCCGATGCTGTTCGCCATGTACCTGGTGGCCGCCGAGCGCCAGGGCGCGACGATCGCCAAGCTCGACGGGACCCTGCAGACCGACATCTTCAAGGAGTACATCGCCCAGAAGGAGTGGCTCTTCCCGCCGGAGCCGCACCTGCGCCTGATCGGCGACCTGCTCGAGTTCTGCGCCCGCGAGGTGCCCAAGTACCACCCGATCTCGGTGAGCGGCTACCACATCCGCGAGGCGGGCGCGACCGCCGCCCAGGAGCTCGCCTTCACCCTCGCCGACGGCTTCGCCTACCTGGAGCTGGCCAAGCGGCGCGGGCTGGACGTGGAGACGGTCGCGACCCAGCTCTCCTTCTTCTTCGACGCCCACATCGACTTCTTCGAAGAGGTCGGCAAGTTCCGCGCCGCCCGCCGCATCTGGGCGCGCTGGCTGCGCGAGCGCTACGGCGTGCGCGACGAGCGCGCGCTCAAGCTCAAGTTCCACACCCAGACCGCCGGCGTCTCGCTCACCGCCCAGCAGCCGGACAACAACGTCGTCCGCACCGCCATCGAGGCGCTCGCCGGCGTGCTCGGCGGCACCCAGAGCCTGCACACCAACGCCCTCGACGAGGTCTACGCGCTGCCCACCGAGCGCGCGGCCGCGATCGCCCTGCGCACCCAACAGGTGATCGCCGAGGAGACGGGCGTGGCGAACGTGATCGACCCGCTCGGCGGCTCCTGGTTCGTGGAGCACATGACCGACCTGATGGAGCGGCGCGCCGAGGAGGTCTTCGAGCGCGTCGACCGGTTCGGAGAGGGCTCCATGCTCGACGGCGTGCTCGCCGGCATCGAGCAGGGCTGGTTCCAGCAGCAGATCGCCGACGCCGCCTTCGCCTACCAGCAGAAGCTGGAGAAGGGCGAGAAGGTGATCGTCGGGGTCAACAAGTACGCCGTCGAGGACGAGGGCGAGCTGGAGATCCTGCGCATCTCCGCGGCGGTGGAGCGCGAGCAGTGCGCCGCGCTGGCCGAGCGGCGCGCCGCCCGCGACCAGGCGGCCGCCGAGAGCGCCCTGGCCGCGCTGGGTGCCGCCGCCAACGGTGACGAGAACCTGATCCCGCGGCTGGTCGAGGCGGCCAGGGCCGAGGTCACCGTCGGCGAGATGGCCGCCGCCCTCAAGCAGGTCTGGGGCGAGTACACCGAGCCGCCAAGGTTCTAGCCGGGGGGCCTCAGGGTCCTCTCAGGCCCGTTGCCTATCGTGCTCGCCAGACGGCGGCGGGACGAGGTGATCGGTGGGCACCCTGCTCGGGGACGCGGACGTCTGGGACGACACCCCGGCACGGCCGCGGCCGGCGCGCAGGGGGCTGGCAGCGCTCTCGGCCGGCCTGGCCGTCGGCCTCGCGGTCGGCTGGGCGGTGGCGCCCCGCCCGGCGCCGCCCGTGCCGGTGGTCACCGTGCCGGCCGCCAGGTCCGCCGCGCCGGTGCCGGACCGTGGCGGGCCGGTGGTCGAGCAGGCCACGCTCGCCGGGCCCATGCTCGTCACCGGCCTCGGGAGGATCGAGGAGGTCGAGCCGGACGGCTCCGAGGGGCGGGTCGTCGGTCCTGGCTTCCCCGCGGTTGCCGTCCTGCCCGCCCACGGCAGGACGCCGCTGGTCGCCCTCGGCGGCGACGCCGTGGTCACGATCGACCGGTCGGGGACCGGCAGGACCATCACCCCGGACGGGTTCCGCGCCCGCGGCGTCGCCGGCCGCGGCGCTCGCGTGCTCGCCTGCGGGCGGCGCCCGCTCCCGCCCGAGGCGCGCCTGGCCGCACAGGCGGCGGGGCGCGACGAGACCCGCTCCGTGCCGGCGCTGCTGCTCGGCGTCGAAGGCGGCGGGGCGACCGAGGTCGCCATGGCCTGCCCGGTGGCCTGGGCGGCCGGCAGCGACGTGATCGCCGGGGCAGGCGGCGAGCAGGTGCCCTTCCGGAGCACCACCCGGGGCAGCTCGGTGCTGGCCGGCCGCCCCGGCGGCCCACCGGCGACCCTGCTGACCCGGGCGCAGCTCGAGCAGGCGAGCGGGCCGGGCGCCTCGGTCGGCGCCGTCGCCGTCAGCCCCGACGGCAGCCTGGTGGCCGCGGCCGCCGGCGCCGCCGGCGGTCCCTGGGCCGTGCTGCTCGCCGGCGTCCACCCCGGCAAGCTCGTCCGCATCGCCGTGGCTCCCGGGTACGAGGTGGCCTGGCTCGGCTTCGACCGGCGCGGCGGCCGGCTGGCGATCGCCGCGGTCGACCGGCGCGGCGGCCTGGCGGAGCAGAACCTGGCCAACCGCGCCGGCGACGGCTACGTGCTCGGCTACGACCCGGCCGGCCGCACGGCCGCCGTGCTCCTGGCCGGGGAGGCCATGGAGCGCGCCGACGGCTTCGGCTTCTCGCCCGACGGGCTGGTCTTCGCGGTCTCCTCGCCGCGCGGCTGGACGATGCTCTCCACGCTCTCCACCTCGCAACTGGCCGACCGGGCCACCGCGCCGGTCAGCGGCACCCTGCTCGCCTGGCCGGGGACGAGCGGGTGAGCCGGCGTCCGTGGCGACCCGCGCCGGCCGCGTCCGGGCCGGCCGGGGAGCGCCCGCGGCGCGCCGCCGTGCTGGTCCCCGCCGTCCTGCTGCTCGCCGGCCTCGGGCTCGGTGGCGTGGCGGGCTGGCGCGCGGCCAGCGCGCGCCCGGCCGCCGCCGGTCCTGCCGCGGTCCCGCGGCTGGTGGTCGAGTCGGTCGACGGGCCGGTCGAGGAGCTCGGCGGGCTCGGCGAGATCGCCTACGTCGACGCGGACGGCGTGGTGGGCGCGCTCGCCGCCGACGGCCGCGCCCGGCGCGCCCTCGGCCGCGCCGGCCAGCTCCGCCTCGATGCCGACCCGGTGCCCGACGGCGGCGCGCCGCGGGCTACGGTCAGCGCCGACCGGACCCTCACCTACGGCTACCTCGAGGACGGCAGCCCCGTGGCGGTGCGCCTGGCCGACGCGAAGGTACGCCGCCTGTCCGCGCCCGGGACGGTCGCGGCCGCCGCCATCATGCAGTCGGCCGACGGCGCGGTGGTCGCGGTCTGCGCCCGGGGCGACCAGGACCGGCCGGTGACCACGATCCAGGACCGCGACGGCCGGCAGCTCGCCGGCTTCGGCGGCTGCGCGCTGGACCTCGCCCGTGACGGCTCGGCCGCCCTGGTGCCCGATCCGGCACCGGAGGCTGGTGCGGGCGGCGCTCGCCCCGGTCCGGTCCGGGGCCTGCGGCTCTGGCTGCGCTCCGGCGGGAGCCGGGCCGTGCTCGCCCACGCCCAGGCGGTCGAGGCCGCCCGCCTGGTCGACCCGGGCGCGCGGCCGGGTGACGTGGTGGTCGACGGCGCCTGGCTCGCGCCCGACGCCAGGCGCGCGCTGGTCCGGGTCGCGACCGCCGGCCGGCGGGGGCCCTCCGGCGACCACTGGCGGCCCGGCCCCGCCCTGGTGCTGGTCGACCTGTCCAGCCGGCGCTGGGAGCTGGTCCCCACCGAGGCCTACGCCACCGGCACGGTCGCCTGGACGCCGACCGGCGGTTTCGCCTACGCGCTCCCGTCCGACTTCAGCTCGCTCTCGGACGAGGTCAGCCTGTCGGTCAGGCACGTGCCCGCCGGCGGGCCGCCGACGCTCATCCGGGTGGGCAACCGGGACGACAGCCGCATGGCGCTGAGCCCGGACGGCGACTGGCTCCTGCTGCACGGCGGCGGCCAGTGGCTCTTCATCCGGGTCGACGACCCGGAGGTCCGGGTGACCTACACCGCGCCGGGCGAGTTCGCCGGCTGGCTGCCGGGGCGGGGCACGCGGTGACCAGCGTCCGGCTCGCCCTGCGGGGGCTCGCCGCCAGGCTCGGGCTGAGCCTCTCGCTGCTCGCGGTCACCGCCTTCGCGACCGCCATGGCCGGCGCCGGCGCCATCTACCTGCGGGCGGCCGGCGAGTCGGTGCTGCAGGACGCGCTGCGCCGGGCGCCGCCGCTGGCGTCGGGTCTGTCGCTGGAGCAGCGCGTAGGCAGCCGCCGCGAGGTGCGCCGGCTCGACACCGTGGTGCGCACGGCGATGACCGCCCTGCCGGCGTTCGCGCCGCCGCTGACCGCCCTGGAGACGGTCGAGCCGACCCGGCTCGGCGGCGGCTCCCAGCTCACCGCGAAGCTGGCCAGCCGCTCCGGTCTCTGCGACCACCTGGTCGTGCTCAAGGGGCGCTGCCCGCGGGCGACCCCGCTCGACACCCCCGCCGAGGCGGCGGTCTCCGCGGCGGTGGCCGCCAGGCTGCGCCTGCGGCCGGGCGACGAGCTGGCGCCGGCCGCGCTCGCCGGCGCCGCCAGCTCCCGCCGGGCGATGGTCACCGCCGTCTACCGCGTCACCCCGGACGACCCCTGGTGGTGGGGGCACGACCTGTTCCACGACCCGCGTGCGGACAGCGACACGGCCGACGCGCCGCAGGACGCCGTCTTCCTCGACGCCGGGGCGGTCGAGGCGGTCGTCGGCGGCCGGGCCGACGTGGTGGCGCGCTGGGACCTGCCGCTGGTCCCCGACCGGGTGCGGCTGCGCGACACCGAGGCGCTGACCCTGGCGGTCAGCGACCTCCGTGCCCAGTTCGCCACCGCCTACCCCCAGGCGGCCGCGCGCACCAACCTGCAGAGCCTGCTCGGCGAGGCCGAGGCGGGGCGGCAGGCCCTCACCGTCCCGGTGCTGCTGGTCACGGTCCAGCTCCTCGCCCTGGGGCTGGTCATCCTGGTGGTGGTGGCCGCGATGGCCGCCGAGGCACGGGCCGGCGAGGTCGCCCTCGCCAAGGTCCGCGGCGCCAGCACCATCCAGGCGTTCGCCCTCGCCACCCTCGAGCTCGCCCTGGTCGCCCTGGTGGCGCTCCCCGCCGGCCTGGCGCTCGGCTGGCTCGGCACCGGCGTGGTCGCCCGGTCGCAGCTCGTCGCCGGCGTGCCGGTGGTGGTCACGCCGCTCGCCGTCGCCGCGACCCTGCTCGCCGGCCTGGTCGCGCTGACCGCGGCGGCCGCCGCCGGCCTCGGCGCGGTGCGCCGCAGGGTGCTCGACCAGTGGCGCCAGGCCCGCTCGGACCAGACCGGGCGGCGCTCACTCCTGGTCGAGGTCGTGCTGCTCGCCGTCGCGGGCGCCGCGCTGCTCAACCTGCGGCTCGGCGGCACCAGGCCGGCCGGGTCGTACGACCCGCTGGCCGTGCTCGCCCCCGCCCTGGTCGTCCTGTCCGCCGCGCTGCTGGTGGCGCGGCTGCTGCCGCTCGCCGCAGGGGTGCTGGTACGGCTCACCGTCCGCTCGCGGCGGCTGGCGCCGTTCATCGGCGCCCGCCAGGTGGCCAGGCGCGGCGGCGCCGCGCTGCGCGTGGTGGTCGCCCTCGCTGCCGCGTTCGGCCTGGTCACCTTCGCGGTCACGGTGCGCCAGGACCTCTCCCGCAACCGCCACGACCGCGCCATGACCGAGACGGGCGCGCCCAGGCGCGCCACCATCGACTTCCCGGCAGGATCCCTCGGGCCCGAGCTGGTCCGCGCCGCCGACCCGGACGGGCGCGCCGCCATGGCGGCGCTGCGCTACACGGCCTCCCTCGCCGTCTCGGACGTGGAGGCGACCGTGCTCGGCGTGCAGGCCGACCGCTACCAGGGGATCGGCTTCTGGCGGGGCGACTTCGCCGGCGCCTCCCTCGGGAGGCTGCTGGGGCCGCTGGTCCACGCCCCGGTCGCCCCGCTCGACCTCGGCCAGGCGAGCGGCCTCGAGGTCGACCTGGGCGTGACCGACCTGCGCGTGGCCAAGCCGGTCACGCTGGTCGCCGAGGTGCGCGGCGCCGACGGCCGCGCGGCCAGCGTCAGCCTCGGCAGGATCCGGCCAGGGCCGGTGCGGCGCTACCTGGCCGGCCTGGACCCCGACCGGCTCGGGACCGCCGCGCCCTACCGCCTGCAACGCCTGTTCCTGGACCGCGGCCTGGGCAAGTTCTTCCCGGTCAGCGGGAGCTTCGAGTTCGACTCGGTCAGGGTGCAGCAGGCGGGCACCTGGCGGGTGGTCGAGCCGTTCGACGACCCGGCCCGCTGGTACCCGCTCAACGACGGCGACTACGAGCCGGCCGACCAGGTCTCCTCCGGCAGCGGCGTCGACGGCCGCACCACCGTCCTCGAGGTGCAGGCGCCGTCGACCGGCGCCGGGATCGGCCTGGTCCACGCCTCCACCCCGAAGGCGCTGCCGGCCGTGGTGACGCCCGGGCTGCTGACCGCCGCGGCGGCGCGCGTCGGGCAGACTGTCCGCCTGGGGTCGCCCACCGAGGGGGACGTCACCCTGCTGGTGACGGGTGTCGCCAGGGTGCTGCCCGGGACCGACGGCGAGCAGGTGGCCGCCCTGGTCGACCTCGACGGCCTGCTCGCCCAGGCTCTGCGCAACCCGTCGGCCCTGATCGCCGCCGACCAGGTCTGGACGACCGACGACCGGGCCGCCGACCAGGCGCTGGCCAGGCTCCGAGCCAGGAGCGCGCGGGTGTCCTCGGTGACGCTGGCGACCGGGCGGGAGGCGGTGCTCGCCCGCCAGGCGCCGTCCCTCGCCCTGCTGCTGCTGGTCGTCGGCGCGGCGGCGGGGGCGGCCCTCGCCGCGGGCGGGGTCATGCTGCACCTGTACCTGAGCGGCCGCCGGCGCGGCTTCGAGCTGGCCGTCCTCGAGGCGCTCGGCGCGCGCCGCCGGGACCTCTGGGCGCCGGTCGCGGTCGAGCAGGGCTCGCTGGTCGGCTACGGCGTCGGCGTCGGCAGCGCCATCGGCCTGGGCGCGGCGCTGGTCGCGCTGCCCGCCATCCCGCAGTTCCTCGACCACCCCGAGGTCCCGCCGCCGCTCTACACCCCGGACTGGCCCGTGCTCGCCGCCGCCATGGGCGCCACCCTGCTGGTCGTCGCCGCCGGTCTCGCCCTGGTCGTCGCCGGGCTGGTCCGCAAGGCCAGGCCGGAGCTGCTGCGCGAGGAGGCGCTGTGAACGCCCCCGCCGGCCAGGCGGGGGGCGTGCCGGCCGCGCGCCGCGCCCGCGCCGGGGAGCGCCTGGTCACCTGCGAGCAGCTCTTCCACATCCACCGCCTTGCCAGGCACGAGGTGGTCTCCCTGCAGGGCGTCGACCTGACCGTGGACCGCTGCGAGACGGTGGCGCTGCTGGGGCCGTCCGGCTCGGGCAAGTCCACCCTGCTGTCGATCCTCGGCGGGCTCGAGCGCCCGTCGGCCGGCCGCGTCCTGGTCGACGAGCTCGACCTCGCCAAGCTGCCCGAGACCACGCTCACCGCCTTCCGCCGCCGCCGGGTCGGCTTCGTCTGGCAGGTGCCGGCCCGCAACCTCCTGCCCCACGCCTCCGCCGCCGACAACCTGGAGCTGCCGATGGTCCTGGCCAGGCTGCCGGCGGCCCGGCGCCGGCGCCGGGCGCGGGTGCTGCTCGACGCCGTCGACCTCGGCGCCGTCGCCCGCCGGCCGGTCCGCGCCCTCTCCGGCGGGGAGCAGCAGCGCCTCGCGGTGGCGGTCGCCCTGGCCAACAACCCGCCGCTGCTGCTCGCCGACGAGCCGACCAGCCAGCTCGACCGCGCCAACGTGACCCGCGTGGTCGACGTGCTGCACGCGGCGAGGGAGGACCTCGGCACCACTGTCGTGGTGGTCACCCACGACCCCGAGGTGGCCGCGAGGATGGACCGCACCCTGACCATCCGCGACGGCCGCGTCGGCGCCGAGGGCCGGGCCGGCGTCGAGCATGCGGTGGTCGGGCCGACCGGCTCGCTCCACCTGCCCGCCCGCGCGCTCGAGGTGCTGCCTCCGGGGTCCCGCACGGTCGTCGAGGTGGAGCAGGACCGGGTCGTGCTGCGGCCGGCCGAGGGCAGCGGGGGCGAGCCGTGAGCCCCGACGCCCCGGTGCTCAGCGCCCACGGGGTGCGCGCCAGCCGCGGAGGCCGCAACGTGGTCGACGGGGTCTCGATCGAGGCGGTGCCCGGCCAGGTCGTCGGCGTCGTCGGTCCCTCCGGGTCGGGCAAGTCGACCCTGCTCGCCCTGCTCGCCGGCCTGGAGGCGCCCGACGGCGGGAAGGTCAGCTTCGAGGGCCGCGACCTCGCCGGGCTGGGCGAGGCCGGCCGGCGGGTGCTGCGCCGGGACCGGATCGCGATCGTCTTCCAGGGGTACGGGCTGCTCGCCCTGCTCACCGCGCGCGAGAACGTCGAGCTGCCCCACCGGGTCGCCAGGCGCGACCCGGCGGCCGCCGCCGCGGCGGCCGACCGCTGGCTCGCGCTCCTCGGCCTTCATGAGCGGGCCGACCACCGCACCGACGAGCTGTCCGGCGGCGAGCAGCAGCGCGTCGCCCTGGCCAGGGCGCTGGCCTCCGACGCCGACGTCCTGCTGGTCGACGAGCCGACCGCCGAGCTGGACGCGGACAACCGGGCGCTGGTCGCCGGGCTCCTGCGCGACGCCGCCGACCGGGGCGCGTGCGTGGTGGTGGCCACCCACGACCCCGACATGGTCGAGCTCTGCGACCGGGTGGTGGGCCTGGTCGACGGTCGTGCCGTGGCGTGGGCGGACGGCCGCCCCCACGCGCAGGACCCGGGCGCAGCGGCGACCGGGGACGAAGCGTGACTGGCCCACCCGCGCCTGGTCGGGGAACATGAGGGCATGAGGGTCCGCGGCCCGCACACCGTCGCCGGCCGCCTGGCGCTCGGCGTCGCCCTGCTGGCCGTCGCCGGTGTGACGGCGGTCGCCACCAGGCCCGGCCCGTCGCCGGGGGGTCGCCTCGCGCCCTCGCCGCCGGCGCCCTCGCCGAGCACCCTGGCGCAGGCCGGCCCCTGGCGCAAGGTGCTGCCCGGCGGGCGCACCCGCTGCGCCCGCGGCGGGCTGTTCGCCTTCTGGGCACGGCTGGCCGCCAGCGACCGCCTGCTCGTCTACTTCGAGGGCGGCGGCGGATGCTGGGACTACCGCACCTGCCAGCCGGGCAGCCAGCTGTTCAAGGACCGGGTCAGCGACCAGGACGACCCCGCCGGGCGCGGCGCCGGCATCCTCGACCTCGACGACCGCCGCAACCCCTTCCACGACTGGTCGGTGCTGTACGTGCCGACCTGCACCGGCGACGTCGACATGGGCGACGCGAAGGTGACCTACCGCGCCACCGGCGGCCGCGCCGTCACCATCTGGCACCGCGGACACGTCAACGCGGAGGCCGCCCTGCGCTGGGTCTTCGGGCAGGTGCCGCGGCCGGCGCGGGTGTTCGTGGCCGGCTGCAGCGCCGGCAGCATCGGCTCGATCGTGCACGCCCCGAGGGTGATCGAGCGCTACCCGGACGCCCGCGTCGCGCAGCTGGGCGACTCGCTCGGCTACCTGTTCAGCCGGCCCACCGACCTGCGCCGGCTCTGGGGCAGCCAGCGGACCCTGCCGGGCTGGATCCCCGGCGTGCGGGCGATCCCGCCGGGCGGCTTCACCATGCCGCGCTTCTACGACGCGGTCGCCGCCAACTACCCGGCGGTGCGCTTCTCCCAGGTCAACTTCGCCGGCGACGCGGTCCAGCGCGCCTACCACCGGGAGGCCGGCGGGCGGCCGCGGGACTTCGGCCGCGCGCTGCTCGGCAACCTGGACGCGATCCGGGCCGGCGCCCCCAACTTCCGCAGCTTCCTGCTGGACGGCTCGGACCACTGCACCCTGCCGCGCGGCGGCTTCTACAGCTTCCACCGTGGCCCGGTCGCCCTGCGGGACTGGGTCGCCGCCCTGGCGGCCGGCCGCGACGTGGCCAACGTGGGCTGATCGATCTGATCCATTCGGGGGGAGCCCGAGACAGCTCCCCCCGAACCCCCATCGGGTACTTCGCCGGGATCCCTGTTGGGCCCCAGGCGGCTGCGGCGGGATCCCGTCGCCATGCCTGCGGGGCGGTCGATGGGGCCGTGCCACGGGCGTGGGTCGGCCGCCACGACCGCGGTCGCCATGCCTGCGGGGCAGTCGATGGGGCCGTGCCACGGGCGTGGGTCGGCCGCCACGACCGCGGTCGCCATGCCTGCGGGGCAGTCGTCAGGTGGTGAGCACGGCGTTGGCGCCGCCGAGGCCGTTGGGCTCGAACTCGCTGGCGGAGTCGTCGTCGTGCCAGCTGCCGTCGTCGGTCACGTAGCGGAACAGGTAGCGGCCCCCGGCCGGCAGCGACACCGACACGCTGCGGGTGCCGTTGGCCCGCTTGCGCAGCGGGTGGATCGACGGGTTCCAGTCGTTGAAGTCGCCGACCACCGACACCTTGCCGTCGATCCGGTCGGTCGGGAGCACGAAGCTCACCTTGATCTGGTCCGAGCCCTTGACGGGAATCTGCTTGATCACTGCCGTGCTCCTTGCTCGTTGCGGCCCGCGCATGAAACGACCGGGCTGCCGTGGGCGGCGGCGGCGCCGTTGCCCGGGCAGACCCGGCTTCGTACCTTCCCGATTTCCGTGTCGGTCGGTACGAGCAGACAGTAAAGCAGAATTGCCTGGATCCCGTCCGCCGCCTTGCTGGCCGCTCGAGGACGGGTGCGCCGAGCCGGCACTCGCGGCACCATACGGCCCAGGCGACGGCGTCCGGAGGGAGGCACAGCGTGGCGATCCTGGTGACCGGTGCCGGCGGCCTGGTGGGAAAGGCCGCGGTCGCCGCCCTGGCCGAGCAGGGCATCGAGCACGTCCGGGCGGTGCTGCGCGACCCGGCCGCCAGCGGCGACCTGCGCCGGCACGGCGCCAAGGTGGCGGTGATGGACGCCACCGACCCGGACGGTATGGAGGCAGCGCTCACCGGGGTGTTCACCGCCGTGTCGCTGACCGGCAGCCTCTGGGCCGAGCCGGGCGCCGGGGCCGGTCCGCCTCAGCGGGCCAGCACCGCCGCCGCCGTGCTCGAGCCAGCCCGGGTCCTGGTCGCCGCGGCGCGGCGGGTCGGGGTGCGCCGCCTGGTGGTGCTCTCGCCCGCCCGCCCCGGCGGCTCGTCGCGCAACCCCTGGCTGCAAGCCAAGGCCGAGGTCGAGGAGCTGGTCGCCGGCTCCGGCCTCGAGTACGCCGTCCTGCGCTGCACCCACGTCGTCGGGCCGGGCAGCCGCCTGGCCGAGCGGCTGCGCGGCCCGGGCCCGGTGGCGGTGCCCGGCAGCGGCGGGCAGCGGGTCGCCCCCGTCTGGGTCGGGGACGTCGCCAGGGCGATCGCGATCGCGGACGACCACCCCGGCCCGCTGCACGTCACCTGGGCGCTGGCCGGCCCTGGCAGCACCACCTTCGACGGGTTCGTCGACGCGCTCAACCAGGCCACCGTGGCCAAGCTGCACTTGGACGGCGATCCCGACGCCGTCCGGCGCGCCGGCCTCAGCCCCGTGCAGGCCGAGGTGCTCGCCGCCGACTCCCTGCCCGATCCCGCGGTGCCGCCCGCCCCCGGCGTCACCCCGCTGCCGCTGCCCGAGGCGGTGGCCCGCAGCCGCCCCGCCCCTCGTTGACTACAATCCCGCCGTCGGCGGCGTGCCCGCACCTCGACTCGTGGCGCGCCCGGGTCCAGCGCGGGAGGAGATGCCGGTGGGGGAGTTCGTCCGCCTCGAGGTCGACGAGAGCAACCGGGTAGGGACGATCCGGCTCGACCGGCCGCCGGTGAACGCCCTCAACGGGCAGGTCCAGGACGAGCTGCGCGCCGCCGCCGAGGAGGCGGGCGGCGACGAGCGCGTCGGCGCGGTGGTGATCTGGGGCGGCCGCAAGGTGTTCGCCGCCGGCGCCGACATCAAGGAGATGTCCGGGCAGGGCTTCGCCCAGATCTCCACCAGGGCCGGGGACCTGCAGGGTGCCTTCACCGCCCTGGCCCGCATCCCCAAGGTGGTGATCGCCGCGGTCAACGGCTACGCCCTCGGCGGCGGCTGCGAGCTGGCGCTCACCGCCGACTTCCGCTTCGCGGCCGAGGACGCCACCTTCGGCCAGCCGGAGATCCTGCTCGGCATCATCCCGGGCGCCGGCGGCACGCAGCGGCTCGCCCGCCTGGTCGGCGCGGCCAGGGCCAAGGACCTGGTCTACTCCGGCCGCTTCTGCGGCGCCGAGGAGAGCCGCTCGATCGGCCTGGCCGACCAGGTCCACCCGCCCGACGAGGTGTACGCCAAGGCGGTCGAGGCGGCGGCCCGCTACGCCAAGGGCCCCGGCCTGGCGCTGCGCGCCGCCAAGCAGGCGATCGACGGCGGCCTCGACGTCGGCATCGACGCCGGGCTGCTGCTCGAGCGGCACGCCTTCCAGTCGCTGTTCGCCACCGACGACGCCGCCGAGGGCATGCGCTCCTTCCAGGAGCGCGGGCCGGGCAAGGCGGAGTTCAAGAGCCGCTGACGCCCGGGGGGGCGGCGCGCATGGCCGCGGCCGCCTGGTCGGGGTCGACCACGTTGATGACGATCCCGCTGGCCAGCTCGAAGCCGCCGAAGGTGGTGAGCCTCGGGAACAGGTGCAGGTGCCAGTGGAAGTCGCCGACTCCGGGCGGGGCGGTGTGCAGCACCAGGTTGTAGGGCGTCCTCGGGCCGGTGGCGCCGGCCAGGCGGCGCAGCAGCCCGCCGAGCGCCGCCGCCGTCGCCGCGTCGCCCGGGCCGCCGCCGTGGCCGAAGCGGGCCAGGTGCTCCTCGGGCAGGAGCAGGGCCTCGAACGGCAGGCTCGACGCCCAGGGACAGATCGCCAGCAGGCCGTCGGCGTCGGCGACCACCCGGTCGCCGCCGCGCTCCTTGTTCAGCATCGCGCAGGCGACGCAGTCCTGCCGGGTCAGCCGTGCCAGCTCGGCCTCGACCAGCGCCGGCCGGGCGGCGGTCACGAACACCTGGCTGTGCGGGTGCTCCAGCGAGGCGCCGGCGAGCCGGCCCTGGTTGACGATCACCGTCACCGACCCGAGGTCGGCGTCGTGCCAGGCCGCCAGCCGGCGGCCCCACGCGGCGTGCACCCTGGCCACCTCACCGGCCGGCTGCTCGGCCAGGGTGGCCTCGTGGTCGGTGCCGTGGATCACCACCTCGTGCGCGCCGGCGGTGGGCGCCGCCCGGTACAGGCCGTGGCCTGGCGGCGCGTCCGGCCCGGCGAAGGCGGGGAACTTGTTGGGCACCACCCGCACCCGCCACCCCGGGCTGTCGGGGGCGCTACCCTCCTCCCGGTCGGCCCAGACCTCCGGCGGGGTCATGTGCTCGTTGCCGACGCAGAAGGGGCAGCCGAGCGGCCCCCGCGGCGCCCCCTGCTCGTGCATGAACGCCTCGGGCCTGGCGGCCCTGCCGGCCGAGATCGCCACCCAGCGGCCGGTCAGCGGGTCCTGCCTGAGCTCCCCGGGGTGCATCGGCTGGGGAGGCGGGATGGCGCTGTCGCTCCCCCGGCGGCGGTACGGCGTCGGGCCTCGGCTCACGGGATCCCTTCCTGGTCGTCGTCGGTGGCGGCTGGCAGCCTACCCCCCGCCGCGCGCCCTGCATGCCGGCAGGAGCCGGCGGGCGGGCCGACCCGGACGAGGCGGCCGGCTCCCTGCCAGCTCAGCGGGCGTCATGTCCACAGACGAACCCGGTTGACGAGCGCACAAGACGCCATTGGGGCATCATTGTGGGCCGAGTTCGCCCCCTCCCGCCCGTCGATCCTCTCACCCGCGTCCTCGACCGGGCCGACGGACCGGAGCCCACAACCTGAAGACCGGAGGGACCGGCACGTGAAGATCCTGGTGACCGTGAAGCGGGTACCGGACACGGCCGCCGAGAAGCGGCTGGATCCCGACGACAAGACGCTCGACCGGGAGTCGGTCGAGACGATCATGAACCCGGTCGACGAGTACGCCGTCGAGGAGGCGCTGCGCCTCAAGGAGGCGTCCGGCGGCGAGGTCGTGGTGCTCTGCATGGGGCCGACGTCGGCGCTGCCGGCGGTGCGCAAGGCACTGTCGATGGGCCCGGACGCCGCCGTGCACGTCCACGACGACGCGCTGCACGGGTCCGACGCGTTCAACACCTCCCGGGTGCTCGCCGCCGCGATCAGGACGGTCGAGCCCGACGTCGTGCTGATGGGCTCGGAGTCGACCGACGCGCGCACCTCCCTGGTGCCGAGCGCGCTGGCCGAGTTCCTGGGCTGGCCCGCCCTCACCAACGCCAAGAAGCTCGAGGTGGATGGCGCCACCATCCGCGTCCACCGCGAGACCGAGTCCGGCTACGACGTGGTCGAGGCCGACGGCCCGGCCGTCGTCAGCGTGGTCAAGGGCATCAACGAGCCCCGCTACCCCTCGTTCAAGGGCATCATGGCGGCCAAGTCGCGTCCCGTGACCGACCTCACCTTGGCCGACCTGGGCCTCGACGCGTCCGAGGTGGGCCTGGCCGGCGCCACCACCGAGGTGGTCGACTTCGCGCCCCGCCCCCCCAAGCAGGCCGGGAAGAAGGTCGAGGACCCTGGCGACGGCAGCGCCGCCACCGAGCTGGCCGACTTCCTCGCCAGCAACAAGTTCATCTAAGGTCCGTGGGTCCGCACTCCCCCCGGAGCGCACCACGGGCCACGCAAGGAGGCAACCACCCGATGGCTACGGTTCTCGTCCTGGTCGAGCACGAGGACGGCGCGCCGAAGAAGGTCACCTACCAGATGCTCGGCAAGGCCGCCGAGCTGGGTGAGGCGGCGGCCGTGTTCGTCGGCGAGGGCGGCCTGGACGCCGCCGGCGAGGCACTGGGCAGGCACGGCGCCGGCACCGTCTACGCGGCCACCGGGGAGGGCTGGACGCAGGCGTCGTCCCTGCCGTCGGTGGAGGCGCTGGCGGCCGCCGCCGAGCGTGCCCAACCGGCCGCGATCCTGGTCGCGGCGACCCCGTCCGGCAAGGACGTCGCCGCCCGCCTCGGCGCCCGCAAGGGCTGGGGCGTGCTGGCCGACGTGGTCGACCTGGACGCCGAGCTGGTCGCCACCCAGAGCGTCTTCGGCGGGGCGACCACGGTGCGCTCCCGGGTCCGCACCGGCGTGCCGGTGCTGACCGTCAAGCCCAACTCCTTCCCCGTGCCGGAGCCGTCCGGGGGCAGCCCGGAGGTGGTCGACCTCGGGCTGGACCGCGAGCCCGGCCGCGCCGAGGTGCGCCTGATCGAGCGGGTCGCCTCCGAGCAGGGCGGCCGCCCGGACGTCGCCGAGGCGGAGATCATCGTCTCCGGCGGCCGCGGCCTGCAGGACCCCGCCAACTTCGCGCTGGTCGAGGCGCTGGCCGACACGCTCGGGGCGGCGGTCGGCGCCAGCCGGGCGGCGGTCGACGCCGGCTGGTACCCGCACCAGCACCAGGTCGGCCAGACCGGCAAGACAGTCTCGCCGCAGCTCTACGTCGCGGTGGGGATCTCCGGCGCGATCCAGCACCGTGCCGGGATGCAGACCTCCAAGACGATCGTCGCGGTCAACAAGGACGGCGACGCGCCCATCTTCGCCATCTCCGACTTCGGCGTGGTCGGCGACCTGTTCAAAGTCGTACCCCGGCTGACGGAAGAGGTCGCCAAGCGAAAGGGGTAGAACGGCATTGCTGCCTCGGGAAGAGGGGGTCCAGGCGCGGCGTTCGGCGGCGCACCCCAGCGCCGCCGGGGCGGCGAGGTCCTCCCTGCGCGCCTCCTCCCGCTGGCTGCGCCTGACCACGGGCATCCCCGGCCGCCACGCGCGCCTGCGCGCCGCCCGGGTCGAGCTGGGCGTGGCCGTCGCCCGCTACCTCCCCGACGAGCTGGCCCCCGCCTTCCTGGCCGACTCGCTGGCGAGCAGGCGCAGCGCCCAGGTGCTGCTGGCAGAGACCGACACACGCCCGGCAACCGGGCCGGGCCGCGCCGACCCGCCACGACGGGCCGACCGCGCCAGCCGCTCCCAAGCAGCCGCCCCGGACTTGCGTGAGCTGGGCAAGCGGGCCGTCCAGGCGTGGCCGCGGCAGCGAGCTGCGCGGCGCCTACGCGCCGCCGACGCGCAGCTCGGCGCGTTCGCCACGGGGCTCACGGACGTGCCGGTGCCCGAGCTGCGGGGCCCGCGCCAGCTCGCCGAGCAGGCCCAGCAGACCGCCGCGACGGCCGACGCCGACCGGCGGGCCGCCGCGGAGGAGGCGGCCCGCTCGGCGCGCATCGCCCTGCGCCTGGCCGGTGAGGCCACGGCCGACTTCACCCGGTTCGTCCTGGCGGCACTCGGCCGGGCCGTGGCCGCGGTCTGGGGGGCGCTCACGCTCGCCTGGTCGCGCGTGGCCCTCGCGGCCGGCGCGGCCGGGGCCTGGTGCGCGGCCAGCCTGGGCAAGGTCGCCGGCGGGATCGACGGTTTCGTCGGGGAGCGGAGGCGCCGGCGGGAAGCTCGGACCGCTCGGCGGGGTTCGATAGCAGCAGAGGCGGGTCTTACGGCCCGCAAGGACCCAGGACGGAGAGGAGCCATGGAGGGTTCCGGCGGCGAGACCGCTGGGTGGCGCGGCGACCCCGGGCGTGAGCGCCGGCCGGTCGGGCACGGCGACGGTTCCGACGCGGACGACTGGTGGGCACCCCCGGCCACCCCAGAGACCGGCCAGCGGGCCGGTCACGGCGACCACCCGGCCGCCGCCTACGGCCAGCGGCACGCCGCGGCTCCCTCCGGCCGGCCCGGGCTGCCCGGGCGCGCCGGCGACGACACCGACGGCTGGCTGCCCGAGTGGTGGCGGCAGGCCGACGACGGCCGCGCCGACCAGGCCGCTGCCTGGGAGACCGGCGCCGACGAGCGGGACGGTGGCCAGCGGGTCAACGGCACGCACGCCGATGCCGGGCAGATCTGGCCCCCCGACCCCCGGCGTGAGCCGCGACCGCCCGCCGGCGACCCCGGCGCGGGCTGGGCGGCGGCCGGCGCCGTCGAGGGATCGCGCCAGCCAGCCGGACAGCGGAGCCCGGCGGCGGACGGCTCGGACTGGCCGCCCGCGAAGGGGCCGGGCGCGCCGGCGCCTCCGCCGGCCAACCGGCTGCTCGGCGCCGCCTGGAACGCAGCCGCGCGGGTGCGCCTGTTCGGGCGGCGCGCCGCCCGCCGGCTCGCGCCGGTGGTCACGGTGGTGGCGGCACCGCCCGACCGTGCCCGCCGGGGTTCCTTCGGGCTCTTCCGCCCGATCGCCCTCGCCTGCGTGTTCTCCCTGGTGATCGGCGGCTTCGCCGCGCTGCCGACCGGCATCGTGATGGCCGGCAGCGTGCGGGCGGTCGGCAAGGGCCTGCCCGACCTCTCGGACCTGAAGCCGCTGCCGCAGGCCGAGCGCACCGAGGTCTTCGACGTCAACAACCACCGCATCGCGGTGCTCAAGTCGGAGCAGGACCGCATCGTGGTGCCCCTGTCGGTGGTGCCGCGGCTGGTGCAGTTCGCCGTGCTGGCCGCCGAGGACGCCCGCTTCTACGAGCACCACGGCGTCGACCAGCGCAGCATCTTCCGGGCGCTGCTCACCGACATCTTCCGCGGCCAGCAGGCGCAGGGCGGCAGCACCATCACCCAGCAGCTGGTCCGCAACGCCTACCCCAACCTGCGGGAGCGCTCGGTGGTGCGCAAGGTCAAGGAGGCCGCCCTCGCCGCGGAGCTCGAGCGCCGCATCGGCAAGAGCCAGATCCTCGAGCAGTACCTCAACCGCGTCTACTTCGGCGGCGGCTACTACGGCGTGCAGGCGGCCAGCCTCGGCTACTTCAACCGCTCGGTGCGCACCCTCAGCCTCGCCCAGGCGGCCACCCTGGCCGGCGTGATCCGCTCGCCGGAGTCCGGCAACCCGCGCCAGAGCCCCGACGAGGCCAGGCGCCTGCGCGACAGCGTGCTCGACCGCATGGTGCAGCTCGGCATGGTCCCGCCCGCCCAGGCCGCGAGGGCCCGCACCGAGCCGCTGCGGGTCGCCCAGAAGCGGCAGGCGACCACCAAGTACCCGTGGTTCATGGACGGGGTCAAGCGCCAGCTCCTGGCCGACCCCAGGCTGGGCCGCACCGAGGCCGAGCGCTCCCGTCGCCTGTTCCAGGGCGGCCTGCGCGTCTACACCACCCTCAACCCGGTGGTGCAGCGGGCGGCCGAGGAGGCCGCGGCCAGGTACCGCCCGGCCAGCGGTCCCGACGTCGCCATGGTCGCGATGCTCCCGCGGACCGGCGAGGTGCGCGCCATCGTCGGCGGCCGCAACTGGAACAAGGACCAGTTCAACGTCGCCCTGCAGGGGCGCCGCCAGGCCGGCTCGTCGTTCAAGCCGTTCGTGCTCGCCGCGGCGATGGCCAACGGCATCTCGCCGGACTCGGTGTGGGAGTCGAGCGGCTGGGGCACCCGCGAGGTCTGCGGCGTGCCCTGGGGGGTGAGCAACTACGAGGGCAACGGCAGCGGCCTGATGCCGGTGCGCGCGGCCACCTGGCACTCGGTCAACGCCGTCTACGGCCGGCTGATGGAGCAGCTCTGCCCCGCCAAGGTGGTCGAGATGGCGCAGAAGGACCTGGGCGTCGCGCTGCTCGGCAACCAGCAGAAGCTGCCGTCGATCGCGCTCGGCTCCGCCAACGTGCTCCCGATCGACATGGCGGCGGCCTACGCGACCTTCGCCAACATGGGCGTCTACCACAAGCCCAGGTTCGTCAACAGGGTCGTCTACCACGGCAAGGTCGTCTTCGACGATTCCAGGGACCCGGGCGTGCAGCGCATCCAGCCGGCGCTCGCCTACGAGGTCAACGACGTGCTCAAGGGCGTGATCTCCAACGGCACCGCGGTGGCCGCCCAGATCGGCCGGCCGGCCGCGGGCAAGACCGGCACCACCCAGGACTACCGCGACGCCTGGTTCGTCGGCTACACGCCCAGGCTCGCCACCGCCGTGTGGATGGGCAACCCGAAGGAGGAGCTGCCGATGCGCAACGTCAACGGGGTGGCCCGCGTCACCGGCGGCTCCTTCCCGGCGCGCATCTGGCGCGACTTCACCAGCCAGGTGCTGGAGGGCACCCCGGGGGAAGACTGGCAGCGCCCGCCCGACCAGCTCAACTTCACCGTGCTGCCGCCACCGCCGCCGTCCACCACCACCCCGCCGTTCCCGAGCTTCACCCTCCCGCCGGGCTTCCCCGGCGGCCCGCCGAACACCGGGCCCGGCCGCCCCAAGCCCCCGTTCCCGCCGACCACCCTGACGGGCGACCCGCGCCGGCCGTAGCGCCGGGGCCGCCTCGGCAGGTCGCGGCGGTCGCCGCGAGCCGGCGGCGTTGGCATACTCGGACCATGCCGTACCTCGACTACGCAGCCAGCGCCCCGCTCCGGCCCGAGGCGCTCGCCGCCATGCTCCCGCTCCTCGAGCGGCCGGCCGCCAACCCGTCCAGCCAGCACGGCCCCGGCCGGGCCGCCCGCGCCGCCGTCGAGACCGCCAGGGAGCAGGTCGCCGCCCTGGTCGGCGCCGCCCCCTCGCAGGTGGTGTTCACCTCGGGCGGCACCGAGGCCGACAACCTGGCCGTCAAGGGCAGCGTGCTGGCACGCGAGCCCGGCGCCCGTCACCTGGTCGCCTCCGCGGTCGAGCACCACGCCGTGCTCCACGCCGCCGAGTGGGCCGTGGCCGAGGCGGGCGGCAGCCTCGACCTGGCCCCGGTCGACCAGGCCGGCCGGGTCGACCTCGACGGGCTGGCGGCGGCGCTGCGGCCTGGCCAGACCGCGCTGGTCGCGGTGATGGCCGCCAACAACGAGGTCGGGACCGGGCAGCCGGTCGCCGGCGCCGCCGAGCTGGCCCACCAGGCCGGTGCGCTGCTGCTCTGCGACGCGGTGCAGGCCGCCGGCTCGCCAGGGGTGGACCTGGCCGGCGACGGCGTCGACCTGCTCGCCCTCGCCGCCCACAAGCTCGGCGGGCCGACCGGGGTCGGCGCCCTGGTGGTCCGGCCGGGCCTCGACCTGCACCCGCTGCTGCACGGCGGCGGGCAGGAGCGCGGGCTACGCTCCGGCACCATGCCGGCGGCGGCGCTGGCCGGCTTCGGGGCGGCCGCCGACCTCGCCCGGGCCGAGCGCGCCAGCCACGGCGCCCGCCTCACCCGGCTCCGGGAACGCCTCCTCGGAGCCCTGCTACGCGCCGAGCCCGCCCTGGTGGTCAACGGCGACCCGGGCGGCGACGCCGGCTCACCGCGGCGAGCCAGCCTGCCGGGGCTGCTGTCGGTGCGCTTCCCGGGGCGGCGCGCCGAGGACCTGCTGCTGCTGCTCGACCGGGCCGGGGTCGCCTGCTCGTCCGGGTCGGCCTGCGCCAGCGGCGCGGTGAGCGCCTCCCACGTGCTGCTCGCCATGGGCCGCGGCCCGGCGGAGGCGCGCGAGACGATCCGCTTCAGCCTCGGCTGGGGGTCCACCGAGGCCGACGTGGACGAGACCGGCGCCGCGATCCGCGACGCCCTCGCCGTCCTGCCCGCCAGCGCCGCCCCGTCGGAGGCGCGCGAGGCCAGGTCGCCGGGGGCGCGCGAGGCCATGTCGCCGGCAGCGCACGAGGCCCCGGCCGGAGGCGTCCGGTGAGCCCCCGGCGCGTGCTCGTGGCGATGAGCGGCGGGGTGGACTCCTCGGTGGCGGCCGCGCTCCTCGCCGAGCAGGGCTGGGACGTCACCGGCGTGCACCTCAAGCTCGCCGACACGCCGGCGCACGCCCAGGTGCAGGGCAAGGGCTGCTGCACGCTGGCCGACGCGGACGACGCCCGGCGGGTCGCCGACACCATCGGCATCCCCTTCTACGTCTGGGACTTCGTCGAGGAGTTCCAGCAGGCGGTGGTCGACGACTTCGCCGCCGAGTACGCCCGCGGCCGCACCCCCAACCCCTGCGCGCGCTGCAACGAGCACGTCAAGGTGGTCGGGCTGCTCGCCCGGGCGCGCACGCTCGGCTTCGACGCGCTCGCCACCGGCCACTACGCCCGAGTCGAGGCCGGCCGCCTCTACCGGGCGGCGGACGCGGCCAAGGACCAGTCCTACGTGCTCTACATGCTCGGTCCGGAGGAGCTCGCCCGGCTGCGCCTGCCCGTCGGCGAGATGACCAAGCCGGAGGTGCGCGCGACCGCCGCCCGGCTCGGGCTGCGCACCGCGGCCAAGCCGGAGTCCTACGACGTCTGCTTCATCCCCGACGGCGACACCGCCGGCTGGCTGGAGCGCCGCCTCGGCCGCCAGCCGGGCGCGGTGGTCGACACCGCCGGGCGGGCGCTCGGCAGCCACCAGGGCGCCTACCGGTTCACCGTGGGGCAGCGCCGCGGCCTCGGCATCGCCGCGCCGACCCCCCGCTACGTGCTCCGCGTCGAGCCCGCGGGCCAGCGCGTGGTCGTCGGCGAGCGCGCCGAGCTGGCGGTCCGGACGGTGGAGCTGGAGCGGGCCAGCGCGACCGATGGCCTCGGCCTGCGGCCAGGGCCGGCTCGCGTGCGCCTGCGCTCGCACGGCGCCGAGATCGGCTGCGAGGTGGTGCCGCTCGGCGGCGGCCGGGTCCGCCTCGACCTGGACGAGCCGTGCCACGGGGTCGCCCCCGGGCAGGCGGGCGTCCTCTACGACGACGACCTGGTGCTCGGCGGCGGGACCGTGGCCGCCACCGCCGCGGCGGTCCCCGGCGGATGAGCGCGGCGCCGGGCGCGACCGCGGACACCTGGTGCCCGCGCTGCGACGACCTGGCCGCCGTCGCCCCCGGCACGCCATGCGCCACCTGCGCCGCCCCTCGCCTCCTGATCGACCAGCCCCGCCCCCGGACCCGCCCCGCGGCGGGTCACCGGAACCGGCCAGCCAGCCGAGCCCGCACCCGCCCCGCCGCCGGCGGCCGGACACGGCACGCCGCGGTCGGGACGCCTCCGGGCGCCGCCGGCCATTCCTGGAACGGCTCCGGCCCAGGCGCCGCCGGCGAGGACCTCGCGGGCGGCGAGGTGCAGGCGGACGGCGGGGTCCTGGGGGACGGCGAGGCCGTGCGTCCCTCCTCGGCGGGGGCGGCGGCGGAGGCCCAGGCGGGCGGGTCCGCGACAGGCGCGGCGGATGGCGGGGAGGTGCCGCCGCACTCCGGCGTCGGGGACGGCGTGGCCGGAGCTCCGGAAGGGCCGGCGACGGTGGTGAGGCCCGTCGGGGGCTGGCGGGGGAGTGCGCGGCCCTCGCGGTGGCTCGTGGTGGGCGTGGTCGGCGCCGGGGTCGTCCTGGTGGGACTTGGCAGGCTCCTGCCGAGCGTGCCGGTGGGCGCGCAGCCGGGCCAGGCCGCCGCGGCGGCGAGCCAGCCGCGGGCCAGGCCGCAGGTGCTGCTGCCGACCGCGCGGCCGCGGGTGGCGCTGCCTGGCCGCGGGCCGATGCTCGGGCGGGGCGCCTCCGGGTGGATGGTGGTCGAGTACGACGGCTGGCTGTGGCGCCAGCCGCTCGGCGGCGGCGCCCCGCACCCGGTCGCGCGGCTGCCGCAGGGCGCCACCAGGGTCTCGCTCTCGCCACGTGGCGACCGGCTGGTGCTGGTGCGCAGCAGTCGCTTCCATTCCTGGCAGACGCGGGTCGAGGTGCGCTCCCTGGTCGGCGGGGTGCTGCAGGAGGGCGCCACCGGCTCCGGCCCGGTCTGGAGCAGCGACGGCCGGCTCGCCTTCGTCACCGCGGGGGAGGGCGGCTGGGTGGGGACGTCTCCCAGCCGGAGCCGCCATCCCAGCGGACCGGAGCTGCACCTCGTCGGCGCGGGCAAGGTCGAGGTGCTGGTGCTGCCGCGCGGGCTGCACGGCGCCAAGCTCGGCTGGAGCGGCGACGGCCACCCCGTCCTGCTCGCGCCGGACCCGCGCAGCGGGCTGTTCGAGGTGGAGCACGGCCACGTGCGGCGGGTGCTGCCGGCCGGGCACGCCACGCTGGCCCGGGGCCGCGACGGGGCGCTGACCACCGGCCTGCTGCGTCCGCGTGACGCGGCCGGCCCACTCGGCGCACAGCTGGTCTCGGTGCCCAGCTCCCTGGCCGTCCTGGCACCCGACGGGCGCCGGGTGGCGCTCGTCACCGGCCCCGCCGAGCAGCCCAAGCTCGAGGTCCGCGCCGCCGGCCGGCGCACCACCTCCGGCCTGCCCGCCGACCGCTACCGCAGCCTGCACTGGTCGCCCGGCGGCAACTTCGTCTGGGTCCAGGGCGAGCAGGCCGTGTTCGCCGTCGAGGTGGCCAGCGGCCGCGTGGTCGGAGCCGGCCCCGCCCTGCCCGGCAACGCCGCGGTGCTCGGCTTCACCTCCTAGCCCGCGGTACCCGATGGGGGTCGGGGTGGAGCCGTCCCGGGCTCCCGGATGAGACTCGACCTGGGCCGCGGCATGGAGCATCATTCGATATCGCCAGATATCTTCAGCTCTGAGGGAGGTGGCACGGTGTCGGAGCTGACGCAGCTGCTGCTGAAGGCAGTCCGGGGTCTTCCCGACGACGAACGGGACAAGGTGATCGAAGAGCTGCTCGAGGTGAGCCTGGGAGCCGGTCGGGTCGTCGAGCTGCCGCGCGAGGCCGTGGCCGGCCTGCCCGAGCAGCTGCCGTCCCGGCTGTTCCTGGGGGAGCCCAGGCTGGAGCTGCTCAAGGGCACTCCAGGGGCGGGGGAGTCGCTGACCATGGTGCCCGCCCGGCTCTCGACCGAGCAGCATGAGCGCTTGAAGCAGTGGTGCCAGGCCAACGGCTTCACCATGGCGGTCGTGCTGCGCGGCCTGGTCGCGCGCTTCCTCGACGAGCAGGACCGCCGAAAGGGCGGCGCGGCCACGTCCGCGGCCGAGTAGCCGCCGCCTCAGATCAGGTCGAGGAGCGCCGCCCAGCCGGCGGCCGACGGCTGGGCGATGACGTGGTCGGCGTGGGCGAGGGCGGACGGGTGGCCGCCGTCGACCGCGCAGGCGACCTTGGCGGCCGCGAGCAGCTCGACGTCGTTGGCGCCGTCGCCGACGGCGAGGACCCGGTCGGCGTCGAGCCCCCGCTCGCGGCAGAACGCGATCACCCCGCTCCACTTGCTGATCCCGCACGGCCGCACCTGCAGGGTCGAGCCGCCGTAGACGAGGTCGGGCGTGACGCTGGCGCTGCCCGCCGCGCCCACCGCCGTGGCGATCTCGACGAGCGCGGCGGCGTCGCCGCCGACCACGGTGAAGGTGAGCACCGGGTCGGTCTCGACCACCCGCGCCAGGTCGGCCTCCGCGGTCCAGGCGCGGTTGCGGGCGAGGTGGCCGGGGTGGGTGGCCGGGCGCGGCCCGACCAGCAGCTCCGCTGTCGGGTGCTCGACGAACAGGCACGGTTCGAGGCCGGCGGCGAGGAACGCCCGCAGCACCAGCCGGGCCGCATCGGGGGTGAAGGCGGCCTGGTGGAAGGTGTGGCCGTTGCGCAGGTCACGGCCGACCGCGCCGTCGAGCATGATCGCCGGCCCGGCCAGCCCTGCCGGGTCGAGCACCCAGCTCGCGCTGCGTGGCCGCCGCCCCGTCGCGACCACCACCGGGACGCCGGCCGCGACGATCGTCCGGACGGCGGCGGCGGTGCGTGGGTGGATGTTCTCTGCCGGGTCGGACAGTGTGCCGTCGAGATCCGTCACGACCAGCTCGATGGCGCCGTTGCGCATGCAGGCAGCGTACCTCCTACGTGCCCGGTCGGGGCACCGGGTGCGCTCCCGGGGCGCGTCGGCGCCTGGCGCCGCACTGTGGACGACTCCGCACCACTGGCGGGCGGTGTCGACCAGGTGAGCGATACTGTGGGTGGTCGGGGTCGAGGAGAGGGGACCGGGAGGAGCTTGGTGTCGCCATCGGTCGAGGAGGCCGGCAACCGGGTCGACGAGCTGCGTGCGCGGCTCACCGACGCCTCCTACCGCTATTACGTGCTGAGCGACCCGGACATCTCCGACGCCGAGTACGACGAGCTCCTGCGCGCGCTCGGCGCCCTCGAGGAGCAGTACCCGGACCTGGTCACCGCCGACTCGCCCACCCAGACGGTGGGGGCGCCCCACGCGGCGGCCTTCGCCCCGGTGCGCCACCGGGTCGCCATGCTCTCGCTCGACAACGCCTTCTCGCTCGAGGAGCTGGCCTCCTGGGGGACCCGTACCGAGCGCCTGGTCGACCAGGTCGACGCGTACGTGTGCGAGCTGAAGATCGACGGCGTCGCCGTCTCCCTGCAGTACGAGGACGGCCGCCTGGTGCGCGCCGCCACCAGGGGCAACGGCCTGGTCGGCGACGACATCACCCCCAACGTGCGCACCGTCCCCAACGTGCCGCAGCGCCTCGCCCAGCGGGACGCGCCGCGCGCGTTCGAGGTCCGCGGCGAGATCTACTTCCCGGGCGACGCCTTCGAGGAGCTGAACCGCCGCCAGGCTGCCGAGGACAAGCAGGTCTACGCCAACCCGCGCAACGCCGCCTCTGGCGCGCTCCGCCAGAAGGATCCGAGGATCACCGCCGAACGGGGGCTCAAGCTGCTGTGCCACTCGTTCGGCCTGGCCGAGGGGCTCAGGTTCGCCTCCCACTCCGAGTTCCTGAAGTTCTGCGAGTCGGCCGGCCTGCCGGTGGCGAAGGAGACCAGGCGGGCGGCCACCCTCGAGGAGGTCGAGGCGTTCGTCGCCCACTGGGCCGAGCACCGCCACGACCTCGAGTACGAGATCGACGGGGTGGTGGTCAAGGTCGACTCCTCGCGCCAGCAGGAGGAGCTCGGCCACACCTCCCGCTTCCCGCGCTGGGCGATCGCCTACAAGTACCCGCCGGAGGAGCGCACCACCATGCTGCGCGACATCATGGTGTCGATCGGGCGGACCGGCGCGGCCACCCCCTTCGCGGTGCTGGAGCCCGTGCTGGTGGCCGGCTCCACGATCGGCCTGGCCACCTTGCACAACGTCGACGACCTCACGCGCAAGGACGTGCGCCCGGGCGACACCGTGTTCGTGCGCAAGGCCGGCGACGTCATCCCCGAGGTGATCGGTCCGGTCCTGAACAAGCGCCCGCCGGGGACCGAGCCCTGGGTCATGCCGGCGAACTGCCCCGAGTGCGACACCCCGCTGGCGCGGGCCGAGGGCGAGGTGGTGATCCGCTGCCCCAACACCACCGGCTGCCCGGCGCAGCGCTGGGCCACCATCGTGCACTTCGCCGGCCGCGGCGCCATGGACATCGAGCACCTCGGCGAGAAGACCGTCTCCGTGCTGCTCGAGGACGGCAAGCTGAACGACGTCGCCGACATCTACCGGGTCACGGCCGACGACCTGGCCGCGATGCCCGGCTTCAAGGACAGGAGCATCGCCAACCTGCTCGGCGCGATCGAGGCGTCCAAGCAGCGCCCGCTCGACCGGTTGCTGGTCGGCCTGTCCATCCGCCACGTGGGCGACCACGCCGCCACGATCCTGGCCAGCCGCCTGAAGTCGCTGGAGCGGATCGCGGCGGCCAGCGCCGAGGAGCTGGCCGCGGTCGACGGGATCGGCCCGACGATCGCCGCCAGCGTGGCCGCCTGGTTCGCCGACGAGGGCAACCGCGACCTGGTGCGCCGGCTGGTGGATGCCGGGCTGAGCACCACCGCCGGCGGTGACGGCCCGGAGCTGCCGCAGATCCTGGCCGACAAGGCGATCGTGCTCACCGGCGGCCTGGACGGCTTCACCCGCGACGAGGCCGTCCGCGCCGTCGAGCAGCGTGGCGGCAGGGTCACCGGCAGCGTCTCCAAGAAGACCGACTACGTCGTGGTCGGGGTCGATCCCGGCTCCAAGGCCGCCAAGGCGGTCGAGCTGGGTGTGACCACCCTGGACGAGGAGGGCTTCCGGCGGCTCCTGGAACAGGGCACGATAGACGGTATCGCGGAGGCGGGCGAGGACGAGGGAGCGGCTGGTGAGTGACGTCTGGACGCCCTGGGACCCGGAGGGCTCGCGCCACGGCGACGGCCCCGGCCAGGAAGGACCTGATCCGGAGCCGATCGTCCGCCTGGTCCGCATCGGCTTCCTGTTCGCCGGGATCCTGGTCGCGGTCATGGTCCACGCGGGGCTGAACCAGATGGCCGGTGAGCGCATCCGCGGCGGCAGCCTGGCCGTGACCGCCATCGCCGCCGTCGTGGTGGTCGCGATCCTCGGCCTGGCCGCCTGGGCGCTGCGCCCCAGCCGCCTGCTGGTCGCCGGCAAGCAGGCCCTGCAGACCCACGACCCGCGGGAGCGGCGCCCGCGGGCCGAGCGCGCCAGGGCGATGGGCTTCCGCGGCCTGGCGATGGGCTGGGCCGGTCAGGCGGTGCTGCTCGGCCTCGTCCCCACCACGGTCGGGCTGGTCCTCGAGGTGCTGCACGGCGACGCCTGGGAGCTGGTCGCCTTCGCCGGCCTCAGCCTGCTCGCCGGGCTCGTGTTCCAGCGCCAGGTCAGCGACGCCGTGCGCCTGGCGGTGAACGACCCCGAGTTGCGCGACAGCTACGGCGCCGGCTGATCGTTCGCGGCGCGTAGGCGGTTCGGCAGTAATCGGGCCGCTGCATCGCCCTCTGGAGGTGGCGCGTTCCGCCGCTGGGCGGGATCGGGAAGGTTGCCGAAAACAGCCGAATTCCCGCGCCGGATTTCGGGAATCACCAGGCCCTCGCTGCGGATATGCAGGGTGACAGGGCAACACGGCCTCGACATCTATCGGGAGCTGATATAGATCACGGGGCGATATCGGTTTGGTGGGCGATTGGCCTCGATTTGACCAACTCCTAGGCCTGCCGTACTGTCGCTGCCAACCAGCCCCCACTGGTCGCCTTATATCGCAAGGCTTTTCGCACGGCCCGTCCCCCCAGGCGGTCTGTGAGGCAATTCCCGGCGCAGGTAGCGCGTCGCCGCCCCCACGGCGGGGCGCCGCTTGCCGTCGTCCCGTTCGCGCACGCCTCCGGTCGGCTGCGCCCATCGGTGAGAAAGGTGGTCAGAGATGCCGCAAGCGGGTCCATCCCCGTCGCGGTCGTACCGCACCGAAGACCGCACCGAAGGCGGAGGAGCTCTCAGCTTCCTCAGCCGCCGGGTGCTGATCGTCGCCGTGGTGGCCGGCGCGCTGCTCGGTGTGATCGGCATCGTCAGCGCCCAGGAGGCCCAGCAGCCGCCACCCGGTCAGAACGGCGGCGCCCAGGCCAACGACCCCGCGACCGGCGACGGCGACGCGCCGCTGTCCAAGGACTGCGGTGACAGCCCGCTGACGGTCAACGACGGCTTCCAGAAGGGCAACACCTGCGTGGCGGTCGACTCCGGCGAGGTGTCGGACAAGACCCCCGCCGTGCTGATCAGCTCGCGCAACGTGGTGCGCGACCGCTTCCTGGCCGCGGCCACGGGCGGCTACTACGCCGAGCGCTCGGTGCTGAACCCCCAGGGCATCCAGCGCGGCCACTCGCACGTGTGGGTGCAGGACATCGGCAGCGGCAGGACGGCGCCCGACGCCGACGCGGCGCCGCTGGACTTCTTCAAGGCGGTCGAGGACAACGGCGACGGCGACTTCACCCTGACGATCACGGCGCTGAACCCCGGCAACAAGAAGCTGTGCGTCAACGACGCCGACGGCTCCCACCGCACCGCGATGACCAAGGCCGCCAAGCTCGCGATGCCCTACGACTGCGTGCGCCTGTTCGTGTTCCAGGGCCGCGGTGGCGCGACCACCACGACCGCGGCGCAGACCACCACGACCGCGGCGCAGGAGACCACCACGACCGCCGCAGCTCCCCCCGACACGACCGCAGCTCCGCCTGACACGACCGCTGTGCCGGACACCACCGCTCCGGCCCCGCAGGGATAGCGACCCATGACAGCAGGCACGTCGCCGCGCCGCCCGGCCCGCGCCCGTTGGTGAAAGGTGGTTACAGGAATGCCGCACCATGACGCACCTTCGCGACCGTCCCGTGGCGCGCGCCGAGGCCTGCTGTCGGAGGCCTCGACCCGGCGACTCGCGGTGATCGCGATCGTCACGGGCATCCTGCTCGGACTCCTGGGCGCGGTCAGCGCCCAGGAGTCCAACCAGCCCAACGACCCCGCCACCGGCGACGGCGACGCGCCGCTGTCCAAGGACTGCGGTGACAGCCCGCTGACGGTCAACGACGGCTTCCAGAAGGGCAACACCTGCGTGGCGGTCGACTCCGGCGAGGTGTCGGACAAGACCCCCGCCGTGCTGATCAGCCATCAGCTCCAAGAACGTGGTGCGCGACCGCTTCCTGGCCGCGGCCACGGGCGGCTACTACGCCGAGCGCTCGGTGCTGAACCCGAACGGCGTCCAGCGCGGCCACTCGCACGTGTGGGTGCAGGACATCGGTGACGGCCAGTCGGCGCCGAACGCCGACGCGGCGCCGCTGGACTTCTTCAAGGCGGTCGAGGACAACGGCGACGGCGACTTCACCCTGACGATCACCGGGCTGACCGCCGGCAACAAGAAGCTGTGCGTCAACGACGCCGACGGCTCCCACCGCACCGCGATGACCAAGGCCGCCAAGCTCGCGATGCCGTACGACTGCGTGCGGCTGACGGTGGCGGGCGGCGGCGGTGGCGAGACCACCACGACCGTGGTGCAGGAGACCACCACGACCGCGGCGCCCGAGACCACCGCGGCCCCGGACACCACCGCCGCCCCGGACACCACCCAGGCGCCGCCTGACACCCAGGCTCCCGAGTCCACCGAGCAGCAGGGCGGGCAGGCTCCGCCCACAACCCAGCCACCGCCTCCGCCGCCAGCGGCCCAGCAGGCGCCGCCGACCTCGGCCGCCCAGGTCGAGGGTGTCGACGAGATAGCGGGGGCCAACCCCAACCAGATCGTCACCGCCCCCGGCGTGCAGGGCGCCCTGCCGTTCACGGGTGCCGCCAGCGGCGTGCTGCTCGCGGTCGGCATCCTGCTGGTCGTCGGCGGCTGCGCGTTCCTGCTGTTCACCGACAACCGCCGCCGGCCGGGACACCTCGCCCGCTGACGGCCGCCTGACGCCGGGCCCCTACAGAGGTGGGTCGGAAGCCCGGCTGTGACGGGGCATGGTGTTCGCTCGCGGCGACCGCCATGCCCCCGTCCTGCACTCCAGCGCGCGCCGGCGACAAACGGCGGGTGCCCGGCGGGTCGGGGACGGTAGACTCGACCGTCCCGACCTGCCCGTAGGCAACCGCCGCCCTCGGCACGGCGTTGCCCGAAGGAGTGCCATGAGCATCAGCCGCGCCGACGTCCAGCACGTCGCCCGCCTCGCCCGGCTCGCCCTCACCGACGAGGAGCTCGACCGCTTCCAGTCCCAGCTCTCGGTGATCCTCGAGGAGGCGGAGAAGGTCAAGCGGCTGCCGACCGAGGGCGTGCCGCCCACCTCCCATCCCCTGCCGCGGGTGAACGTCTGGCGCGACGACGTGGTGGGGCCGTGCCTGACGCGCGAGGAGGCGCTGTCGACCGCGCCAGAGGTCGACCAGGACCGCTTCGCCGTGCCCCGGATCATCGAGGAGGGGGCATGAGCGCCGCCCTCACCGAGCTGCCGGCCCACGAGCTGGCCGGGCTCTACGCCAGGGGCGAGGCCAGCGCCGTCGAGGTGACCGAGGCGCACCTGGAGCGGATCCAGGCCACCGACGAGGTGCTCCACGCGTTCCTCACCGTCTCCGGCGAGCAGGCCCTTGCGGACGCCCGCGCGGTCGACGCAGCCCGCGCCGCCGGCGAGCGCCTCGGCCCGCTCGCCGGGGTGCCGCTCGCACTCAAGGACGTGCTGGTCACCAAGGGCCTGCGGACCACGGCGGGGTCGAAGATCCTGGACGAGTTCCGCCCGCCGTACGACGCCACCGTGGTCGAGCGGCTGCGCCGGGCGGGCGTGGTGGTGCTCGGCAAGACCAACATGGACGAGTTCGCCATGGGCTCGTCCACCGAGAACTCCGGCTTCGGGCCGACCCGCAACCCGTGGGACACCGAGCGCGTGCCCGGCGGCTCCTCCGGCGGGTCGGCGGCGGCGGTCGCGGCCGGGCAGGCCGTCCTGGGCATCGGCACCGACACCGGCGGCTCCATCCGCCAGCCGGCCGCCCTCTGCGGCATCGTCGGCGTCAAGCCCACCTACGGGCTGGTCTCGCGCTACGGGCTGATCGCCTTCGCCTCCTCCCTCGACCAGGTCGGCCCGCTCGCCCGCGACGTGCGCGACGCCGCCCTGCTGCTCGAGGTGGTCGCCGGCCACGACCCGATGGACTCGACCTCGATCGCCGACCCGCCGACCGACTTCACCTCCGGGCTCGACGGGGGCGTCGCGGGGATGCGCATCGGCGTGCCCAAGGAGATGTTCCCCGACGACGGGGCGGAGCCCGGGGTGCTCGCGCGGGCGCGCGAGGCGATCGACCGGCTGCAGCGCCTCGGCGCGCGGGTGGAGGAGTGCTCGCTGCCCTCGTTCGAGTACGCCCTGTCGGCCTACTACCTGATCGCGCCGGCGGAGTGCTCCTCCAACCTGGCCCGCTACGACGGCGTGCGCTGGGGCCTGCGCGCCAAGGACCCCAGCGACGTGGTCGACATGATGCAGCGCACCAGGCAGGCCGGCTTCGGGCCCGAGGTGAAGCGGCGCATCATGCTCGGCACCTACGCGCTCTCGGCGGGCTACTACGACGCCTACTACGGCCAGGCGCAGAAGGCCCGCACCCTGGTGCGGCGCGAGTTCGAGGCAGCCTTCGAGCGCTTCGACCTGCTCGCCGGCCCCACCTCGCCGACGGTGGCGTTCCCGCTCGGCGCCAGGGTCGACGACCCGCTGGCCATGTACCTGTCGGACGTGTTCACCGTCCCGGTCAACCTGGCGGGCAACGCGGCCGTCACGGTCCCGGCGGGGCTGGCCGACGGCCTGCCCGTCGGGCTGCAGCTGATCGCGCCGGCGCTCGGCGAGGCGACCATGTTCCGCGCCGCCCACGCGTTCGAGCAGGACCGGGGCGTGGTCGAGCGACCACCGGAGCTGCCCGCCGGCGGCGGTGGGTCCGGGGAGGTGCGGTCGTGACCGCCACCGTCGAGCGGACCGAGGTCCGGCACTACGAGACCGTCATCGGCATCGAGACCCACTGCGAGCTCGCCACCGCGACCAAGATGTTCTGCGCCTGCCCGGCCACCTTCGGGGCCGAGCCGAACACCCAGGTCTGCCCCGTCTGCCTCGGCGAGCCGGGCTCGCTGCCGGTGGCCAACGGCAGCGCCATCGAGTACACGGCCCGCATCGGCCTGGCCCTGAACTGCCGCGTCGCCGAGCGCTCGCAGTTCCACCGCAAGAACTACTTCTATCCGGACATGCCCAAGAACTACCAGATCAGCCAGTACGACGAGCCCCTGTGCGTGGACGGCTGGCTGGACGTCGACGTCGACGGCGAGCAGCGCCGCGTCGGCATCACCCGCGTCCACCTGGAGGAGGACACCGGCAAGACGCTGCACGTCGGCGCGACCGGCCGCATCCACGGGGCGGAGTACTCCCTGGTCGACTACAACCGGGCGGGCATCCCCCTGGTGGAGATCGTCTCCGAGCCCGACATGCGCAGCGCCGAGGAGGCCCGTGCCTACGCCGAGGAGCTGCGGGCGGTGCTCGCCTCCCTGGGGGTCTCGGACGTGAAGCTCGAAGAGGGCTCCATGCGCTTCGACGTGAACATCTCCATCCGCCCGGTCGGCCACGCCGAGTTCGGCACCAAGGTGGAGCTGAAGAACCTGAACTCGCTGCGCAGCCTGTACCGGGCGGTCGGCTACGAGGCGGAGCGGCAGCGCCGCGTGCTGGCCGAGGGTGGCAGCCTGGCGCAGGAGACGCGCCACTGGGACGAGGGGGCCGGGCGCACCGAGCCGATGCGCTCCAAGGAGTACGCCACCGACTACCGCTACTTCCCCGAGCCCGACCTGGTGCCGATCGAGGCCACCGCCGCCTGGGTGGAGGGGATCAGGCGGGCGCTGCCGGAGCTGCCGGCCGAGCGCCGCCGCCGCCTCGCCGAGGCCACCGGCCTCGGCGCCAAGGAGGTCGGCTGGCTGGTCCGCGACCCCGAGGTGCTGGCCTACTTCGAGCGGGTCGTGGCCGGTGCCGGCGGCAAGGCCGCGCGCGACCCGCGGGTCGTAGCCAGCTGGGTGATGGGCGAGCTGCAGCGAGGCCTGCACGAGTTCGGCCGCACCATGGCCGACAACCCGGTCGGGCCGGAGCGCCTCGGCGAGCTGCTCGACCTGGTGGCGGCCGGCACCGTCTCGGCGACGGCGGCCAAGGACGTGCTCACCGAGCTGTTCACCAGCGAGGCCGCGCCCTCCACCGTGGTGGAGCGCAAGGGCCTTGCCCAGATCTCCGACGCCGCCGCCCTGGAGGCGGTGGTAGAGCGGGTGGTGGCCGGCAACCCAGAGCTGGCCGCCAAGTACCGCGGCGGCAAGGAGGGCGTGCTCGACGCGCTGGTCGGCCAGGTGATGCGCGAGACCAAGGGCCGCGCCAACCCCAAGCTCGTCAGCGACCTGCTGCGCCAGGTCATCGGGCGGTAGCGCCCGATGGCGCGTGCGGTCGTGGTCGCCATGGTGTCGACCCGCTTCGCCGGCACGGACGGGGTCACCCTGGAGGCGGCCAAGCTGGCGGAGGTGCTCGCCGAGGCCGGTCACCGGGTGGTCTGGTTCGCGGGCGAGCTGGGGGAGCGCGCGGCGCCCGGCCGCCTGCACCCGCCCGCCCACTTCGAGAGCGAGGCCAACCGCGCCCTCGAGGCGGCCTGCTTCGGCGTCCAGACCCGCAGCCCGGCCACCACCGCGCTGATCCGGGAGCGGACCGAGGAGCTGAAGGGCGCCCTGCGCGGCTTCCTCGGGGAGTTCGGCGTCGACCTGGTGGTCGCCCAGAACGTGCTCTGCCTGCCGATGCAGGTGCCGCTCGGGCTCGCCCTGACCGAGGTGCTGGTCGAGGAGGGGCTACCGGCGCTCGCCCACCACCACGACTTCTGGTGGGAGCGGGAGCGGTTCTTCCCCAACGCCGCCGCCGACGTGCTCGGAGCGGCCTTCCCCCCGGTGCTGGAGCGCATGGCGCACCTGGTGATCAACTCCGCCGCCGCCAGGGAGCTGGCGCGCCGCCGCGCCGTCGAGGCGACCGTGCTGCCCAACGTGATGGACTTCGAGCGCGGCCCGCGACAGCCCGGCGACGGGGCGCGCTACCGCAAGGCCGCCGGCCTCGAGCCCGACCAGGTGCTGCTGCTGCAGCCGACCAGGGTGGTGCCGCGCAAGTGGATCGAGGCGACCATCGAGCTGGCCGCGCGCCTGCCGGCCGCTGGTGCCCCGCCGGTGACCGTCGCCGTCACCCACGCCGAGGGCGACGAGGGACGCGACTACGGCGCGCGCCTGCGCGCCTTCGCGCGGGCACGCGCCGTCGACCTCCGCTTCGTCCCCGCCGAGGTGGGCGCCGCCGGCGGTCCCGACCTGGCCGACGCGTACGCCGCCGCCGACCTGGTCTGCTTCCCGTCGGTCTGGGAGGGCTTCGGCAACGCCCTGCTGGAGGCCTTCTTCCACCGGCGGCCGGTGCTGGTCAACCGCTACCAGGTGTACGCCGACGACATCGCCCCGACCGGTGTCCGCTGCATCGAGCTGGACGGCGGGGTCACCCCCGAGGCCGTCGCCCAGGTCCGCGACCTGCTCGCCGCCCCTGACCGGGCCCACGCGATGACCGAGGCCAACTACCAGGCCAGCCTGCGCCATTTCTCCTACGCCACCGTCCGCGAACGCGTCCTCCCGCTGGTCGACCGGCTCACCGGCCAGACCTGACCCGTGGTCGTTGTCACACCGGTGGATCAAACTGTATCCGAGCTGGATACAACCCGTTTCGTCCTGATGCCCCGTGGCATCTAGCCGATCCTGGTGGCGCCGTCCGGCGCCCAGCCGCCGCGGCGGGTTTGCCGCCGCTCGCATCGGGCAATGATCTCGGCGCATGAAAGCGCTTACAGCACCGGGCCCCCGAGTCCTCGTGCCGCAGCGCCGCCTCAAGGAGGAAGCCGATGCGCACCCCCACCCGTCGGCCGGCCAAGCTGCTGCGAGTCGTCGTCCTCGCCTGGGCGCTCGCGCTGCTCGCCTGGGCGGTTGCCCCGGCCGCGCCGGCGCAGCCGTCCGCCGCCGGCTCCAGCGAGCAGACACTGCGGCGCTACGCCGAGGCCACCTGGGCCTCGTTCGTGGCGATGGTCGACGACGGGTCGGGGCTGCCCACCGACAAGCTGAAGGCTGACGGCACCCGCGACGTGGAGACCTCGACCACCAACATCGGCGCCTACATGTGGAGCACTTTGGTGGCCGAGCGGCTCGGCTTCGTCGACCACGGCGAGGTCGTCGGGCGGCTGTCCAAGACGGTCACCTCGCTCGAGCACATGGAGCGCTACGGCTCCAGCGGCCAGTACTACAACTGGTACGACCACCGCACCGGGGCGAAGCTGACCACCTGGCCGCCGACGGGCGATCCCCTGACCCCGATCCTGTCGTCGGTCGACAACGGCTGGCTGGCGGTCGGCCTGCAGCTGGTGCGCCGCGGCGTGCCGGAGCTGTCACAGCGGGCGGGGGCGCTGTTCGACAGCATGAACTTCGGCTTCTACTACCGCCCCGACGTCAACCGCATCCTGTTCCACTTCGCCCCGGACACCGGCGCCGCACCCTGCTGCTACGACACGACCGTGAGCGAGAGCCGCATCGCCAGCTACATCGGCATCGCCAAGGGCGAGATCCCGCAGCGGGAGTACTTCGGCACCTGGCGCAGCTTCCCCGACTCCTGCGACTGGAGCTGGCAGGAGACCAAGCCGCTCGGGTTCCACCGCAGCTACTTCGGCGTCGACGTGTTCGACGGCGCCTACCCGTACGGCGACACCCGCGTCACGCCCGCCTGGGGTGGCAGCATGTTCGAGGCGCTGATGCCGACCCTGTTCGTCCCGGAGGAGAAGTGGGCCGGCGGGAGCTGGCGGGCCAACCACCCCCTGTGGGTGAAGGCGCAGATCAACCACGGGCTGCACGACGCCGGCTACGGCTACTGGGGCTTCTCGCCCGCCAACATCCCGGAGGGCGGCTACGACGCCTACGGGGTCGACGCCCTCGGCATGAACCCGGAGGGCTACTACTCCAACAACGACAAGACCCTGGTCGACCACGGCTTCGAGGGCTGCCCCGGCCGCGATCCCAAGCCGGACCCGGCGCCGTCCGCGTACACCAACGGCGTCGTCTCGCCGCACGCGGCGTTCCTCGCGCTGCGCTGGGCGCCAGGGGAGACGCTCGACAACGTGACCAAGCTGGAGCGCGACTTCCCCATCTACACGAAGTGGGGCTTCCTCGACTCCGTGAACGTCGACTCCGGGGTCGTCTCCGACTCCTACCTCGCACTCGACCAGGGCATGATCATGGGCGCGATCGGCAACGCGCTGACCGGCGACGTGCTGCGCAAGCTGTTCGTCTCCGACGGCGTGGAGCGCGCCCTGCGCGCGCCGCTCGGCGTGGAGGAGTTCAACGCCTCCCCGCGCGGCTGCACCATCGAGGGCACCGCCGGCGACGACAGGCTCGTCGGCACCCCGGGTGACGACGTCATCTGCGGCGAGGGCGGCGACGACGCCGTCTCCGGGCGCGGCGGCGACGACGTGGTCTTCGGCGACGCTGGCGACGACACCGTCTCGGGAGGCGACGGCGCGGACACCCTCTACGGGGGTGACGGCGACGACCAGCTCGGCGGCGCCGGGGGGTCCGACGTGCTCTCCGGCGGCCCGGGCGACGACACGCTCGCCGGCGGGGCCGCTCGGGACCACCTCGAGGGCGGCAGCGGCGACAACCGCTGCCCCGACCTGACCGGGGGGGACACGAGCAACGCCTGCGTGACGGGCTGACGGCGCCGGGCACCCGGCCGGCCCGTCAGCCATCGCCGGGACCCGCGGGTTCGCCTCCCCTCACCCGCGGGGCTCCGCCGCCGCGTAGCTGCGCAATCGCCTGGGTCACTTCCTCCGCCGTATCCTGTTCATGCCCAAGCCGACCGCTCTGCTCAACGAGGCGCGCACCGGGCTCGGGCTGGCCCCGCTGCCCTCCGGCACGAACCTCGGCGACGTGATGCGCTCGCCCTTCCTGCACCTGATGCCGACCACCGACGCCTTCGAGTATCCCCGCAAGGGCCTGGAGTCCCAGGTCCACTTCGTCGGCCCGCTGATCCCGCCGGCGCCCGAGCGGTTCGCCCCGCCGCCGTGGTGGGCCGAGCTGAGCGAGCGGCCGGTTGTCCACGTCACCCAGGGCACGCGCCGCATCCGGGCCGACTTCGCCACCCACCAGCCCGCGCGCGAGGCCGCCGAGCTGCTCGAGCGCCTCGCCGGCTCGAGGTCGCCGGTGGCACGCGACGACTCCACGAGGTCGGGACGGCGGTGAGCGGTGGCGGGGAGGACCTCGGCAGTGAGCTCGCGCCGCGCATCGTCGTGCCGGAGCGGTCGCTGGTGCTCCTGGTGGGCGCGTCCGGCTCGGGCAAGTCGACCTTCGCGGCGCGCCACTTCCGCCCCTCCGAGGTCCTCTCCTCGGACGCCTTCCGGGCGCTGGTCGCCGACGACGAGCGCGACATGTCGGCCACGGCGGACGCGTTCGAGGCCCTGCACCTGGTCGCCGCCAGGCGGCTGGCCAGAAGCCGCCTCACCGTGGTCGACGCGACCAGCGTCGAGCCGGCGTCGCGCCGCCCGCTGCTCGCCCTGGCCCAGGCGCACGGCAGCGAGCCGCTGGCGATCGTCCTCGACCTGCCCGTGGCGCTGTGCGTGGAGCGCAACGCCGCCCGTGGCGACCTGCGCGTCCCGCCCTGGGTCGTGCGCCGCCAGCAGGGGCTCCTGCGACGCTCGCTCGGCGGGCTGGAGAGCGAGGGCCTGCACCGGGTCGTGGTGCTCCGCACCCCCGAGGAGGTCGCCGCGGCGAGGGTGGAGCGGGAGCGCGCGCCCGGCGGCAGGTAGCTGGATCACCGCCCGTAGCGCGGCGACCGCGGGTTCTGTCGATTTCGAGTTGCTGGTTTGATTCGGCCGGATGTGGGCAACAGAGAAGCGCAGTGAGACAGTATCTGGGTGAGCCGGTCAGCTTCCCCTTCGACTCCCCACGCGATGGCGTCGTACGGACGCCTCGACACACACGCGCCGGCAGACTCCGGAGGTGGTCGTGTTCCGTAGGCGTCGCGCCAGTCCAGCGCCTCGCGAGCAGTCGTCACCCTTCCAGAAGGAGGCTGCCAGCTTCGTCGCGATCGTCGGCGACATCGCGCCCGGGCTCGAGCTGGACTACACGGCCGACAGCGTACGGTCGCTCGAGGACTTCATCGCCACCTCGTTCGACCCGCCAGGCTCGTCGTACGTGCCGGAGTCGCTCGCGGTCGGGGTCGGCTGCTACATGGGCGAGGTCGTGGTCCGCACCCTCGGCGGGCGCTGGAACCCCGACGGCAGCGCAGAGGTGCTCGACATCGGCAGGGTGAACTGCACCTTCCCGATCCAGAAGGCGCAGCGCCGCTTCGCCAACGGGCCCGAGGACTCGCTGGCCTGGTACTACGAGGTGCTCGCGCACTACGCCGCCGGCGAGGAGCGCCCCGCCGGCGACCAGCAGCCGGCGACCTGAACCCCGTCTGGCCGGCGCGTTCGCCGGAACCTCCCCTGACGCCTCCCCGCGCCCTCGACGGGCTGCGCGTGCTCGACCTCTCCAGGGTGCTCGCGGGTCCCTACGCCACCATGGTCCTCGCCGACCTCGGCGCCGACGTCGTCAAGGTCGAGTGGCCCGCCGGCGGCGACGACACGCGCCGCTGGGGGCCGCCGTTCCGCGGTCCCGACGCCGCCTACTTCCTCAGCGTCAACCGCGGCCGGCGCTCGGTCGCGCTCGACCTCACGCGGCCCGACCATCGCGAAGTCCTGGGCCGGCTGCTGGCCACCGCCGACGTGGTGGTGGAGAACTTCCTGCCGCGCCAGCTCGAGCGCCTCGGGCTGGACCCGCAGGCCGAGCTACAGCGCCGCCCCGAGCTGGTGTGGACCTCGATCCGCGGGGCCGGCTCCGGCGGGCCGGGTGGCGAGGAGCCTGGCTACGACGCCATGGTGCAGGCCCGCTCCGGCCTGATGAGCATCACCGGCCCGCGCGGCGGGCCGCCCACCAAGGTCGGCGTCGCCGTCGGCGACCTGTTCGCCGGCCTGCACGCGGCGGTGGCGGTGCTCGCCGCCCTGTGCCACCGCGACCGCACCGGCCAGGGCCAGCGCATCGAGGTGCCCCTGCTGGAGACCACCATCGCCCTGCTCGCCAACCAGGCGGCCAACTACCTCATCGGCGGCCAGGTGCCCGAGCCGCTCGGCAACCACCACCCCAACATCGCCCCCTACGGGGCCTACGCCTGCGCCGGCGGGGCGGTGGTCGTCGGCGCCGGCAACGACGCCCAGTTCACCCGGCTCTGCGCCACCCTCGGCCGGCCGGAGCTGGCCGACGACCCGCGCTTCGCCGACAACGCCGCGCGGGTCGGCCACGCCGCCGAGCTGACCACCGAGCTCGAAGCGGTGCTGGCCACCCGGCCGGCCGCCCACTGGCAGGCGGCCCTCGGCGCCGCCGGGGTGCCGGTCGCCCCGGTCAACCGGCTCGACCAGGTCTTCGCCGACGAGCACGTGCGCGCCGTCGGCCTGGTCGCCGAGGTCGACCACGCCAGCGGTCCCCTGCCCCAGGTCCGCGCCCCGGTCGCCATGTCGGCCACGCCGCCGGCGCTCACCCTGCCGCCGCCCCTGCTCGGCGAGCACACCGAGGCCGTCCTCACCGCGCTCGGCTACGACCGCGCCGCCGTCGAGCGCCTGCTGGCCCCGCGGACTCCTGGTTGACGGGGGCCCCGGACCCTTGATTCACCGGGGGGCTACCGCTCGGCTGTGCGTGGCCGCCCGCCACTTGGGCTCAGGCCTCGCTCTTGAGCCCCCCGGACCCTTGATTCACCGGGGGGCTACCGCTCGGCTGTGCGTGGGCGCCCGCCGCTTGGGCTCAGGCCTCTCTCTTGAGCCCCCCGGACCCCCGGGACCCTACAGGCGGGTGATGACCGCCTTGCCGGTGACCTTGCGGTCGTAGAGGTCGCGGATCAGGTCCAGCGCGTCGGTCAGCGGCGCGGTGGCCTGCACCTGCAGCGCCAGGCGGCCGGCCGCCACCTCGTCGGCGAGCCGCGCGAGGTCCTTGACGCCCTGGTCGGCGGCGACGTCCTGGAACACCCGGAAGCCGGAGACGGTGAGGCCCTTGGGGTAGAGGTCCTCCACCCGGAAGGTGGACTCCTGGTCGGCCGAGTTGCCGTAGACCACCATCCGGCCGTGGCGCGCGGCGGCGCGCAGCAGCGGGCCGAACATGGGCCCGCCGATGCCGTCGAGGATCACGTCGTAGCTGCCCTCGACCTCGCCGCCGTCGCCGGCGTGGAGCAGCGGCTCGGCGCCGGCCTCGGCGACCACCTGGGCACGCTCGGCGGTGCGCGCCTGGCCGGTCACCTTCGCCCCGGTGTCCCGCGCGAGCTGCACGGTGAGCAGGCCGACCCCGCCGGCGGCGCCGGTGACCAGCACCCGGTCGCCGGCGTGGACCTGGGCGAGGCGGAGGATGCCGAGCGCGGTCAGCCCGGCGATCGGCAGGGTGGCCGCCATCACCGAGTCGCACGCCGCCGGCAGCGGGGCGGCCCACTCGGCGGGCACGGCCACCCGCTCGGCGAAGCTGCCGCCGTCGGAGACCAGAGCGACCACCCGTTGACCGACCCCGGGGTGCTCGACTCCCTCGCCGAGGGCGCTGACCGTGCCGGCCAGGTCCCAGCCGATAGCCGTGCCCACCGGCTGGCGCGGGGCCGTGCGGATCTCCCCCCGGTTGATCGATGCGGCCTCCATCTCGACCAGGACCTGGCCCGGCCCCGCGACGGGCTCGGGCACGTCGCCCAGGACCAGGGGTGGGGTGGCGGACGGGTCGCTGACCAGTGCGCGCATCGCTGCTCCTTCGCTGCCGTGACCTGATCCATCGGGGGCTACGCCTGCGGCCACTCGAGCCCCCGAACCCCCCGGGGACGGCACCGCCGCCGCCGCGACTGCCGACGCAGATCGTGCCCGAGGATCGGCCGCCGCGCCAGCGGCGGGACGCCGCTGATAGGAATCGACCCGAGCGGGTACGATGCTGGGGAATTCGCCCCCCGAGCAGGCACTCTCGAGGCAACGACGCCGAGCCGTCCAACCTTGGTATTCCTTACCTAGCGCGGACCCGACGGTCCGCGCGACGCCTCCTATGCCCACGGGCAGGAGGCTTTTCCTTGCCCGGCGCGACCGGGAGCGAGCCGGGCAACCGAGGAGGCAACGACGCCATGGCGACCGTCTACTACGACGCCGACGCCGACCTGGGGCTGGTGCAGGCCCGCAAGGTGGCGGTGCTCGGCTTCGGCGTGCAGGGGGAGGCGCACGCCCGCAACCTGCGCGACTCCGGCTGCGAGGTGCGCGTCGGCCTGCGAGTGGGGTCCCGCTCGCGGGACCGTGCCGCGGCGGCCGGGCTGCCGGTGGCCGCTCCCGACGAGGCGGCCGCCTGGGCCGACCTGGTGGCCCTGCTGGTGCCGGACGCCGACCAGCCCGGCGTCTTCGAGCGGGAGGTCGCGCCCCACCTGAAGCCGGGCGACGCGCTGCTGTTCGCCCACGGCTTCAGCGTTCACTTCGGCCAGCTCACACCCCCCGACGGGGTGGACGTGGTGCTGGTCGCCCCCAAGGGACCCGGTGCCGCGGTGCGCGAGCAGTACCAGCGTGGCAGGGGCGTGCCGGTGCTGCTCGCCGTGGCCCAGGATGCCAGCGGCAAGGCGTGGGACCTGGCCAAGTCCTACGCGATGGCGCTCGGCGGGACCCGCGCCGGGGCGCTTGTCACCACCTTCCAGGAGGAGACCGAGACCGGCCTGTTCGGCGCCCAGGCGGTGCTCGGCGGCGGCGTGGTCGCGCTCGCCCGGGCCGCCTACGACGCGCTGGTCGCCGCCGGCCACCAGCCCGAGGTGGCCTATCTGGCCTGCGTGCACGAGCTGGGGATCGCGGCCGAGCTGCTGCAGCGGGACGGCCTGGCGGGGATGACGCGCGCCCTGTCGGAGGTGGCCGAGTACGGCGGCGGGACGCGCGGCGCGCGCCTGGCCGGCGAGGCCACCGTGGCGGAGCTGGGCCGCATCCTCGACGAGGCCGCCTCGGGCGCGTTCGCCCGCGAGTGGCTCGACGAGCACGCGGCCGGCCTGCCCACCCTCGGCCGCCTGCGCGAGGCCGCCCGCGAGCACCCGGCCGAGCGAACCGGACGAACCGTGCGTGCCGGAATGCCCTGGCTGGACGGGGCCCAGGAGGACTAGGCTCCCGGGTCATGGTCAGGATCCTGATCGCCGAGCCAATGGCCGAGGCGGGTGTCGAGCTGCTGCGCGACCACTTCGAGGTGGACGCGCACGACTCGCTCGACCGCGACGAGCTGCTCGCCGCCGTGGCCGAGGCCGACGCCCTGGTGGTGCGCTCGGCAACCCCCGTCGATGCCGAGGTCCTCGCCGCCGGCCGCAACCTCAAGGTGGTCGCCAGGGCCGGCATCGGCCTGGACAACGTCGACGTCAAGGCGGCGACGCGGATGGGCGTGATGGTGGTCAACGCGCCGCAGTCCAACGTCATCTCGGCCGCCGAGCACACCGTGGCGCTGATCCTCGCGCAGGCCCGCAACATTCCTCAGGCGAACGCGGCCTTGCGCGACGGGCGCTGGGAGCGCTCCCGCTTCCAGGGCGCCGAGCTGTACGGCAAGACCCTCGGCATCGTCGGCCTCGGACGGGTCGGCGCCCTGGTGGCCCAGCGCCTCAACGCCTTCGGCATGCGCGTGCTCGCCTACGACCCGTACGTCTCCCGCGACCGGGCCGCCCAGATGGGCGTCGAGCTGGCCTCGTTGGCGGACGTGCTGACCAGGGCCGACGTGGTCACCGTACACCTGCCGAAGACCCCGGAGACGACCGGCCTGATCGGCGAGCGCGAGCTGGCCGCCATGCGGCCCGGCGCGCGCCTGGTCAACACCGCGCGCGGCGGCATCGTCGACGAGGCCGCGCTCGCCAAGGCGGTCGAGTCCGGCCACCTCGGCGGCGCCGCCCTCGACGTGTTCAGCGAGGAGCCGACCACGCACAGCCCCCTGTTCGAGCTGGACCGGGTGGTCGTCACCCCGCACCTCGGCGCCTCCACGGCCGAGGCCCAGGACAAGGCCGGCATGGTCATCGCCGAGCAGCTCATCCTCGCCCTCACCGGCCAGTTCGTGCCCAACGCGGTCAACGTCGACGCCGGCCCGGTGCCTGACGGGCTGCGGCCCTTCCTGCAGCTCGCCGAGAAGCTCGGCCGGCTCTACACCGCGCTCGCCGGGGGTGGACCGGGCGGCCGCGCCAACCTGGTCGGCGGCGGCCGCCTCGGCATGGAGTACGTCGGCGCGCTGGCCGAGCACGACACCCGCGTGCTCACCCTGGCGGCGCTCAAGGGTATGCTCGCCCCGGTGGTGCACGAGCCGGTCACCTTCGTGAACGCGCCCCTGCTCGCCGCGGAGCGTGGCCTGGAGCTGGTCGAGACCAAGACCAGCTCGAGCCGCGACTGGGTCAACCTGATCAGCCTGTCCGGGGAAGGCTCGCGCGGCCCGGTCGGCGTGGCCGGCACCACCGTCGGCCCGCGCGACGCCGAGCGGCTGGTCGCGGTCAACGGCATCGAGATCGACATGCCCCCGAGCGCCCACATGGCGTTCCTGTTCTACGAGGACCGCCCCGGCGTGATCGGCAAGGTCGGCACCATCTTCGGCCGCGCCGGCATCAACATCGCCAGCATGCAGGTCGGCCGCCGCAAGCAGGGTGGCGAGGCGCTGATGGCGATCACCGTCGACGCCGGTGTCCCGGCGGCCGTGCTCGACCAGGTGGTGGCCGAGATCGGCGCGCACGACGGCACCTTCATCCACCTCCACGACCAGACCGGCGCGGTGGACTGAGGCGACCAGCCGCATTGCCCGCTGGGCGTAGTGGAATACTTGGTCTGAAGCCGGCCGTCCCACGACCCCGCAACGGCGCGGAGGAGGTTCGTTCCATGGCGATCCAGCCGACCGGGAAGATCTGGATGGACGGCGAGTTCGTGGACTGGGACCAGGCCAGGGTCCACGTGCTGACGCCGTCGCTGCACTACGGCTGGGGCGTCTTCGAGGGCATCCGCTGCTACGAGACGTCGC
>WNFV01000401.1_pt1 | contig 57592 bp, 49 predicted proteins | sample 5400101 | NCBI WGS metagenome assembly WNFV01 (sample SAMN13153361, study PRJNA577476) | soil metagenome | isolation source: 115 cm soil or saprolite under grassland replicate 1 | place: USA:California | collected 2016-06-15
TGAAGCCGCTCGGTGTCGCGTTGCACGAGTAGATCTGGACGCCAACCCCGTGGCCGACAAGGAAGACCTTGTTGCCGTCAGGGACTTGGATCTCGCCGGGCACATCAGGGGCGTTCGGCGCGGCGTGGACAACGTGTGCCGCAGGCCCAAGGGCGATCGTGGCGGCAACGGTCCCCACCAAGATCAGGCGGTGGAAACGGGCAGAGGGCTTCATGACCGCGAAGGTAGGGAGGACGCCTTCCCCAGAGCTTCCCCGCGCTCGATCGCGCTTCCGGACCTGCATGGGGTGACCTTCGACTCTGGCGCTTCCGCGCGCAGCGCCTGAACAGTTGCTGCATGGCACCGCCGACTACACCACCGCCCGTCGTTCTCACCGCGGAAGCAATCGCCGGCCTCCGCGTCGAACCCCTGGGCTCACTGGAAGGCGTCAGCCACCGAGTGCTGTGGCGGACTGAGACCTCGATGGCCGGCGTCATGACCGTCGAGAAGGGTCACCAACTCGGCCGGCACGCGCACCGCGCCAACCATCACCACCTGTGGGTGCTCGACGGCAGGGCCACGATCCTCGGCGCCGAGGTCGGAACGGGTTCCTACGTGCACGTCCCAAGAACGGTCGACCATGACATCGACGCGTCGGCGACCGACGGGTGCACGGTGTTCTACCTCTACCTGCGCCAAGCGGAGTAGCGCCGCCCGGCGGCTGTGACCTAAGGCCCTGGCGGCCGGGTCTTGCACCACCTTGCGCTGCCTTCCCGATCCTCGCGACACCGTGATCGTCGTGGGCCTGTCGAGAGCCGATACCGTGATCGCAGGCCATGCCGCGACGGGCCGCTCCTGGAGGGGTCCTGCGCCGTCGGTCCCGGCGACGCGACACGGGATGGGGAGCGGCTCATGAACCTCGAGGAACCATCCCCGTTTGCCGGCGCCACACCCGTCGCCTCGTTGGCCCACGCCGACGGCGCGGTGACCCTGGTCGAGGGCCAGACCTTCTGCCTGTCGGGCCGCACCGGTGATATGTCCGCGGAGTTTCCCCATGGCCTTTTCGTGCTCGACACCCGTGTCCTCTCGCGCTGGGAACTCCGGGTCGGAGGTGAGCGACTCGAGCCGCTCACCGTCGACATCGGCGACCCCTTCAGCGCGACGTTCGTGGCGCGAACTCACCCGGCGCCGGGCCACGCCGACGCGGACATCGTGGTCTTCCGCCGACGGGACATCGGCTCGGGCATGCGCGAACGGATCGCGCTTACCAACCACGGTCTCGGACCGGTGTCAGTGGCGGTCGAGCTCGTCTGTGACGCCGACTTTGCGGACCTCTTTGCCGTCAAAGAGAGTCGCGTCCCGCCCGGGGCGACACGCCCAGGCGAGGTAACCACCCGCGGGCTGATACTGCGCGGCAAGACGGGCGCGAAGAGCATTGAGGTCCGGTTCAGCACGCAGCCCGAGAGCGACGCTGATCGGCTCGTGTGGCAGACCACGCTGGGCCCCGGAGCGACCTGGGAGCTGTGCGCGGAGGTGATCGTGTCGGTCGCCGGTGAGACGATCACACCGCGCTTCACGTGCGCGGCTGTCGACGTTCCGTCGGTCCCCTCGCAACGGCTGGCGTCGTGGCGGGCCACGCTCCCCGAGGTCACCACCGGCCACGCCGGGCTCGCCGAGGCGATCCGCCGCACCGGCGAGGACCTCGGCGCGTTGCGCATCTTCGACCCCGAGCACCCCGACGTCCCCATCCTCGCCGCCGGCGCGCCGTGGTTCATGACGGTGTTCGGCCGCGATTCGTTGCTCACCGCGTGGATGACGCTGCTGGCCGACCCGACGCTCGCTCGCGGCGTGCTCGAAACCCTCGCCCGGTTCCAGGGAAGCGACCTCAACCCCTCCACCGAGGAGGCACCTGGCAAGATCCTCCACGAGATGCGCTTCGGCTCCGCAGGCGGGCTCTCGCTCCGCGGTGGCAACCGCTACTACGGCTCGGTCGATGCCACTCCGCTGTTCGTGATGCTCCTCGGCGAGCTGCGGCGCTGGGACCTCGCCGACGACGCGGTGGCGAGCCTCTTGCCTCACGCCGACCGTGCCCTGGCGTGGATCGAGGACTTCGGTGACCTCGACGGCGATGGCTACGTCGAATACCAACGCCAGAGCCAAGGGGGTCTGGCCAACCAAGGATGGAAGGACTCCTGGGACGCGATCCGTCACGCCGACGGAACGCTGGCCAGGACCCCGATCGCCTTGTGCGAGGTGCAGGGCTACGTCTACGCCGCCTACGTCGCTCGGGCCCACTTCGCGAAGGAGGCCGGCGACACCGCCACCTTCGAAACGTATTCGCGCAAGGCCCAGGGGCTGCGGACGAGGTTCAACGAGGACTTCTGGCTCGACGAGCACGGCTGCTATGCGCTCGGCCTCGACGCCGACAAGCGGCCCATCGACGCCCTCGCATCCAACATGGGGCACTGCCTGTGGACCGGCATCATCGACCCCCACCGGGCCGGCCTCGTCGCGGCGCGGCTGATGTCGGACGACATGTTCTCGGGCTGGGGCATCCGCACCCTGGCGGCATCAATGGCCGCCTATAACCCCGTCAGCTACCACAACGGCTCCGTGTGGCCTCACGACAACGCCATCTGCGCGGCCGGCCTCGCCCGCTACGGCTACGTCGAAGAAGCCCACTCCGTCATCGGCGCGCAACTCGCCGTCGCCGCTCATCGCGGCGGTCGCCTGCCCGAGCTCTTCGCCGGCTTCGACCGCGGCGAGCTGGCGAGCCCGGCGGCGTACCCGGCATCCTGCTCACCGCAGGCGTGGGCATCGGCCGCCCCGCTGCTCTGGCTCCGGACCCTGCTGCGGCTCGATCCCGGGGCCCCCGAGGGTCGGGTCTCGCTCGATCCCCAGCTCCCGTCGTGGATCCGGCACCTCCGCGTCGATGGCATCGCGATCGCCGAGCAGCGCCTGACCGTCGACGTCGAAGCCGGGCGAGTGCAGATCACAGGCGCCGGCTCACTCGATATCCGCTCCGAACCTCGCAATCCAGTGGCGGCTCCTCTCGACAGGGGCACCACTGGTCCTTGACCGTTGACCGGCCGTCATCGGCTCGTCGAGAGCGGTGACCAGTCCCCAGGCCATCGCCGTTCGTCGCGCCACGATGGCGCGCACTACTACCCCTCGGCGACGTCGGGGCACTGAGCTGTGGCGTTCCTCCTCGCGCCCACCCGCTGGAAGACCCGCTCGTAGCGAGCAACCATCGCCGGTCCGGAGAATCGCTGCTGCGCGTGTTCCCGGCACGCGGCTGGCGACAGTGCGTCGGCGTGCTCGACGGCGGCCGCCATCTCTTCGACGGTGTCGCACAGGAACCCGGTGACGCCGGGCTCGATCACCTCGGGCGCGGCCCCCATTCGCCGGGCGATGACTGGTGTTCCGCAGGCCATCGACTCCACCATCACCAGTCCAAACGGTTCGGGCCAGTCGATCGGGAACAGGGTCGCCCGAGCGCGGGCGAGGAGGTCGAGCTTCACGGCTTCGGGCGGCTGCTCGAAGACCTCGTCCTCGCTGCGCAACAGCGGCGCCACCACCTCGTTCCAGTAGTCCCACTCGCGTTGCTCTCGGCGCTTGACGGCCAGCTTCAACGGGCGCCCTGTTCGCCGGGCGACCTGCAGGGCAGCCGCGGGCCCCTTCTCCGGGTTGACCCGACCGACGAAGACGAGGAAGTCGTCCTTGGTGTCGCGGTACGGGTGCGCGGCGACGTCGATGCCATTGTGCACAACCCCCGCGTAGCGAATCGCCGGGTTGGCTGCCGCCTGCGCGTAGCTGATGGCGACCAGCCCGACACGCTGGTCGACCGCCCCCAGGAGGCGGCTCGCCTTTGTCGTCCAGGGACCGTGCAGGGTGTGGACCACCGGTGGATGTCCGGCGATGACAGCCCCCAAGCCCGCACCAAGTCGCGAGTGGTCGTGGATGAGGTCGAATTCCCCGGCGCGCAAGTACGCCGTCAGCGAGTGGAACACGTCATCGAGCGCGGCGCTCGGGTCATCCGGATGCGGTGGGTCTTCCATCGTGCGCACGACGTGGGCTCGGGTGCGTGATTCGCCGACGGCGAAGAGCGTGACGTCGTGACCGTGCTCCACCAGTTCGTCAGCCAAGACACCGACCACCCGCTCGATTCCCCCGTAGCCGGGGGGCGGCACGGAAAGCCACACCGGAGCAATCTCGGCGATCCGCAACCGTTCCAACGAACCGGAGAAGCTCTCGGGACCACGAACGCCGGAGGCGGGCTGGGCGAGGTACGTCGCCATGTGCAGCCGTTCACCCACGACACGTGACCCGGTGGACAAGGTGACGAGACTGACCCTTCACGATCCAACGATCTGCCCTCGGGGCACACGTCGGGTAGGGCCGAAGGTCCATCGCACCGGTCCAAGCCGGCGGCCGGCCGACCTCGGAGCGTCGGTGACATCCGATGTCATCGACCATCGTCTTGACGCCGTCGGGAGCTACGACGAGGCAGACCGTCGGGAGTTGTCGTGAAGGCCGCCGCCGGGACGACCCGGCCGGTGCAGACGCGTGGCTCGTCGACATCCCGGCCGAAGCGTGTCGTGACCTGCTGGCCCGTGAACCACGTTCATGACCGGCCGTCGGGCGGTGTCGTGTTCCCGACGAAGGCAAGGCACCAAGTTGCATGCTGCTCTCGATTCGCCGTGGGTGGCCTTCGAGATCGACGGCCTCGATCCGGACGGTACGGGTGGATGGAGCGTGCTCGTCGTCGGCCGAGCCGAGAACGTCACCGACCCGGACGATATCGCCCGTGCGCGGGGACCCGGACGGTGTTGTGGGGAGTCGACCGCGGCGTGCACTGGGTGCGGATCGTGCCGTCGAAGGTGACGGGCCGGCGGATCCGCGCCGTCGTCGGCTGACTCGGCGCTGCGATCGCTCTGCGACGGGGGCTCGTCAGCGATTGCCGTGCCGCGACCGCTTCTCCGACCGGCGGGCTGGCGCGCCGTCGACAGGAAGCAGCAGGACCGGCACGATGGAGCGGCCGAGCACCTCACGAATGACGGCGGCGTGGCCGGGGGAGCCGACTCGCGACCAGCTCAGTAGCACGAGGTCGGCTGCGTGCTCGGCGGTGACCTCGGCCACCCGGGTGCCTACGGGGCCGGTGCGCAGCTCGATCTTGGCAGCCCCGGGGCAGAATCGGGCCACGAACTCGTCGCCCCAGAGCGAGAGGTCGCGTGCAGGGTGGTCGAGGGTGCGCGGCAGCGTTGCGCTCGTGAAGACGTGGAGCACGACGAGTTCGACCTCGACCGCGATGAGCGGCAACAGGTGCTCCAGCACCGGCCGCGAGGATTCGAAGTCGCCCTCGAGCGGCACCAGGAGCCGTCGGTACGGTGCCTCCGATACGACGGCGTCGGGGGGCACGACGATGATGGGCTTTGTGACTCGCTCCAGCACATGCATCGCCGTTCGGCCCGTCGGGCGACGGCCGCCCGGTGTGCTCCGAGCGCCGAGGACGGCCGCGATCACCGACTCGTCTTCTATCGCCCGCAGCACGCTCGGCTCGACCGGCGGTTCTAGTAGGTGGAGCGGTACCTCGCGGTGCGCGGCGAGCCAGGTGGGAGTCTCCGTGCCACCGTCACTTACGTGAACCGCTTCGACGGCAGCGCCGGTCAGTTCGCCGATGCGAAGCGCCACGTCCAGCACCGGACGGGCGGCAGGGCCGGCGTCGACCGCAGCGAGCACATACCTCATGGCCCGCCTCCTCCGAGGGTGAAATGAGCGCCCGGCGGTGAGCAGAGGACGTGCTCGCCGCCTGCGACGCTGACGGTGACCGGCTCCTCGCAAGAGATCGCGAGCGCGCCGTGGTCCGCCCGCACCCCGAGGGGGTGTCCCCCGAAACGTAGGCGGAGCGACAGTGCCTCCCAGGACGCGGGCAGGCAGGGGTCGACGTCGAGCACACCGCGGCTGGGGCGCAGGCCGAGGAACCCGTAGGCCAGTGCCTGCCACACCCCGCCCATCGTCGCCAGGTGCAAGCCGCCCGCGGTCGTGCCGGTGATGTCGTCGAGGTCGAGCCACGCTGCGACGCGGAACAACTCGAGCGCCCGATCCGGCTGGCCGGCCCGGGCGAAGAGTGCCGCGTGGATCGCCGGTGACAGCGAGCTGCCGTGGGCCGTGCGCTGGTCGTAGAAGGCCAGGTTGGCGCGAAGAGAGCTGGGCTTCACTTCGCCGGGCACGAGGTGGTGAAGCATGAGAACATCGGGCTGTTTGATGAGTTGCGAGCCGTTGACACGGTCGACGCCGAGCAGCACGTCGGCGGCCGCCGGTGGCGGCGCGATGGCGTCGATGAGCAGCGGTTCGAGGTCCCAGTACCCGGCGAACTGCTCGTAGAGGCCCGACGCCGGATCCCACCCGTCGACCAGTTGATCCGCAAGGCGGTGCCACTCGTCGGCCTCGGCCGCGTCACCGCCGATCTGTTCGGACAACCGGGCGGCGCGCCGCAGATTCCAGCGGGCCATGATGTTGGTGAAGGTGTTGTCGTCGACGACCTCGTGGTACTCGTCGGGTCCCATGACCCCGAAGAGGTGACCGCGGCCACTGGCGTCGACCCGGACTCGACTGGCCCAGTAACGCGCCGTTTCGATCACGAGGTCACATCCCGGTCCGGCCAGGAAATCGTCGTCTCCCGTCCAGGCCGCGTATTCGCACGCGGCCCACGCGATGTCGGCGACGATGTGCTCCTCTTTTTGGCCGCTGAGGATCGGGATCGCCTCGCCGTGCCGGCCCCGCCAGTAGCGGGGGGTCACGTCGTAGCCGTCGGCCGCTGACTCCCACGGAAAGCGGGCGCCTCGCAGGCCCTGTGCTCGAGCCGCGGCCCGCGCGGCGGGCAAGCGCCGAATCCGGTACTCGAGCATCGCCCGGGCGGCGGCCGGTCGCACGGCGGCGAGGACGGGAAGCACGTACACGTCGGCATCCCAGAACACGTGACCGCCGTAAGCCGGGCCGGTCATACCGCGGGCACCGACCGCCGCCTCGCCGCCCTCAGCGGCGGCACCCAGGAGGTGGAACATCGCGAGCCGGGCGGCCAGCTCCGAATCCGGGTCACCTTCGATGACCACGACCGCGTCGGACCACCACCGCGCCCAGGCCTCGCGGTGCTCGGCAACGAGCCGGTCGAAGCCGACGGCGTCGAGCTCAGCGAGACCCGCCGCGGCGGTGTCCCAGGCGGGCGGTCGCCGAGGGTCCGCGACCCACGCAACCACACGCTCGACGACGCGACGGCCGCCGGAGACCTGCTGCCAGTTCCGCGCCGCGACCGCGATGCCGCCGGTGCCGGCCTCCCCGGTGCGCGCCATGCGCACGTCCCCGCGGCGCTGCCGCTCCATCGCTGTGCCGTCCACCGGCGACGCGAAGGTGGTGCCGACCCTCAGCCGAGAGGCCTCGCCCTCGGCCCGCACCAGTGCCGCGCCCGGGCGCGCCGACGGCACGAACCGAACGCTCCGCAGCGCCACAGCGTCAGTGGTCGCCCGCGCGAGCATTCCGGTCCGCAGGTCGAGCATGCGCCGGTCCGGCTGGCCGTCACGGACAGCGAGGGCCGTCCACACCGGCCCTGCAAGCAGTCGTGGCGCCGTCCCGTTCGTGTAGATGCCGTTCACCGTGAACAGTGGAGCGGCCCCCGGACCACCCTCCTCTCTGGCGCCGCGGATCGCGGCCCATCCGTTCGCCAGTGTTCCGATCGCCTCCGCGGCCCGCTCGAGGGCCGGCTCACCGGGAAGGGTGACCACCCACTCGGGGTCCTCGTCGATCCACGGCACCCGGCGACCACGGCGTCGCGCCAACTGGACGTCGAGCACTGCCAAGAATCGCTCTGATCCGCCACCAACATGCCGGACGCCGCGAGGAACGCCCCCAGGTTCAAGCCCGACCGACACCACCCCAGCCCGCGCCAACTCCGGGATCAGCATCAAGGAGTCGCTCCCGGCGACGCCACCGAGCGGACCGAACTCGTCGCCGCCAACGAGCACGAGACCACCGGTGATCCCTCGCTCAGCCAGCCACGCCGCCGCCCACCGAGCAGAGTCGGACTTGTCGGTGAGGCCGATCTCGACATGCTTGACGTCACTCGTGATCCGGGCGCTCTCGAGGCCCGCGGCGTGAGCGGCAGTGGCCGCCACCGTGATCACCTCACTGAGGCCGCCAATGCCTGCCGTATGAAGGCGCGCCGTCACCGCTTCGAGCAACTCGTCGATGCGGGCCTTCGGCGGATCGAACCACGCCGGCTCCGGGATGATGTCGATCTTGCGGCGGTTGAGACGCTGAGACACCACGCGGGCCGGGACACCGCGGTCGGCCAGGACGCTGACCACCAAGGCCGCGGCTCGGTCCAGCGCCGCATCCTCGTCGGCCGTGGCTGAGCGCCGCCAGACGGTTTCGACACCGCCGGCGCCGACCTCGAAGACCTCTGACCCGCGGTTCAGGCACAGATGCAACCGGCCGGGACCTGCCGGTCGGGCTCTGAGCTGTCCGTCGACATTGCCGACATGCGTGCCACTGACCACAAAGACGTGAACCCCCGCGAGGCACAACGCTTCGACTCTCGCTCGGATGGCGTCGCCAACGGCCCGGCGGTCGGGGACGGCGGTGCCATCCCAGTCGAAGACGACCGCCTCGTACGTCGACTCGGCGAACGGCGCAAGCAGGTCCGTCACTGTGGTGACGGCCTGCGCTAGGCCGGGCGGAGCGTGGGCTGCCATCTCCTCAGCGGGACCGGCGCTTCGAGCACGGCCGTCGCCCAGGCATCTACCCCGTCTGCCACGGGCATGCGCAACGTCGACACGACACCTCCGCTCCGGCGATCCTCGCCTTACCGCATGGTGGCACCGTGACCGAACCCGGAGTAGAGGCCTAGGTCCCCGTCATCGCCCGCGTTCGTTCGACGCGCGTACTCATCCCCGTACTGTCAATGCTGGTCACAGTCGTGCAGGCCCACGCGAGGAGGGCAGTCATGGGTAATTGTGACGGCAACCGGCGCGGCACCCAGTTCGACAAGGTGGAGATGACCGATGCCCGGTTCGGTCGTCGACATGAGCGGGGCGCGCTTTGACCAGGTCAACCTGAGCGGCGTCGTGATGCGCGAGCCGAAAGGCGGAGCCTTTCGGCTCGGTCCGGCGGTGTCGACCCGGTCGAAGACGCGACGGCCCGCGGCGTGCGTCGCGGTGGTGTGATGCGGTCCATCGCCTGGCCCTGGGGTAAAGCCAGTGAGTGAACGAGCGCTGGTACAAGCAGGCCGTCATCTACTCCCTCGATGTCGAGACGTTCCAAGACGCGAACGGCGATGGGATCGGTGACCTACCGGGTCTCATCTCGCGACTCGACTACCTCAGTCGGCTGGGGGTGACGTGCCTTTGGCTGAACCCGATCCATCCGACTCCGAACCGGGATGACGGCTACGACATCACCGACTTCTACGGGATCGACCCGAACATCGGCTCGCTCGGCGACTTCGCCGAGTTCCTCCACCAAGCCGACAACCGTGGTCTCCGGGTGATCATCGACCTCGTCGTCAACCACACGTCCGATGAGCACCCCTGGTTCCAATCAGCACGGTCCGATCCTCGATCGCCGTACCACGACTGGTACGTATGGTCCAAGGACGAGCCGCCGGACCGCCGTCAGGGCATGGTGTTCCCTGGCCACCAGAAGGAGACGTGGACGTTCGACGAGGAAGCGCAGGCCTGGTACTACCACCGCTTCTACGACTTCCAGCCCGACCTCAACTTCGCCAACCCGGAGGTGCGGGCCGAGATCCACAAGGTGGTCGCGTTCTGGCTCCGGCTCGGCGTGGCTGGCTTCCGCATGGACGCCGCACCCTTCATCCTCGAGCTGACTCGCCCGGGCGAGCCGGAGCCTCAGCAGGACTTCAGCATCCTCGATGACCTGCATGCGATCACCACGTGGCGGCGGGGCGATGCCGTCACCCTCGCAGAGGCGAACGTCGAGAAGGACGAGCTGCTCGAGTACTTCGGGGACGGCAACCGACTTCCGATGATGTTCAACTTCCTCCTGAACCAGCGGACGTTCCTGGCCCTTGCCCGCGCGGATGCGACACCGGTCGTGGCCGCTCTGGAGGCCAGCCCTTCGATCGCCGAGCCGTGCCAATGGGCCACGTTCCTCCGAAACCACGACGAGGTCGACCTCGGCCGGCTCGGGCAACACGAACGTGATGAGGTGTTCACCGCCTTCGGGCCCGATCCTGACATGCGTCTCTACCACCGCGGCATCCGACGACGGCTCGCCCCGATGCTCGACGGCGACCAACGGCGGCTCCGCATGGCATACGCCTTGCAATGCACGCTCCCAGGTACGCCCGTGATTCGCTACGGCGACGAGATCGGCATGGGCGAAGACCTGAGCCTGCGGGAGCGCAACGCCATCCGCACACCCATGCAATGGACTGATCAGCCCAACGGCGGATTCTCGAGCATCGCGCCGAAGCGGACGGTCAGACCCGTGATCACCGGCGGCGACTACGGCTACGAGAAGATCAACGTGCTCGCGCAGCGAGGTCGGTCCGACTCGCTGCTCTCGTTCATGGAGCAAATGCTGCCGACGCTTCGTGAGTGCCCCGAGTTCGGGTCCGGAACGTGCGAACCGATCGACGTCGGGCACCGGTCGGTGCTCGCGCTTCGATTCGAAGCCTCGACCGGCTCGATGCTCGCCCTCACCAACCTCGCCGCTCGCCGATGTGTCGCCGACGCTTCCGCGGTGAGCACAGGCCACGCGGTGGAGGTCTTCGCCGATGACGACTACGACCCGATCGACGCGACGCTGGAGAACCTCACGCTCAACGGCTACGGCTTCCGGTGGATCAGGCTCGGTTGGGAGATCCCGTCCGGACCGCCTCCGCCAACCTGGCCATCGTGATCGCGTGGGCTGTCGCGCCCGGGTGGCGGTGAGCCGCCGAACCGCCACAGCCCGATGAAGGGTCAGGCCCCGAGTTTGGAGGTGTGTCGGGTAGCTGCCAGCGACGCGACCGGCCGCAGAGCATCGGCGACACCGGTGCGAACTTTCAGCTGCCAGCTGCGGGCACGCGCCTGCTGATCGAAGCGGCCATGAGCACGGTGACCGCTGCGGACCGGCGCGCCCAGGTTGTCGGGTCGGGCGGCGTCGACGGGTTCGTCGAGCTGCTGGCTGCCATAACCGGTGCGGCCTAGGTAGCGGTCGAGCAGACCGGGAGCAACCCGGTTGGCGTAGATGGCGACCAGCGTCGGCAGTCCGACCTTGAGGGTGCGGGGCGTGTGTTCGGCGGCCCACACGATCGCGTCGGCCGCGACCTCGGGCTGATAGATGGGCGGCACCGGCTGAGGATGACCCGGTAGCCGGGTCCGCACCCACTCGAACTGAGGGGTGTTGAGCGCGGGGAGCTGCACGGTCGTGACGCGGACGCCGCTGCGGTCGTGGTGCAATTCGCACCGCAGCGAGTCGGTGAACCCTTCGATCGCGTGCTTCGCGCCGCAGTAGGCGGCCTGCAAGGGAATCGACCGCTCGGCGAGCGCGGAGCTGACCTGCACGATGGCACCGCGATCGCGCGGCCGCATGCGGCGCAAGGCCGACAACGTGCCGTGCACAGTGCCGAGGTAGGTGACGTCGGTGACGCGCCGCACCTCCGCGGCAGTCAACTCGTGCACCGGCGAGAACACCGAGACCATGGCGTTGTTGACCCACACGTCGATCGGCCCGAATTCGGTCTCGATGGTGTCGGTGGCCCGGTCGACGGCATCGGCGTCGTCCACGTCGAGGGGCACGACCAGCCCGGTGCCGCCGTCGGCGGCGACGTCCCTGGCGGTGTCTTGCAGACTTTCGCGGTCGCGAGCCAGCAACCCAACCGACGCTCCTTGACGGGCGAACGCGCGGGCGGTGGCTCGACCAACACCGGCATTGGCGCCGGTCACGACGACAGTGATCACTTGATCGTCGTTCCCCACTCCTCAATTGCCCAACCGATGCCGGCGACGGAAAACATGTTCAGCCCCGACCGATCCGCACGCACCATCGTGGCGGCGCTGGGAGATCTGGGTTCACGTTCCCTCTCATGTCGGGACTCGGCCTCGCGACAGCCGGGAATGACCTTCTACCGGACACGACCATTGAGGAAGCCCTCTGCCGCATCTAACGTCAACAGCACTGTCTGTTAGAGAAGGAGGCAAGCGATCGCGCTGCGTGACTTCGGCCTTGTCCTGGCCGCGCTGACGCTCGCTCGGCTGGTGGCCCGCGGCCGAACCGTCTGACCGCCCGCGTCTAACCACACGGTCGCAGGTGCCGCGACTGGTCCCTCTCGCCGGGACCGCCGGCGCCGGCACCCATCACCATCCCTCCGAGCCTGCTGACTGGAGTCCCTTTGACCACACTCCTCTGCAATCGTCGCGGCGTAACCAGCTTGCACGAACCGTTCGAGCATCTGCTCGGCACGCTCGACCGCAAGGCCGCCGCGCTGGCGCGAGGCTGAACCATGGACTGGGCCGGTTGGGCGCTGTTCGGGCTCGTCGCCACCACTGCCCTCACTGCGGTGATGATCGCCGCCCAACTCCTCGGACTGACTCGGCTCGACCTGCCGCTGCTGCTCGGCACGATCGTCACCGAAGATCCGGACCGGGCCCGCGCCGCTGGGTTCTTCATCCACCTGCTCATCGGCCAGGGCTTTGCCTTCGGCTACGCCGCCGCCTTCGCGCTGCTGGACCGAGCGACGTGGTGGCTCGGCGCGCTGCTCGGGCTGCTACACGTCGCGGTGGCGCTCACCGTGCTCGTTCCCCTGCTGGCCGGTGTGCACCCCCGCATCGCGTCGGACCGAGCCGGCCCATCCTCCACCGCCGCGCTCGAACCACCCGGACTGCTAGGTCTCAACTATGGGCCGCAAACCCCGATCGTGGCGATCGCCGCCCACCTCGCCTACGGCATCGCCCTCGGCGTGCTCCTCAACGCCCACTGACATGCCTGCCGACCGCGCGCGGCCCGAGCGACCCATCGAGGACTACGGACTGCTCGGCGACACCCGCACCGCCGCGCTGGTCGCGTCCGACGGCGCCATCGACTGGATGTGCATCCCCCGCTTCGACGGCCAACCCGTCTTCGGCCGGCTCGTTGGTGGCCCGGACGCCGGCGTCTTCACCATGGGACCGGCGCATCCCGCGACCGTCGTCGCCCGCCACTACCGCAACGAGACGGCGACGCTGGAGACCACCTGGGACTGCGGCGAGGCCCAGCTCACGCTGACCGAAGCGATGATCGCCGAAGTCGCCGGCACCCTGTTGCCCACCACCCTGCTGGTGCGCCGACTCACCGCCACCGGCGGTCCCATCGACGCGCTCGTCGACTTCGACCCCCGGCTCGGCGAACACCATCGCACCCCGCGGGTCGCACACCGCGGTGACGCCCTCGTGTGCACCTGGGGTGGCGCCGCCCTCGCGCTTCGCTGCAGGCCCGCGCAGGCGATCGAACCCGGCCAGCCGGCGTCGATCAGCATCACCCCTGACGCACCGCTGACCATCACCCTCGCGGTCGCCGAACGCGGACCGCTCGCCTACGTCCACCCCGACACCGGGTGGGCCGCGCTCGAGACCGACGAACGTCGCTGGCGGGCCTGGTGCGACGACATCGATCACGCCCTGCCCCGCCGCGACATGGCGGTGCGCAGCGTGCTCACCTTGCGGCTGTTGACGTACTCGCCGTCGGGGGCGCCGGTCGCCGCGCCCACCACCTCGTTGCCCGAGCACCGGGGTGGGAGCCGCAACTGGGACTATCGCTTCGCGTGGCCTCGCGACGCCAGCATCGGCGTCGGCGCCTTCCTCGGCGCCGGCAAGGTCGACGAGGCCCGACGGTTCCTGGCCTGGCTCCTCCACGCCAGTCGCCTCGAGCGTCCGAAGCTACCTGTGCTGTTCACCCTCCACGGCCGCCGTCCGTTCGCGGAGCGCGAGCTCGATGGTTGGCCCGGGTACGCGCACAGCCTGCCGGTGCGGGTCGGCAACGGCGCCGCCGACCAACACCAGCTCGACGGGTACGGCTGGGTGCTCGACGCCGCCTGGCTGCTGGTCGACGCCGGACATCACCTCTACTCCGAAACGTGGCGCGCGCTGCGAGGCTTCGCCGACCAAGTCGCAAAGAACTGGACCGAACCCGACGCTGGCATCTGGGAGATCCGCGGCGACGGCGCTCACCACGTGCACTCCAAACTGATGGCCTGGTTGGCCCTCGACCGGGCCCTACGCATCGCCGCCACCCACCGCACGTCCGCCCGACAGGCGGGCCGATGGCAAACAGAACGCGACGCCATCGCCGCCGACGTCACCGAGCGCGGCTTCGACCCCGCCCTCGGCAGCTACACGCGCAGCTATGGCTCGACCGATCTCGACGCGGCGGTACTCATCCTTCCCCTCCTCGACCTCGAACCGGTCGGCTCACCACGCGTGCAGGGCACTATCGACGCCATCGCCGGCGAGCTCGGCGCCGGCGGACCACTGATTTACCGCTACCCGCCCGGCCAAGACGGTCTGCCCGGCGGCGAGGGCGCCTTCCTTCCCTGTTCGTTCTGGCTTGCGCAGGCCCTCGCCCTGACCGGACGAGTAGCCGCCGCCCGCGATCTCCTCGACCAGCTCCTGTCGCGAGCCAGCCCCCTTGGACTCTACGGCGAGGAGATTGATCCATCGACGAGCCAGCACCTGGGCAACTTCCCTCAAGCCCTCACCCATGCTGCGCTACTGCAGGCGGTGCTCTCGTTGCGCGACTGCGTCACGCTCGCTCATCCTCCCAAGTAGCGGCCGGCGCCGAACTTCGAGGCGTGCGTGGACGGCTCAAGGGCGGCGGTCGCGCTGACGACCGAGGCCGTCCCACGTGGGTAGCCGGCCGCCGTCCGTCAACGTGTCGACGGCTTGCGACGCCGGCGTCACCACCGTGCCCGAAGTGACGTTCGACTCTGGTGACACGGCCGGTCAAGGTCCAGCGTCCCAATCGGGCGCGCGCTTGTCGCGCCAGAAACGAGGGTGCCATGCGACGAAATCTGGTTCGTGTGGTGATATTGGGCTTCGTTCTGGCCGCATTCGGCGGCTTGCCGACGGCGGCCCGTGCGGCTGTCTCCGCTCCCGCCTATGGAGTCGAAGACCTGGGCACGCTCGCCGGCGACTACGCCAGCGCGGCCATGGGCATCAACCGGTTCGGTGACGTGGTCGGTTGGTCGATGGGCCCGAACGGCACCCGCGCCTTCATGTACACCGACGCCGCCGGCATGACGGCACTTCCGGCGCCCGACAGCAGGCCGGTCACCACCGCTCGAGCCGTGAGTGACACAGGTACGGTGGTGGGCAACGCGTCGCTGCCGCCGGGAAGTGCTGATATCGGACATGCAGTCCAGTGGCAATCTGGCGTCGTCAGCGATCTCGGGACGCTCGGGACTGGACTGTTCAGCGATGCGCGCGGCGTGAACGCAGCCGGGGTAACGGTCGGCCACTCATACACCGACGGCGGCAGCCTGCTAGGCATCCACGCATTTCGGTACGACGTTGCCTCGGGGCTCTTCGACTTGACCCCCGCGACGGATAGCGCCGTCGCCGAGGGGATCAATGACGCCGGCCAGGTGGCCGGCTCGCGCAACGGCCGCGCCTTCCGCCTGACGGGCACCACCTTGACCGACCTCGGCGTCGCTGCGGGCTTCGCCTCGAGCTTCGGTGCCGCCATCAACAGCTCAGGCCAGGTCGCTGGCCACGTGACCTCCTCCAGCGGCAACTCCGAGCAGATCTTCCGATACACCGACGGTGCCGGCATGGTGATCCTCGGCGGGTACGGCGAGTGGAACCGAGCATTCGGGATCAACACCGCCGGCGATGTCGTCGGTTGGGGCCAGCCGGTCCTCGGATCGCAGCAGGGGTTCCTCTACACCGACGCCGGGGGCATGCAGGGCCTGAACGCGCTGGTCGATCCTGCCGCCGGATGGTTCGTGCTTGGCGCGGGCGCCATCAACGACGTCGGGCAGATCGCCGCATGGGCCTCCGGCGCGACCGGCCAGCACGCCGTGCGCCTCACGCCCACCAGTGCGATGGCCGCACCGGCCGCACCGTCCGGGCTCGCCGGCTCGGTGCTCTCGCCCGCACGAGTCCGCCTGATCTGGACCGACAACGCCAACAACGAGGTCGGGTTCCGCATCGAACGTGCCCTAGGAGCGCGCGGCGAGTTCGCATTCCTGGCCAATGCCGGCGCCAACGCAACGAACTACCTCGATAGCACCGTCAAGCCTGGACGCGTCTACCGATATCGGGTGCAGGCCCACAACGCCGCCGGTCCGTCGGCGTGGTCCAACACTGTGACCGTCAAGAAAGCCTGAACCGCGCCCTTTGCGCGGAGCAGGGCCGCCGCGCCCGACGCGTCACCCTCCAGCCCTCCCCCACCGGCCACCGCGCAAGTATCGTCCGGCGCGTGAGCCGTACGCCGACGCTGAACCTCGGCGACTCCGGTCCGTCCGTGACCTACCTCCAGGAGTTCCTCGGGCGCGCGATGGCTGGTTCGATGACGATCCCACCGGACGTCACCGGGCACTTCGACGAGGCGACCCAGCAGGCGGTCAAGGCGTTCCAGGCCGGCTACGGGCTCGAGGACGACGGCGTCGTCGGCCGCGACACGTGGGCGGTGATCCAGGACGTCGACCCGCAGAACTGGGAGGTCGGCTCGGACAACAACCCGCTCGAGATGGCGCCGCTGCGCCTCGACACCGACGACGCGCAGACCGGCCTGTACCTCGAGGGCGAGTTCGAGACGCGAACGAGGCTGTGGGGTCGCTATTACGAGGTCTACGCCGACACGGAGCTCGCCGCCGTGCTGCCGATCGTCGAGCAGTGCTTCGAGATACGGATGGGGTATGCGCTCCGCGACACCGAGTTCGACCCGCACTACGGCTATCCGCAGTCCGACCTCGAGGCGTGGTTCGAGGAGCTGGCGACCACGAAGGATCTGGTCAAGCACGAGGTGGTCTCCGAGGCGAAGCAGCAGCGCCAACGACTCCAGCGGACCCGGGAGGAGATGACGCGGCACATGGTGGAGGACCACGGCGGCGACCAGCCGATCGTCGCCCTCGTCGCCTGCGCGCTCGGCGGCGCCACCCACATCCCGTTCCATATCTTCGACAACGTGCAGCAGTCCCTCGAAGCGGCCGAGTCGCTCGCCAACGACTACCGGCTCCAGTCCGCCGTTGCCTCACTGCACTCTGGCGCGCAAGGCGTCGAATCGCTCGGCCGCGAGCTGCGGATGATCTACGACGACATCGTCCGCGGCGGAGAGCGGGCCGTCCAAGGCCTGGAGGCGCTCCGGGCCGGGTCGCAAGCCGTGCTCGTGGGGGCGAGCGGCGGGATCCTCGGTGGCGCGGCGATGGCCGCGGGCACGGAGTTCGTCTACGCCGGCGACAACTCGGTGGCTCAGCAGCTCTCCGAGATCCACTACCAACTGCGCGAGTCGTTCGAGCTGACACCGGCCATCGGCGATGCACTGAAGGCCGGGCTCACCGAGCTGTGGGGCGGGGTCTACGGCAAGACGCTCGGAAGCTGGCTGAAGGGCAAGGGCAGCGAGCGCCTGGCCGCGTCGTTCGCCCGCTCCCTCGGCGACGTCCTGGGCGACCGCGCCGGCGCGGTGGCCCGTTACGCGGCCGACAAGCTCATCGACGCCAGCGGCGACGCGGTAGCCGAAACCGCCGTCGGGCTTACGATCATCGTGGCCGAAGGCGAGCGGTTCCCGAACCTCGAAGGGCTGGCCGAGATGGCGCTCGAGAACCTCGGGTCGAACCTCGTCGAGTCGGTCGCCGGCGACCTCCGCCGCACGGGGGACGCGGTTCCGGACGAAGTTCTCGCCGACGCCATCGTCGCGAAGTACGAGCGTCTCGCGGCATTGGAGTAGCCACGGGGAGCTTCCGAAGTAGGCACTAGCTCTTTCAGCGTCACGACCCCCGCTGTAGTCGGCCGCGAGGATCGCCTCTCCGCAGTCGTCTCGCTGCTGCGCCAACTACGTTTCCCTGGCATGGCCGAGCCGTTCGATTTCGTTGTGGTGGGAGGTGGCTCCGCGGGTGCCGTCGTGGCTTCCCGGCTCTCGGAGGACCCGAGCTGTCGGGTTGCGCTTCTGGAAGCCGGTGGCCCCCCGCCACCGCAGGAGCTGATGCCCGCGGCCTGCCCGGCACTCCAGCTGAACCCGGCTACCGACTGGATGTACACCGCCGACGCCGGCAACTGCGGTCTCGGCCTCGCCGACGGCCGCATGATGGTGCCGCGCGGCAAGATGCTGGGCGGTTCGTCCGGTATCAACTACATGGCCTACGTCCGGGGCCATCCTGGCGACTTTGACTCTTGGGCCGCGGGTGGCGCCACGGGGTGGAGTTACGACGACGTCCTGCCCTACTTCAAGAAGAGCGAGGGTCTGGCTCCGAGCGGGGACATCGTCGTCGATGCTGACGCGCACAACACTCACGGTGCCCTTGGCGTGTCGGTCCGGGCCCCGGTGCTCGCCGGCGCGCAAGACTTCGTCGACGCGGCGGTCGCGACCGGGATCCCTTGTGGCGACTACAACGGCCGTGACCGAGGCGGTCCTGACGGCGTCGTGTCACTCCTGCAGACCACGACGCGTGCGGGCAAGCGGTCGAGCACGTATCACGCGTTCCTCGAAGGCGAGGTCGAGCAGCGACCGAACCTCGAAGTGATCTGCGGGGCGCAGGTGACCAGGGTGATCTTGGAGGGCGGCCCGGGCCAGCTCCGCGCGACCGGGGTCGAGTACCGGACTGCGGACGGTGAGACGGCCGTCGCCCGGGCCGTGAAGGACGTGGTACTCAGCGCAGGAGCGGTGGGGTCGCCCCACATCCTGCTGCTGTCCGGCGTCGGGCCGAAGCGTGAGCTCGAAGCTGTCGGCGTGACGTGCCAGCTTGACGCTCCCGACGTCGGCAAGCACCTCAAGGACCACTTGCACGTCGCTCTTGTGTTCCCGGCGCCGGGCGGAGGCATATCGATGAGCCAGATGGGCCTGTCGATGGGCCCCGACGCGCTGCGGGCGCCTGCCGGGCCGCTGCCAGCCGACCCCGCCGACGACGCCGACCTGCCCGAGGAACTCCAGGCACTCAAGGCCGAGGCTGAGCGGCGGCTGACCGAGTGGGCCACGACCGGTTCCGGCCTCGTGTCGTCGTCGCTGTACGAAGCGTGCGCCTGGTTCTCCACGGGCCTCGGCGACCACCACACCCACGACGCCCAGCTCGGATTCTTCATCTGCGGCTACAACCGCGACATCTGGCGCGGCTGCCTGCGAGTCGATCCCGACGAGTACTTCGACGACGCCGACGAGCGTCTGGCCCCTGACGCCGAGAGCGTGATCGTACTCGCCAATCCGGTACAGCCCCACAGCGAGGGCGAGATCGTGCTCTCCAGTGCCGACCCCCTCGAGCATCCCGACATCCGCATGAACTACTTCGATGACCCCTACGACATGGAGGTCATGGTCGCGGTGCTTCGCCGGGCACTCGAGGTCGTGGCGAACTGGCCCCGGCGCAGGGAGCTCGGCCCGCTGCTCGTTCCCCCTGCGCTCGCAGCCAAGCACGGACACGTCTCCGGCGACACTCCGAGCGACGATCTGCTCGTCGACCTCGCCCGCCACTATTCGTTCACCGTGTACCACCTGACGAGTACGTGCCGGGTGGGGAGTGTTGTCGATCCCCGGCTCCGGGTGATTGGCGTCGCGGGTCTACGGGTCGCGGACGCGAGCGTCATGCCCAACGTGGTCAGCGGCAACACCAATGCGGCCTCGATCATGATCGGCGAGAAGGCGGCCGAGATGCTGGCTGCCGACCACGGGGTGCAGGTGAAAGAGTTCGTCGCCTCCCCGGCATAGGTCGCCGCTGACCGCTCGGGATGCCTCCGACCGATCCGGTTGAGAGCCAGAGCCGAGCCAGCCGATGCACGGTTGACACGGAACGAGATGTGGTGTCGCCGTCGTGTGTGGAGAGCGCGTGCTGTCGCTGCTCGAGCCGGTGATCTGTGCGGTCGAGGTCGGCCGCGCGACTCAGGCCTCAGTAGGGACGGGGAGCCTGAGTGGCGCGCCGGCGGCCAGCCGGTGGATCTCACCACGAATCTGCACGTCGATGGGTTCGCCCATGCCGATCGCGTAGCTCTCCTCATCGTGGGCCAGCGTCACCCGGATCTGGCGGCCGCGGAACCGCAGCGAGAACGAGAGACGCTCGAAGCGGCGGGGAAGCCGGGGGTCGATCGTCAGGCAGCCGTCGAAGTCGCGAACACCACCGAAACCGAAGACGAGCGCCATCCACGCCCCAGCGGCCGACGCGATATGAACGCCGTCGGACACGTTGCCGGCGACGTTGGCCAGGTCCATGAGGAGCGCAAAGTCGAAATACCGGGAGGCGGCCCGGTAGTCCCCGATCTCCGATGCCACGATGCTCTGGATGCTCGCCGACAGCGACGAATCCCCCGTCGTCAAGGGGTCGTAGTAGGAGAAGTTCCGTGCCTTCTGGTCCGGGGTGAACTCGTTGCCGAGCAGGAACATCGCCATTACGACATCGGCCTGCTTGAGCACCTGTTTTCGGTAGATGGCAAGTGGGTGGTAGTGGAGCAGCAGTGGGAACTTCTCCGGCGGCGTGTTCTCGAGGTCCCATCGTTCGCGGTCCAGGAAGGAATCGTCCTGCGGAGTGATGCCCTTCTCGGGGTCGTACGGGATGAACATCGCGTCCGCGGCCCGATCCCACGCCTCGATCTCGGTCGGATCGAGCGAGAGCTCGAAACAGAGCGCGGCAAACAGGTCTGGCGACTCGGCCTCGAGCAAGCGGACTGCCGTTGCTGCGTAATGCAGATTGAGCCGGGCCATGAGGTTCGTGAAGGCGTTGTCGTTCACCACGGTCGTGTACTCGTCGGGCCCCGTGACACCGTGGAGATGGAAGTGCTCGTCATCGCCGTAGAACCCGAGGTCCTCCCACATGCGAGCGGTCTCCACCAGGATCTCGGCCCCGACGTCGGCCAGGAACCCGGTGTCACCTCGTACATCGACGTACCTCCGGATGGCGTAGGCGATGTCGGCGTTGATGTGATACTGCGCCGTCCCGGCTTGATAGAGGGCTGACGCTTCGTCGCCGTTGATCGTCCGCCACGGGAACAGCGCGCCCCGCAGGTCGAGCAGGGCGGCCCGCTCTCTCGCCTTCGCCAACATGCTGTGCCGGAAGCGGAGCAGGTTACGAGCAATCCGCGGCTCGGTGTACGCCAGGAACGGCAGCACGTACGCCTCGGTGTCCCAGAAGTAGTGACCGTCGTACGCACCCCCGGTGAGACCCTTGGACGGGATGCTCGCGCCCTCCACCCGCCACGACGCCTGGCACAACTGGAAGACGTTCCAGCGGACGGCTTGTTGCACACGCACGGGCTCGCGGCGGTCGGCAACGACGACGTCGGCCCGGTCCCAGAATCGGTCGAGGTGTTCGCGCTGATGCTCGACGAGCGAGGAGTCGGGGTCCTCCAACGCTCGGTCGAGCGTGCGGTGGCAGCGCGCCGCGAGATCGCGGGGCGGCACACTGCGCGACGTCTGGTAGGTGATGTACTTCACGATGCGGATCGGCACCCCCGGCTGCGCTCCGGCCGACAGGACGGTCTCGGCAAGGTCGCCGGTCACCGAGGTGGTGAGGCGGTGAGGTGTGGCCGTGTCGACGACGTGGTGCACGCCGACGGCGTGGGTCATCAGGCTGTTCGTCACTTCGTATCCGAGCATCACGCGCCCCTCGTCGTCGTCGGCGAGGCGTGGCTGGAGGATCCGGTGCGCGAGCTGGCGACCCAGCCGCGGATCGCCGAGCACATCCGTCGCGCCTGCCTCAACGCCGAGGCGAGCGTCGGCGCGGTTGATGACGCGCGACACGATGGCGATCGGAGCCGGACAATCGGCGGCCACCTCGTAGGTGATGACGACGAGGTGCCGGTGCTCGAGCGAGACGAGGCGTGACGAGCGGACAGTGATGTGCTTGCCAGCAGCCGTCGACCACACAAGGTGGCGCTGAAGGATGCCGGTGCGCATGTCGAGCACGCGGGAGTACTCGCGCATCCGGGCCGTCGGCAGGAAGAGCGGCTCGTCGTCGACGAACAGCTCCAGCACCGTCGCGTCGGGGGCATTTATCATCGACTGTCCGACCCTCGCCAGCCCGTAGGCCTCCTCGGCGTGCACGATCGGCCACGTCTCGTGGAATCCGCTGATGAAGGTGCCAGGCGCCAGCGATGGGCGGCCTTCGTCGAGCGTGCCCCGCACACCGACATAGCCGTTGGCCAGCGCGAAGACGGTCTCGGCGCGGTCCGAGAACTGGGGTGTCCACCGCGCCTCGATGACGCGCCACTCGTCCGGCGGGAACAGGTGCTCGGGAGGCAGAACGATCTCGCGGTTGAGCATGAGGCACCGTACAGACGCCAGCCCGCCCGGCGCAGCAGTAGCCTCCGACGGCCGATGACCCCGCTCGCTCCTCCCGCCGACGGGATGCTCGCGGGGTACGACGCGCTCCTCTTCGATCTCGACGGGGTCATCACGAAGACTGCGGCGGTGCACGCGCAGGCGTGGAAGGCGCTCTTCGACGAGTTCCTCCTCAACTGGTCTGCGCAGCATGGGCAGGCCTTCCAACCCTTCGACATCGGGGCGGACTATGTCCGGTACGTCGACGGCAAGCGGCGCTACGACGGCGTCGCCAGCTTCTTGGAGTCCCGCGGTATTGCGCTGTCCCGCGGCGAGCCGACCGACGTCCCCGACGCGCCGACGGTGTGCGGCCTCGGCAACCGAAAGGACCGCTACTTCCTCGCCGCGCTCGAGGAACAGGGCGTTGCCGTCTTTGACGACGCCGTCGCGCTGCTCGACGCGGTGCGCCGTGCTGGCAAACGCGTCGCGGTGGTATCGGCCAGCGAGAACTGCGATCCCATCCTGCGCCGAGTGGGCCTCATCGACCGGTTCGACGCCCGCGTCACCGGCCGGGAGGCGTCGGAGTGGCACCTCGCTGGGAAGCCTGCGCCCGACACCTTCCTGAAGGCGGCCGAGCTGTTGGGTGTCCCGCCCGCCAAGGCGGTCGTGCTCGAGGACGCCATCTCCGGTGTGCAGGCAGGCAAGGCCGGCGGGTTCGGTCTCGTCGTCGGCGTCGATCGCGGCGGGGCTGGCCAGGCTCTCGCCGCCAACGGTGCCGACGTGGTACTTCGCGATCTCAACGAGCTGGTCGAAGGATGACGCAGTCGTCAGTGCTCCGGTAAGCACGCCTCCGGTCGGGAGCGTGTTGGCCCCCGCCCCCGCCGACGCCAGCCCGCGACACTGCGTCGCCCGCGCTACAACCGCGCCGACGAGTACGAATCACTTGAACAACATCCTCCCCTCCCAGCCGTTCGAAGCGCCGTATACGCCCGCTTGGGGGCGCGGAGTCTGCCCGCGGCGATCCGGCGTATCGAGCGAACACCCGACCCGCACTACCGACCACGCCGGCGCGCGCGGTCGTCGTCGACCCGGAGACGCCCGATCACGGACGCAACGCGCTCGCGTTGCCGTCGAGCGCGTCCGCGAACCGAAGCGGCCGCCACCGTCGTACCAGGGGTCAACAGTGCCGACACCATCGTCGGCCTGACGACAGTGCGAAGAGGAAGACATGAGCATCCACAGCATCCTTGGCTCGGGCCGGCGCAGCGTGGCCGTGGCCGCAGCGTTGACCGTCGGGCTGGCCACCGCCGGAGCCGCCGCGGCGGCCGAGTCGCCCCCCTCGGCGTCGGTCACCGGCGACACGCTTACCGTCATCGGTAGCTCCGAGGCCGACCACATCGCGCTGCGTCTTGCGGCAGGCGAGCCGAACACCCTCCAGGTCGACTTCGACGACGACGGCTCGAGCGATCAGAGCTTCGATCGCAGCACGTTCAGCAACATCGCGGTGATCCTGGGCCGCGGTGACGACCAGTTCCGCGTCGACCAAATCAACGGCACGTTCATAGACGAGGCATTGACGGTCGACGGCGGCAGTGGCGACGACACCATCGCGGGCGGCGATGGCAACGAGGCCCTCCTGGGTGGCATCGGCCGCGATTCCATCGACGGCAACCGCGGGAGCGACAGTGCCAGCCTCGGCGCCGGTGACGACAGCTTCACATGGGACCCGGGCGATGGCAGCGATGCCGTCGACGGCGGCGATGGCATCGACGCACTCGTCTTCAACGGGGCGAACCTCAGTGAGATCATGAGCCTGTCCGCCAGCGGCGATCACACCGTTTTCCTTCGCGACATCGGCACCATCCGGATGGACCTGGACTTCGTCGAGACCCTGGACCTCCATGCCCTCGGCGGCGCCGACGAGGTCACGATCAACGACACGACCGGCACGGGCTTCCGTCAGGCGAACCTCGACCTCGGCTCGCAGGGTGGCGGTGACGGTGCGGCCGACCTGGTGACGGTCAACGGCACCGCGGGCGACGAGAAGATCAAAGTCGACGCTCACGGCGCGGAGGTCGACGTCGATGGCTTTGCCGCAGAGACCAGCATCACCGGCAGCGAGACAACCGACCAGCTCCAGGTCAACGGCCAGGGCGGGAGCGACAGCCTCCGAGTGGACGACGGCGTGAGGGCACTGATCGGCGTCGCCGTCGATCTCACCTAGGTGCGCCGGCATCTTCGACAGCAATGCGGTGACGGAGGGGCCTCCCGAGCGGAGGCCCCTCCCGTTCGTCGACGAGCCGTCGACTCCGTCCCCGGCGGGACGAGCGGACCGAGAACCGATGTGGGCTACAGGACGTACTCAAGGTTGACCGCTTCAAGCGGGCGAGGGTGACCCAAGACCCGGAGACTGCGATGAAGCGCACCAACTTGCTGCAGTGCGGTGGGGGGGGACCGCTCGACGCGAAGCCCCCGGTGCACGCGCTCGATCCCGGGCAATGGCAACCGCGACGGCAGCTCGTGGCCGGACGGCGGACGCCCCGTGCGCCAATGTCGCCGCACGGGGCGCTCGCCGTAGCCTCGGCGGTCGTGGATCCCGCCGTGCTCGACGCCTTCCGGCGGCGCGAACCGAACGCGATCCGGGCGCTCTATCGCGCGTACGGACGTCTCGTCTACGCCGTGGCGCACCGGGTGCTCGGACAGCACGAGCTGGCAGAGGAAGCCGCGCAACACACCTTCGTGCGCGCGTGGCAGGCCGCTGACCGGATCGACATCGGGCGTGACCCTGCGCCGTGGCTGGCGACCATCGCCAAGAACGCTGCGCTCGACATCCATCGCCGCGAGGCTCGCAGGCCGGCAAGCCCGCTCACCGATATCGCCGGAGACCACTGGGCCGTCGTGAGCCCACCTCCCGACGTCGACACCCTCGACGCGGTGTGGCAGGTCCGGAGCGCGATCAGCGCCCTGCCGGCGGATGAGGCCATGGTCGTTCGCTTGCAGCACCTCGATGGCATGACGCACGCGGAGATCGCCGGCAAGCTGGGCCTCCCGGTGGGCACGGTGAAGTCGAGGTCGCACCGTGCCCACAGGAAGCTCGCCAGCGTGCTCGCCCACCTGCGGAGGGACTCCGATGACTGAGCGCCCGACCGACGAGGAGCGCCGGAAGTGGATCGTCGGCGACCGAGCCGACTCGCTCGATCCCGACGAGGCCGCCGACCTGACCCGTCTGACCGACCTGCTCGCCGACCCCTCGACCTGGGCCGAACCGAGCGCCGGGCTCGAGGCCAGGATCGTCGACGCGGTCGTGCAAGCGACGCCGGCCTCCGCGCCCGCGAGGCTGGCGACGACGCGCCAACGTCGCCGCGCGTCTTCCTGGCGATGGCGCATCGCCCAGTCCGCGGCCGCGGTCGTTGCCATCGTCTTCGCTGCGTTCCTGCTGACTGGGGGTCAGACGACCGCCGGCTTCGAAGCCCAGCTCGCGGCCACTGGCCTGGTGCCCGGGGCGACCGCCTCGGTCGACATCACGCACAATCAGGGCGGCTTTCGCATCGTGCTCGACGCCGACGGACTTCCACCATTGCCTTCCGGCGGGTACTACCAGGCCTGGTTGAAGAACGCAGCCGGCACGGTCGTTCCGATCGGGACGTTCAGCTCGAGCGACGACCGCATCACACTCTGGTCCGGGGTCTCGCCGAAGGACTTTCCGACGGTCACGGTGACGATCGAGGCAGCCGACAACGACCAGGCGTCGTCGGGTCGCGTCGTCCTCGCGGGCGACGCCCGGCCCAAGCCGTAGCGCCCACCCCCCGCACCAGCCTCGGCGGCCCGTGCGAGACAGGATGACCTGATGGCCACCGCGAGGACCCCGATCGCTGGCGACGCGGACGCTGACCGCCTTGTCGAGGAAGATCCGCTAGCCCCAGGCTTGACAAACAACGTCGGTACGGATGAGGCAAGTTTGCAACAAGCCGTGCTGCGCGAGGGAGCCGGGGGCTAGACGCGGCGGGAGGGATTCGGCGGCCCGGTGGGCCGTTGAGGGTCTGGTGAGAGTGCCGCCCGCCGGAGCTGCGGGATCGCCAGCAAGCGCGGGTGGGTCTCCGATACATCGCGGCGTCCAGCTGCACCGCATCCGATCTGGTGATCGAGAGCGGCTTGCTCACTGCGGATGCGAGGTGACTGGCGGATGGTCCGCGTTGAGTCGAGCCCGCGTCACGTCTCCCATCGAACGCGGATCCGGTCGCGGAGATCTGGTAAGGGAAACGACTGCGCCTCGAGCTCGACCGCCTCGCGGGCCGGCGGCGAGAGACGATGCCACGTCTGGATCCTGACGACCGCCCCAGCTCGTCGCCACGTTCCGGCCACCTCTCCCTCGACCACAACGGCTCCCGGCCAGACCCGCGGTGTCCAGAGTTCTCGGCGCCGGCCAGGATCGGTGACGAGCAGTTCCCGATCTGCTCCCTGGAGAAGGAAGTACGGGTCGCCGCTGGGGAGGAGCCGCGCAGGCGCTACATCTCCTCCGACGGAAGTGCGGAACGCCTCCTCGTCCACGGTCAGGATCCGTGCGTCGCCGACGGGCGAGCCGACCGGCGTCAGCGATCCCGCCAACGCGTCGAAGGTGGCCCGACCGCGCGCTGGCGCGATCCCGGCCCACTCGGCGAACGCCTCTGCTGTCGCCGGTCCGAAGACGTGGAGGTACCGGCGGGCGAGCTCGAGTCGAGCGTCGCCCGGATCGAGGGCCGGTGGCGGCACCGTCCAGATCGTCGGCTGTCGCGCGCCATCCCATCGCATCACCACTCGGCCGGTCGGCGCGGCATAGCGCAGCGCATTGGGGTGCTTCTTGCCGAGTCCGCGTGCCGCCTGGCCGCACTCCATTCGGCGGCCGTCGAGGAACGCTTCGAGCCGGTCCGCCAGCTGCTCCGCTTCACGGCGCGCGGGAGGATCGTCCGGCAGCCGCCCAAGGGTGAACACCGCTCGGTCGCGTTCGGCAACGACGTACGCGCTGAACCGTGGCCCCCACAACTGCACCAGACACGGGTCCTCCCAGCTGCCGGGCTCGGTCCCCTCGACACGAGCATGGATCGACAGAAGCGCGGCCCGCGGCATGCTGTCCTGCAACCCGGCCCATGCCGCGGCTCTCAGGGAGCTCGGACCCGGCGGGAGCCGCTCGTCCAGGCCGCAGGAGCGTCGTCGAAACGCTAGAACCTGTGCACGGCTGAACTGGAGCCGACGTTTCGCCACGTCACCGTTCGCTTCCTGGTCCAGGTGTCTGTCCGGATCGGAGCCTAAGGCTCACCGGGTGGGGCCGCCCCGGTCCGGCTCGTGCAGGCCTCGACTTCCTACTGGTGAGTTGACTCCACGATCGCGGCGGCCGTGAGAGCTGCTTGGCCTTGAGGGTGGCGGCAACGTCGATCTCGGTGAGGACGCCGAAACCTCGGCCAGCGAGCGCATCCCGCTCTGCTCGGCGGGCGAGAACCTCGCGCGACTCGCGGGAGGACAAGCGATCCAGCGTGCCAGACGCGTCGTCGATGTCGCCCTCGAGAACTGGCTCTACAGCGAGTCGTTCAGCCCGCCGTCGACGCCGACGACCTGCCCGGTCACATAGCTCGCCTCGTCGGATAGCAGGAACGCGACCACGTCGGCTGCATCCTGTACCGCGCCGAGGCGGCGCAGCGGGATGCGCGCCGCGCGCTGGGCGAGGAACTCCTTGTTCGCGTCCGCCCCGCTGCTCATTTCCGTGCCGGTCATGAACCCTGGCGCGATCGCGTTGGCCGGGATCCCGAACTCCGCGCAGCCGACGATATGGGAGTGCGCGACCCTGTTCGGATGCTGGTGATCGACGCCGCCAACGTGATCGGGTCTCGCCCAACCGGCTGGTGGCGCGATCGGCCAGGCGCGACACGGCTCTTCACGGAACGAGTGCGAGCGACGGTGACCGCGGGACGCCTCGACCCACCCGTGACCATCGTGCTCGAGGGCCAAGCCCGGGCCGGAGCCGATGAGGCGGACGTCGACGGCGTGGAGGTGGTGCATGCGCGCGGCGAGGGCGACGACACGATCGCCGCCATCGCCGAGGCCAATCGTGACGTGGTCGTGGTCACGGCCGACCGTGAACTGGCCGAACGGGTCCGAGCCGCCGACGGTGAGGTCGTCGGGCCGAGCTGGCTGCTTGACCGGCTCGTCGACTGATCCTGCAGACGCCGCGGCCGAGAGGGCGCCAGTCAGGAGTGGTGGTTCATGCGCCACGTCCGGTGTCGAACACGTGGGCGAGGAGTCCGAGAAGCGGTCGGGGCATGGCGAGTACATCGAGTGCGCTCGCGAGGAGCGGTGCGTAGCGGTACTTCCGCCCGGAGCGCACACCCATGAACCGGTGTAGATGCTCGTCTGTCGCGCGGTTTCGATGGAAGGGCATCTGCTGCAGCCTCCGTAGCGACACGAGCTCGCCCTCACGCTCGATGATCGCCTCGACATGTTGCGGACCGAGGGCGCGTATGAGCTCATCCTCAAGATCTCGGGTGCAGACGAAGAACCCGAGGGACTCCATCCGGTCGCGATCGACGCGATTGGCGAGTCCGGCGCGTTCGAGACTGCGAGCGAACAGCGCCTCCTCGCCAAGGTCGCACAGACCAGCGAGCCGAGCGTTGCGACCGCACGGCCCGAACATCTCAAGGAAGTGGCCGATGTTCGTGGCGCCGCCCATGGGCACGACCTCTATGCCCTCGGCGGGTAGGTCGCGTCCGCACCGGAGTGCAGCGGCTTCGATCGCGAGGCAGTCGCTGAGTCCTTCGACGAGCACGACAGTCGCAGCGTCGGTCGCCATCGCCCGCTGCTGGATCTCCGAGAGCACACGGCGCGACAGGTCACCGATCGGCTCCTTGCGCCGTCTGATCATGTCACGCCCCGCGTCGTCGTCGACTATTGCTCGTGAGGCTTGACCCAGCAGAGACAGAAAGGATGGCCAGCGGGGTCGGCATACACCTGGAAGCTGTCGGGCGAATCTTCGTCCTCTGCCTCCTTCAACATCGTCGCTCCGAGGGACATGACGAGGTCATGCGCCGCCGTTGGGTCGTCAACCCAGAGGTCGAGATGGATCTGCTGCGGCGAGCCGTCGGGCCAGTCGGGGCGTACATGGTTCGGTGCCAGCTGGACCCCGATCCGCGGTCGACCGTCGACCAGCACCATGTGCCAGTCGTCCTCGGCGTCGACCGTCCCGCCGAGAACGCCGGCCCAGAAGCCGCTCTCCGCGGCCAGGTCAGCAGCGTCGAACACGACGACCTGGGAGGTGATGTTCACGCCATCATCGTCGCAGCCGCGTCGGACCTACGCACGCCCCGTGGTCGACTGGCGACACTCGCTCGTCGACCGCGGCGGTGTACCCGTCGAAGGCCCGACAGTTGCTACCGCCGGGCTCGCTGGAAGGCTTCGCGCCGACCGACCACTAGCACGGCGGGCGGACCGCGGTTCACCGCCCTGCCCGCTCGGGAAGCGAGCGTTGCGCCATCGTGTGCCGCGACGACCTTGCTCCTGCGATCGGCCGCAACGAGGATCGTCCGGCGGGGCGGCGACCTGAAGGGAGGCGGCATGGCTGGCGAACAGGAGCTCAAGCTCGGCGACACCGGCGAGTGGGTGACGTACCTGCGGCAGTGCCTCGAGGCGACCGGTGCCGTCCTCATCGCTGGGGACAGCTACGACGACAACCTCGCGACGTCGGTGATGCTGTTCAAGACGGGCCAGGGCATGACGGACGCCGATGGGTCGATCGTCGACCAGGCGACCTGGGATGCTCTGCACGCCGCGGCAGGGGCCGGCGGCGCCGCCGCCGGCGGTGGCGAGGAGGAGCCGACCCACGAACCGGTCGACATGGACATCATCGCCGACTGCGCTTTCGACCACCACGACATCATCGTGTGGCCCGGCAGCCCGGCACGGCCGGTTGCGCCGGCGTCGCAGATCCTGTACCACGAGCTGCACGCCCCCGACGGGGACAAGATTGGGTCGGGCGAGGCGCACTTCCCGGACTACGGCGTGGTGATCGGGCCCGAGGCGTACGCCATCGTGCGGATCATGGAGCTGAGCCGCCACCCGGGTCGGGGGTACAAGCTGGTGCTCCAGGTGAACCCGTCGATTGGCGGCAAGCGGATCGAGCTGGCGCTCGACGTCGACGAGCACCGCAACTGGCAGAAGGCGTTCTGAGCGCCTGCAGCCTGCCGCTCGCACGCGGCGCTTGCCGAGAGGCCCGACCGTCGCTGCTTGCCCGTGTGTAGATGACCAGCGCTTCATGGGCCCAGAACCAAAGGTCGTCGCTTGGCCGCCAGACGGCCTCGTCCGGAGTATGGGATTGACTCCGTCGCTGATCGACGGCGTGGCTCGCTCGGCGGCACCGCGTGAAGTCCCCCGACACCGGGACTGCGCCGCTAGCGAGACGCCCGGCCCCTCCCACCGAGCGAGTGCGCACGTGGTTGCCTGAGCCGCCCAACAACGAGCTCGTGTATGTCAGCGAGTACCGCAGGGACGCCGGCCCGCTCACCTCACGACCAGGAACAGAACCCAGCGGCGACAACCGCCGCCATCACCGCGCCTCATCAAACCCTCGACGAAACGAACGGTTGCTAGCGTCTGCGGGGAGGATGGTGCGGGATGGACGCGGGTTCGTCGGCTGAGGCGAAGCGGATCTTCGATGCGAAACCGTGGCGGCTCGTAGGGCGAGACGACGAGTTGGCGTTGGCCCTGACGGCACTGAGGACAACCGGAAGTGTCGTTCTCACCGGCGAGCCGGGAGTCGTCAAGACGCGCCTGGCGCACGAGGTGCTCGACCGGGCGAAGCGGCGCGGCACCCGGGCGGAGTGGATCGCGGCAACGGAGGCGGCGGCGGCCATCCCGCTCGGCGCGGTCGCACGCCTGGTCCCCCCTCGCGCCGGTCGGGGCGGGCGCGATGCCACCCGGGCCGCCGTCATCGCCATGTTCTACCGGATGCTCCGCCGGCAGGGGGTCGCCCGGACGACCTTCGTCGCCTACCTCATTCCAGTGGCCGGCCTTCTCTTCGGAGCCACGGTGCTCGAGCGCAGTCGCCAGGCGGCGCTCCGGGTGGCGGCAGCCGTCTGCGCTCTGCCACTTCTCGTCGGCTGCGGTGGCGGTGGCGGTGCCAAGACCGCTGCCGAGGTGCCCAAGTGGGCGACACCGCCTAACCCGATGGAACTGGCGAGAAAGGCTGGCCTCACGCCGGAGCGCGCCGAGGGCCTCGAGTACCACGTCCATGCTCACCTGGACATCTTCCTCAACGGGAAGCGGATCGCCGTCCCCGGCGGGATCGGGATCGACATCACCGATCCGGCGGTCGTCGGCGACGACGCCTTGGGCTTCGGGCTCGAGCGCGAGTGCGACGAGGCCTGCATCTCGCCGCTACACACCCATCAACCCGACGGCGTGTTGCACACCGAGACGACGACGCCGCAGCCCAACACCCTCGGCCAGTTCTTCACCGAGTGGAACGTCCATCTCGACGGCGTGTGCGTCGGGGACTACTGCGACGATGTCACCATCTACGTCAACGGGCACCTCTATGACGGCGATCCCCGCGAGATCGAGCTCAGCGACGGGAAGGAAATCGCGATCGTGATCGGGTCCGCTCCGGACTCGATCCCGTCCGAGTTCCCTTAACTTGGTAGTCAGGCGTGTGGTTTGGAGACGGGGGCGACCGGAACTCCCTCCTCGGTGAAGCAGAAGGTCTCTGTCTGTAGGCCGTGTCCGCGTTGCTACCGGCCAAGGGCACCGGCGCCCGAGCGGCGATCGCCCGGCAGTGCCGCGGGACGGCAGCGCAGCGGGCGCCGAAGGGCGCTCGCGCCAAGAAGGCAGGACGCGACGGGTCCAAGCGGGGTCGGCCGGGGCCGAGTCGCCGCGAACCACTGCACACTCGTTAGCCCAGCGAGCAGTGGCGCCGCGGAGCCGCGCACGTGCCCGGCCCTGTCCCACCTCCGACACCGCGTTGAGCGGCAACGAGCGGTACGGAGCGGCATCGTCTCAGATCGCCGCTGGCCGCCATAGCGCACAGTTCAGCCCAGCTAGGTTCGCATATACCCCGGGGGAGTATAACATGCTCAGCATGTCCTCGTGACAGCGAACGGAGCAGAGGGACATGACCGTCACGGACACACACACCCACGGCGACCACGATGTCGACAGTCACGTCGGCCACGATCACGCCCACGGCGGAAACGCGCACACCCACCGCGGCGGTCACGACGGCGACCGACACCATGGCGGGCATGGCGACCACGTCTCCATGTTCCGGCGTCGGTTCTGGTGGAGCCTGCTCCTGACGATCCCGATCGTGGCGACCAGCCACATGATCATGGACTGGTTCGGCTACGACCTCGACTTCTACGGGATCGAGTGGGTCGGTCCGGTGCTCGGGACAGCCGTGTTCCTCTGGGGTGGCTGGCCGTTCCTCGCTGGCGGCGTCCAGGAGCTCACGGCCCGCCAGCCCGGCATGATGCTGCTGATCGCGATGGCGATCGCCGTCGCCTACGCGGCGTCGATGGCGACCAGCCTCGAATGGTTCGACCTCGAATTCTGGTGGGAGCTCGCCGCCCTCATCACGATCATGCTGCTCGGCCACTGGCAGGAGATGAGGGCGCTGGGACAGGCCAGCTCCGCGCTGCAAGCCCTGGCCGAGCTCCTGCCCGACGACGCGGAGCGCGTCCGCCCGGACGGCACGACCGAGACGATCACCCTCGACGGTCTAGGCGCGGGCGACGTTGTGCTCGTCCGCCCCGGAGGTCGAGTTCCCGCCGACGGCGAGATCGTCGACGGCGAGGCCGAGCTCGACGAGTCCATGGTCACTGGAGAGTCCCGCCCGGTTCCCAAGGTCGCTGGTGACCGCGTCGTGGCCGGGACCGTGTCCACGGATTCCTCGATTCGCGTGCGGGTCACCGCGGTCGGCGAGGACACCGCGCTGGCAGGTATCCAGCGGCTGGTCGCCGAGGCGCAGAGCTCCCACAGCCGCGCCCAGGCGCTCGCCGACCGGTTCGCCGCGCTCCTCTTCTACGCGGCGGCCGGGGCCGGGATCCTCACCTACATCGCCTGGCGCATCCTCGGCAACCCCGACGACGCCGTCGTCCGCACCGTCACCGTGCTGGTGATCGCCTGCCCCCACGCCCTCGGCCTCGCCATTCCGCTGGTGATCTCGCTGTCCAGTGCGCTGGCTGCACGCGCCGGGATCCTTGTCAAGGACCGGCTCGCCCTCGAACGCATGCGCACCATCGACGCCGTCCTGTTCGACAAGACCGGCACCCTCACCAAGGGCGAGCATGTCGTCACCGACGTCGCCGGCGTCCAGCTCACCGACGACGAGCTGGTTCGCATGGCCGCCGCCGTGGAGTCAGACAGCGAGCACCCCCTCGCCCGCGCCATCGTCACCGCCGCCCGGGAGCGCGGTGTTCTCGGTACGGCCACCGACTTCCGATCGCTCACCGGCCGCGGCGTGGAGGCGACCGTCGACGGCGATCGGTATGCCGTCGGCGGCCCTGCCCTGCTGCGCGAGCGGTCCCTCCGCGAACCCGACCAGCTGTCGGCCCGTACCCAGACCTGGCGTGACCGAGGCGCCGCCGTGCTCTACCTCTTGCGCGGTGACGCGATCGTCGGCGCGCTCGCCTTGGAGGACGCAATCCGACCCGAAGCGCGCCAGGCGGTCGCCGAGCTGAAGGCGATGGGCAAGCGGGTCATCATGATCACTGGCGACGCCCGCCAGGTAGCCGAGGCCGTCGGTTCCCAGCTCGGCGTCGACGAGGTCATGGCCGAAGTGCGCCCCGAGGACAAGGACGCCAAGGTCGCCGAACTCCAGGCGCGGGGCCTGTCCGTGGCCATGGTCGGCGACGGTGTGAACGACGCCCCCGCCCTGGCACGCGCCGACGTCGGCCTCGCCATCGGGGCCGGCACCGACGTCGCCATCGAGTCGGCAGACGTCGTGCTCGCCTCGAGTGACCCTCGCGCCGTCATCTCGGTCATCCGCCTGTCGGCCGCGACCTACCGCAAGATGGTCCAGAACCTCATCTGGGCCGCTGGCTACAACGTCTTCGCGATCCCCCTGGCCGCCGGCGTCTTCGCCTTTGCCGGTCTCACGCTTCCGCCCGCTGTCGGCGCCGTCCTGATGAGTGCTTCCACGATCGTCGTCGCACTCAACGCACAGCTGCTACGCCGGCTCGACCTCCGTCGCCCCGCCGCCTAGGAGCCGACATGCGACCACGACAAGTTCTCGCAGCCGGCGCCACTGCCATTGCGCTCATCACAGCGGCCTGCGGCGGCAGCGACACCACTACCGCCGGGGACGAGGAGGCGCGGCGAGTGGACGTCGACATGGTCGACATTGACTTCGCGCCCAACTCGATCGAAGTGGCCGCCGGTGAGACCGTGCGTTTCGTGTTCCACAACCGAGGTGAAGTCGTCCACGACGCGTTCCTCGGAGACGCTGACGCCCAAGCCGACCACGAAGCCGAAATCCGCGACGAGCACGGCGGTCACGGCTCCAGTGACGACGCGATCAAGGTGGACCCAGGACAGACCGGCGAGCTCACCCACACCTTCGACAGCGCCGACACGGTCGAGATCGGATGTCACGAACCAGGCCACTACGACGCCGGCATGAAGATCGTCATCGACGTCCTCTGACCCGCCTCTACCTCGGACACAACCAATGAGCTTCTCGATCACGTGCCCACGGTGCGGGCAAGACTTCCAAGGCGACGATCGCGACAGCGTCGCCATTGAGGCCGTAGAACACGCCCGTTCCGAGCACAAGCACACGCTCGACGTCGACGTCGTGCGCGCCCATCTCGAAGGCGTTCATCCACACGACTTCGAGGGCTGAGGACGTAACCCCTCTGCACGCTCCTCCGGCAACGGGTTGCCGGGTGTCGGAAGTGAGAGTTGACCTCGGACCACCCCTACCTCCGACACGGCGCAGAGCGGCAACGACCGGCACCCAGCGGCACCGAGCGGCAACCGCATGACCGCCGATACCCACCGCGACGGCCCGTGCTCGACGCGTTTGAGAGCAATCTGAGAGCAAATCCCGCCCTCGTCGGCCTGGCACATCCCCTCTGACCAGGGCTTTTGCTACGCAAATCGTGTCGGAGGGGGGACTGAACATTGCCGCCATCAGCGCCACGGAGCGGCAGCAAGCGGCATCCAGCGGCGTTGATCTGCACGTTCTTGGGGCGGCCGTTCCCCTCGATGCCGGTCGTTGCCGCCTGTCTCCGCGCCCTACTGCGACGGTTTGAGAGCAAATTTGAGAGCAAGGGTCGGCGCGTCGCGGGCCCGGCCGCCCACTCCCCCAGCGTCGACCGCGACCTGACTCGCGAAGCCAGAATGCCGGCTCGGTGTGCGTTCTCCGGCCGCGCTCCACCTTCGGGAGCGAACAATCTGTGCGCCCTGGATCCGGCCCTACGTGATCGTCGGGAAGATGCTTCGCTTGAGGAGCTCGGCCGCGGTCCGGTACTCGCCAACCAGGTTCAGGTGGACCTTGTCGAGCGCCATCGCATCGGTCAGCTCTCGCAGCCGATCCCATCGTGGTCGGCGTCGAGCCCGTATTCGTCAGGTCCGACGACCTCGACGGGACCCTCGACGTAGTAGGGGCCGTTCCCACTGCCACCGGCACAGTCCACGTCGACCACGCCGGCGGGAACACATGCGCCCCGGTAGCTCGGATGGCAGTTGGCCGCGGGCGGAGCGGTCGTGACCGTCGGCGGCGGGGGAGGCGGCGCCGTGGCGGGCGGGACCGTAGTCGGTGGGAGCGTTGTCGGGGGCGCATAGCACGCGGCCCAAAGCCCGCGGCCCGCGGTCTTGGCCCCGGCCTCAGCGGCCTGCAATCGGCTCGCCAGGTCAGCGTCCTCGGACGCGAACTCTTCGTACCACTCGGCCGCACCCTGAGTGACCAGCGTCTCGTTGACGCTCTGGCCGTCCACAATGACGTCGGCCAGCGTGCGGCCGTACTTGTCCTTCTCAGGGCCGTCCGTGGGGCGACGAAGCTCAACCGTCTTTCCGTCCGCGAGAGCCTTCAGCGCGGCGGTCGACTCGTCCCCGTAGCACTCCCCGCGCTCGGGGGCATCGACCTGAGCGAGACGAACAGTCCGCCCGTCGGACACGTCGAGGGTGTCGCCATCGGTGACATGGACGACAGTCAGCGAAGCGGCAGCCGTCGTGGTGGTCGCGACGCGCTCGGCCGTGGTGGTCGTGCTCTCCTGGGGGACAGTGGTCGTCTGCTCGGTCTCAGCCGCACGCTCGACTGCCGCGCCGTCCTTCGCTTCCTCTGACCCCTCATCGGCTGCCGCGCCTGCGACGAGGGCGACCCACATGAGCCCCACCGCGGCTACCGCGCTTCCGGTCGCCCATCGGGGCTTTCCGGTGGTGACCATCCACGCCAGCAGCACGAGCCACGGGGCCACGAGAAGAAGGAGGCCTCTCTTGATCAAGCCCCAGCCCGTGAACGCTTCCCAGATTCGCTGCAACACCTTGCCGCCCTAGTCGGCCGGAAGGCTCGGGAACTGAGTGGTGGCCACGGAGCTGGTTCAGCGAGCGCGCCCCGGTGCGTTCCGCTCAAGGCCCGCCGATCGCTACCGATCAGCGCCCACGATGCCGCCGACGGCGATGCCACAGCGACCTCACGTAACGCCGACCTGTCGCAGGTGCGGTACAGAGTTCCGGGTTACGCGGTTCTCCCGGGAACGCTGCTGCTGCTCCCAGGAGTGCCACGAGCTCGCGCAGTACGGCCTCACGCCCGCCCAGAGCAGGCGCGGTCGGGGAGGGTGTCGAGGCAGCGGCCGGGCTTCACGCGGCGAAGCAGGGCGCGCAGCTCGGAGTGACGGTGGGCGCGCTCATCGGGCTGCCTCCCGGGTGACAGCGAAGTGGCCTGGGTCTCGCACGAAGCGCCCCGGGATGACGGTGCCGGGCAGCGACGGCTGGATGGTGGTGTGCGCTGATGTCGGCGAGTGCTGTCCAGGCCGTTGACCCGCACCTTCGCCGAGCTCCCCGGTCCGGCGAGCGACCGGCGTGACGCACTGTGCCGGGCCGTTCGTGACCAACTCGTTGACGAGCGACGTCGGACCAGGCAACCAGCGGTCAGGTTGCCGCGAGCATCCACGCCTCGGTGACGCCCGCTCGGTCGCGCCAACGCACGGTCGCGAACACGTCGGGTCCCACTCCGCACAAGCTCTCGAGCTCGTAGTCGAGGTTCGCGTCGTCACCGAGTTGGACTCGCGCTCGTGGAACGAGATGGCCGTCTGTGAGGACGATGCCTCGCTCGTACGTCTTCAGCAGCACGGCATCGTCACGCAAGAAACACCCGTACAAGTCGAGCCGATCGTCGGGGAGTTCGACCGCGTCGGCAGTGAGCGCTCCAACCTGCCTGAGCGTCGGCCACTCGACGACGCGCGCCTCGCCTTCGTAGCTCGGGTGGGGTGTGAGCAGGAGGCGAGCGCCCGAGGGGCTGAACGCTGCCGCAACCGTGTTCTCGAACACCAGGGTCACCGCTATCCGATCATCGCTGCACCGCGCGACGAAGACGTGGCTGCCGTCCTGACCCTCACCGGCGTCGAGCAGGACCGAACCATCCCTGGGATGTGGCAGCGCGGTCACCCCCGCGTCGCAGACGTCGAGCACGGCCACATCCACGATCTCGGCGGACGAGGTGTCAACCAGGAACACTCGGTGGTCTGCTCGGGAGTCGTACGTCCGTCCCTGCCAGGTCGACCTCTCGACGATGGGTGCAGAGACCAGCACTCGGTCCGGGCCGACGAAGTCGGCGCTGTCCGCGTGGGTGATGTCGAGGTGGCGAACGCCCTCCCGGCCGAGCACCACCCGGTTCCCGGCCAGCGCCACGAACTGCGCGAGGTCATCCGTGGCGGCGAGCAGCTTCCACGACCTCGACCGCCGCACCGGCCGAGTCTGTTGGGGCTGTAACGAAGCGTCGAAGCGCGTGAGAGTCCCGTGGGCGAGCCTGAAGCGCGGCGCCACCTGAAGCGAGAGCGGCGCGAGTTCTCGACCTGGATCCATTCCAGGCCGTTCGCCCAGGCAACGCGCCACGACGCGGTCCACCTCGAGATTCTGCCGCCACAGCGTTCATCGTTGAGGAGGGATCGGCCGGTCTTGCACCCAGAGTGTCGTTCGCCAGCGGGATGGGACCGCCGGTTCGCCAAGATGATGGGACCACCTCGCGGGTGTCAGCGTCGTCGGCGTGGTGACCGCGGACCGGTCGGCGGTTCACCATCACGCCGATGGCCTCGGCGATCACTGCCACGGCGACTTCTGGCCCGGGAACGTGCTGCCGTCGGCCGACGAAGATCGGCTGCTCGTGCTCGACTGGGAGAACGCCGGCCCGTTGACCGCCGATGCCGAGCTTGCCGGCGCGCTGGTCGACTGGACCTCGAGAACCTCGTGTACGACTTCGAGGGCAACGACCCCGTCTTCGCCGACGTCACGTTCCCCTTCTTTGCGCCCGACCGCCTGCGGACCGGCCTCCGGGCCATCGACGGACACGCGCTCCCGCGAACGCATCGATCGACAGCGAAAGACGAGCGCCTATCGGCGCTTCTTGCGCACCCTCCAGGCGCATTCTGGTCAGCCGCTACGGATCATCAGAACGCCGAATCGGGCGCGGTCAGAGCCGCGCCGATCGTGTCTACGCACAACCTACGAACAACTCTACGTGTCCTTGCTGATTAGCGCGGCCGCCAACAGGAGGCCCGCCGCCGGCCAGGCGAGGAGGACCAGCAAGGAGAGGATGGGAGAGAGCAGGTCAGCTTGGGGATGCAGCGACACCAGTTGGTAGGACGCCATGAGCGTGGTGAACTTGCCGATCCTGGTGCCCCACGGGGCGGGCAAGGACAGCAGGACGAGCGGCAGGTAGATCAGTGTTGGGAGGGCGACGACAGCTCCGGCGGTGTGCCGGATGATCGCGCCGAGCGCGACGCCGAGCAGGGCGACTGCGCAGAGGCAGACCCCTGCCGCGATGACCGCCCTCAGTGCGCCCGGGTGTCCGAGTGAGACGCCGCGGTGGTGTCGCGAGAGGATGGCCTCGCTGAGGAAGAAGGCGGCGAAGGAGAGCGTCTCCGCCAAGACGAGCGTGGTCGCACCCACGACGGCCGCCTTCGCGGAGAGCACCGACCGCCGCCGTGGCACGGCTGTGAAGGTCGTGCGGATCTGGCCCGTGCTGAACTCCGATGTGAAGGTGAGGACGCCAAGGACACCCGCGGCGAGGACGGGATACTCGAGCCAGGCGAAGTAGATCGACGCGACCGGGTCGAGGGGTTGCTTGCCATCGCCGGCGGCGGCGGCGGCCATGATCAGACTCCCGCTGATGGCGGTGATCGCGGCGATGAGCAGGGTCCAGACCGTGGAACGGACCGACCGCAGCTTGGTCCATTCCGACGTGAGTACGTCGTGTGCCCGGCTCGAGATCGACGGGGCGGTCGCGCCGGGTGCATCGGTCGCCGTCATCGGCCTGCCTCGTCCGCTTGGTCGCCGGCGTTCCCGGCGCGGTATTCGACGCTCGTCCTGGTGAGGTCCAGGTATGCCTCCTCCAGTGAGGCGTACCGCGGGGTCAGCTCGTGGATGGGGATCTGGTGGGCGGCTGCAGCCTCGGCGATGACGGGCGCGTCCATGCCCGTGACCGAGAGCGTGTCGTCGCCGTCGGCGACGACACCGGCTCCGGCGCGAAGGAGCTCTTGCCTGAGTTCGGCGGCTTGCGGCGAGCGCACGAACACGTCCTTGTGCGCGTTGGCCTCGACAAAGGCCTCCGTTGCCGTGTCGGCGAGCAGTCGGCCGCGGCCGATGATGATGAGATGGTCCGCGGTGAGCGCCATCTCGCTCATGAGATGGCTCGAGACGAACACAGTGCGGCCCTCTGCAGCCAAGGACTTGAAGAGCTGGCGAACCCAGCGGATCCCCTCGGGGTCCAGGCCGTTGACCGGCTCGTCGAAGAGCAGCATGGGAGGATCGCCGAGCAGCGCGGTGGCGATGCCAAGGCGCTGCTTCATTCCAAGGGAGAACTCCTGGACACGGCGGTGCGCTACCGACGCGACACCGGTGAGCTCGAGGACCTCCTCAACCCGGGTTCGTCCGATGCCGTTGCTCTGCGCGATGGAGAGGACGTGGACGCGCGCACTTCTCCCCGGGTGCGCGGCGCCGGCGTCGAGCAGGGTGCCGACGGCGTGGAGGGGTCGGACGATGTCCTGGTAGCGCCGGCCCCGCACCCTCGCGGCGCCCGAGCTCGGAGCCTGCAAGCCGAGGATCACCCGCATCGTGGTCGTCTTGCCGGCCCCATTCGGGCCCAGGAAGCCGGTGACATGGCCGGGTCGCACCGTGAAGGTCAGATCGTCGACCGCCGTGGTCGACCCAAAGCGTTTGGTAAGGCGCTCGACCTCTATCGAGCCGGCACCAGGTGACGGGACCGATCGCGCGGGCCGCCGTGAGATCACGGCGTGACGGTCGCAGCGGGGCAGCGAGTGGGCATCAGCGATCGGAGGCTTCAGCTGCTCGACGCGCCCGCGCCCGGCGGCCAGGTAGACGATCCCGCCGAGCGGGATCGTCATGCAGATGATCAGCGCCCAGACCCACTTCGGGAGATAGCGCACCTCGGGGATCCGGACCAGGTCGAAGAGGCAGAACGCGGCGAAGCCCACGGCCACGACCAGGATCAGGGGCGCCGCTACAGCCATACCCGCATCACGAAGACTCGGGATGACAACGCCGCCTACCGACTCTGTTCCAACTCGTGGTCCACGGCACGGCGGATCCGGCTCGACACTGAGCGATCATCATCACCTGCTCGGCGACGCACCTCGGCCAGCGTCTCGGGTGGGAAGCGCAGGATCGCGACTGCCATGGCTGAAGGCTCCTTTGGGGTTCGAGCGCGCTATGCCGCGCCGTGCTCGGACGATGCGTATGCCGGCACCGCGCACACCATCCCGTCGGCGAAGCCGGCGGGGCCGATGCCGAGCGCGACGTTGAACCGTCCGCGCAGGTTCTCCAGCGCAATGTGGTGTGTGAGTTCGACGAGCTGCACCTCGTCGAGGTGCTTGCGGAGTTCCTCGACGAGCGCGTCGGGCACCTCCGCTGGTGTGCGTGTCATGGCGGTGGCGTAGTCCAGGACCAGCTTCTCGACGTCGGTGAACTGCTCGCTGTCCCGGTAGTGCGCCAGCGCGAGGAGCTGTTCGTCGGTGAGCCCGGAGTGCCGCGCGATCTGGCTCGCCAGATCAATGCACCACTCGCAGTGGATAAGGGTGCTCGCCCGCAGTTCGGCGAGGACCTGAAGCCGCCAGTCGAGGCGATGAAGCTTCGCGGTGGCCTGCTCGAGCTTGCCGTAGGCGCGGAGAACGCCCGGGAGGTGCGCGTAAAGCTCGAGTGGCTCGAGTACTTCGACCGGTCGTCGGCCGGTGATCTTCGCGAAGGCGCGGCGGGTGAATCACGACATCAGCCTCACTCCGAAGCTGCGTCGTGACGGTCCTGCGATTCGGGCCATCCGCTCACTCCTTCCCGGTCCGCCGACTCCGACGGCGGCGGGGCGCGTTCCCCGCCCGGTTGTCGGTGCCATCTAGGTGACGTTGGAGTATCGGCGCCAGCAGCGCCACGACCTCGTCTGCGGGAAGCGATGCCAGGGGTTCGACGCCGATCACATAGCGGGTCATGACCAGGCCGATGATCTGCGTTGCGATGAGGTTGACCGCCACCGCCGGGTCCTCGACCGGGAGGGCTTCGCTCGCCGGTCGCCAGATGGCGTCGACCAACAGGTCGCGGACCATCCGAGCCGCCTCCCGCTCGGACGCGGCGGCGCGGACGAGCCCGATGAGCCGGCTGCCGGTATCTGGGTGTTCGAGCAGCCCGACGATCAAGCGCGCCAGACGCTCGCCCCGATCGGCGGCGTCGCCTTCGAGCACGGTTGCGATGGAACCACTGCGATCGAAGGGCAGCGTGGTGGCGGCGACAAACAGCGCCTGCTTGGAGCCGAAGAAGTAGCCGACCAGCTTCTGGTCGACGCCCGCCTCGGCGGCGACCGACCGCATCGTCGTCCGGTCGTAGCCCAGCTGCGAGAACTGCCGTCGGGCCGCCGCCAGTACCGCATCGCGCGTCCCGCTGTCACCCGGGCGCCGGCCACCTCGCCTCGGTCCAGGCGCAGCCCGGGTCGGCGAGGACATTGCATCGATTGAGGAATTCATCTTGTGAGGAACTATGACACGCCTGGCCGCCGGTCGAAAGGGTCCAAGGTCCCGCATGCCCACGTCGCGAGCTCGCGCCCCCAGGATTTGCGAGAGGGCGCTGGCGGGACAGCCGGCCCGACTCCGTCACATCCGTCGCCCGCGGGGGGTGGTCCTGCGGGGTCGAGCCGCTTGAGGCATCTACCCGATCGGGTTGGCGCGCTCGCTCCGGAATGCGATCACGCGGCGACTGTGACTCGCATACGAGCGGCCGACGCAGAGCCACCGATCACGTCCGCGACTTCCGCAGTGGTCGCCCGTTCTGTGACCGACAGGTAGATGACGACGCGGTCAGTTGCTGAAACAGCTCGCTCCACAAATTCTTGTCGGCGATCTCGACGATAGGCGGCTCAGGGAATGGAGCTCGATGCCTGCGACGGGGTTCGCACGGTGGTTGTGATCGGAACGCCGTTCCGAATGGCGAGCGTGACGGGAGTTCGCTCGGCGATGGCGGCCAGCCGGTCGCGTTGCTCGGCGGGCAGCTCGGCAGGCAGCGTGATGGTGCGAGCGATCGAGCCCTTCCCATTGTCGTCGACGTCATATCGGACATCGACTCCGATCGCGTCGGCAATCCAGCGTTTCCGATCGGCAAACATCCGCAGTGTCATCGCCGTGCAGGCCGCGAGTCCGCTCAGCAGCAGCCCGAACGGCGAGGGGCCCGCGTCGGCACCGCCGCCGGGCAGCGGTTCGTCGGCGACGAGCTCATGAGGGCCGGCGAGGAGCTCGACGCGATAGGGCGGCGACGACGTGCCGGTCGAGCCGATGGCGCGGGCAACGTGGCGGGTCGTCGTCACTGCGCACCGCCATTCGGCACACGGCGAGCGAGATCGTCGATCGCCAGCGCCCAGGACGGCGCACCGATCTCGGCGGGACCGATGGCGGCTGCGGGGAACCCATCGATCTCGACACCGTCGGCGAACTGGGCGCGCTGCTTGACCACCGCGCCCGCCCGGACGAGGCAACCGGCGCCAATGCTGCTGCCGTCGCAGACGATCGCGCCGGGTTCGACGACGGAACGCGCGCCGATGTGGCACCCGTGGATCATGGCGCCCGGTCCGACGATCGCGCCGTCATCGATGACGAGCTCGTTGTCCGGCAGCAGATGCAGCACGGTGTTCTCGAGGATCTGTACGTCGTCGCCGATCCGGACGGGGCCGTGCGAATCGCCGATGATCTTGACACCGGCGCCGATGATGGTGCGTTCGCCCACGACGACGTCGCCGGTGATCTCTGCGCTGTCGAACACGACCGCGGAGTCGGCGATGGTGGGGACGATCCCTCGGTACGCGTAGAGCTGGCCCATCGAGCCACCTCCCTCTGTGGGTTCGATGATCGTGGCAGTGAACGGAGGAAGTGAGAGATCCCCGTCACGGAGGCCGCGCAGCCGCTCGAGATCCGCATCGGTCACCGAACGGATGACGTGCGCCGGCCGCCCGACGGCGACGACGTCGCTGGGCAACGTCAGGCCGGCAGGGACGAGCGTGCCCTCGCCGAGGAACACGCGGTCACCGACAAGCGCGCCGGGCATGAGGATCGAGGCGTTGCCGATCTCACACAGGTCGCCCACGGACGCGCCGATGACGAGGCATCGGTGCCCGAACGTGGTGCGCCGCCCCACTCTCACCGGCGTGTTCGAGGTGCCGACCACGACGGAGTTCTCCAGCACCGCCGAGCCGGTGTCGATGGCAACGCTGTTGGCGGCCGATCGGATGACGGCTCCCTGGGCGATCATGACGCGCTCGCCGAGGCGGAAGCGGCCGAGGAGCACCGCTGAGCCGGCGATACGTGACTCGTTCGCGTCGCGGTCGTAGACGGCGGTGGCCGGGCCCTTGCTCATGGATGTGCGAACGACGGCGCGTCAGGGACGTCGAACGCTACATCGTCGAGGTAGCACCACCACCACTCCTCGCCCGGCTCGTAGGACGGGATGATCGGGTGGTGTTCGGCGTGGACGTGAGCCGTCGCGTGGCGGTTCGGCGAGTTGTCGCAACCGCCGACATGGCCGCACGACATGCACAGGCGCAGGTGCACCCACTGGCCGCCTGTGCGCAGGCAGTCCTCGCACCCGTCGCTGCTCGGACGTACGTCTGCGACCTGGTCGAGGTGCGTGCATTCAGGGCTCACGCGAAGTTCCTCGGTGCGAGTTGGTCGGCGGGGATGACACCCAGCCGGCCGGCTTGGTACTCAGCGATCGTGTCGATGATCTCCTTGCGGGCGTTCATGACGAACGGCCCGTAGTGCGCGATCGGTGCGCGGATGGGAAGCCCGCCGAGGAGCAGGACATCGATTGGCTCGCGTCGTCTTGTCCGGGACGATCGACATCATCCTCGGCGACAACGAGGACAACGACGAGCGGCAGATCGCGCAGCATGGAGCCGGGCGGTTCCTCCGACGAAACCTACGACTTCTTCGATCACCATCCCGTTGTCGTTCGTGTCGATGGCCATGGTGTCGTTCTTCCTTGATGATTCAGCAGGGCGCGCCCCTCGTGGGCCGGTCGGCGCGGTACGGCCCCGACGCGCTTCGCGCGCGCCGGGGCCGGGTTCGGGGGCTCACACCTCGGAGAGCTCGTCGGCCTCCATGCGGGCCAGGGCAGCGTCGAGTACCGCGTACTCGGCTTCTTCGACGGCGGCGTACGCGTAGTCGATCGCGAACGATGCGTCGGCGTCGGCCTGGTCAGCCATTCGGCGAGCGACCTTGAGGTCGTGGGCGGCCTTCTTGTCGTCGACGTTCTTGCGAATCGCGGTGACGTGTTCGTTCCACGACTTGCCGACGCCGCTCCACCAGTCCGAGACCTTGCCGTCGACCGCTTCCGCGCTCTTCCGCAGCGTCTCAGCTTCCGCTTGTGCCGACGCGCGTGCGCTGTCGACGCTCCGCGCGAGATCGGCCTTGGCCTGTGTCGTCGCGGCCGCGGCCCGGTCCTCGAGTTGCTTCGCTCGGGCCGCGAGCCTCGTCAGTTGATCAGAGAGAGCCATGCTGTCTTCCCTTCGGGTTGGGTTGGGTGCAACCTCGATGGTGACTACCGCGCTCCTCTGGTGTCTTCGGTCCCGGATGCCAACATTGCCGTTCACCTCTCGTCCTCCGACCACAACGACATGCGGGCCCTCACATGTCGTAGCCGCCGTTGACGCCCCACACCTGACCGGTGATGTAGCCGGACGTGTCGGCGGCGAGGAAGCGCACCACTCGAGCCACCTCCTCCGGTCGGCCCATCCGTTGCAACGGGATCGCGGCGCACAGCTTGCCGAGGACCTTGTCGGGGATTCCCGCGGTCATGTCGGTCTCGATGAGGCCGGGCGTGACCGCGTTGACCGTGAGGCCGACGTGGCCGTCGAGCTGTCCGCTGCGGGCCAGCGCCAGCGCCGCCTCGCGCGCCAGCGACTTGGTCAGGCCGAGGAGCCCTGACTTGGACGCGGCGTAGTTCGCCTGGCCGATGTTGCCGGTCTCGGCGACGACGGACGAGATGTTGATGATGCGCCCCGAGCCTCGCTCGACCATGTTGGCGAGCGCCGGCTTGGTCATGTAGAAGGCGCCCGAGAGGTTGATCCGCAGCACGTGGTGCCAGTCGTCGACCGACATGGCGGCCAGCGGGCGGTCGACGGTGACGCCGGCGTTGTTGACGAGGATGTCCAGGCGTCCGTGGCGCTCGATCACCTCGTCGACCACTCGCTGGCAGTCGTCGGGGTTGCCGACGCTGCCGGCGTGGACGGTGGCCCCGGTGGTGTCAGGGTCGAGGGTGGCGCGGAAGGCTTGGGCGCGCTCGTGATCCGACGAGTAGCCGGCCGCCACGACGGCGCCGTGGCGGGCGAGGGTACGGGCGATGGCGGCGCCGATGCCGCGGGTCCCGCCGGTGATCAGGGCGACCCGGCCCCGGACGGTGTCCTCGTCATCGTCCTGCCACACCGGCTGGGTCGGGGTGGTGGTGTTCATCGAAGGGCTTCCTCTCGTGGGGGACAGGTCCCATTGCACGAGCGGCGCCCGCCCGCCGTCTTCGTGCCCGGCGAACGGACTTCCGCGCGCCGGTTGTGGCGCCGGCCCAGCCGGCACCGGATCGGGGCACGCCGATTTGTGCGCCGCGGACGACGAGGCCGGTCACGTTCGGGCGCGGCGGACATGGGCCCCACGGGCCGCCGTTCTTACCGTCCATCTCGCACCCCTCACGCCAAGGAGCGAGCCATGGGCTTCGTCAACGGAGACCTCCCGCCGGTGGAGATCGAGACCTTCGCCGAGCGGCCCTACTTCGAGCGCATCCGCGTGCTCGCCGCCCACTGGGGCGAGTACGGGTTCGGGACGCCGAAGATGGTCCACGCCATCTACATCGCGAAGCTGATCGTCTTCTACGCGCTCGGCGGTGTCATCGTGGCCACCGCGACGTCAGGGCTGGGCGCCTTCTGGCATGTCTCCGAGTGGTGGAACGAGCCGATCGTCTACCAGAAGCTCATCCTGTGGACCGTGCTCCTCGAGACGATCGGCCTCGCCGGTTCATGGGGCCCGATGGCCGGCCACTTCAAGCCGATGACCGGTGGCATCCGATACTGGGCCAGGCCCGACACGATCCGGCTGCCACCGTGGCCGGCCAAGGTGCCGTTCACCGCCGGTGATCGCCGCGCCGCCTTCGACGTGCTCCTGTACGTGGCGATCCTGGCCAGCCTTGTCACCGCCATCGGGCTCCGCAGCGTCTCGAGCGCGCAGCTCGACCGGCTCATCCCGGGCAACGCTGGCTTGGTGGACCCGCCGGTGTTGTTGGTCGTCGTCGGCCTTCTGGTCGTGATGGGCCTGCGGGACAAGATCGTGTTCCTCGCCGCCCGCAGCGAGCAGTACCTGCCGGCCCTCATGTTCTCGGCCATCCTCGGTTACGTCGACATGATCATCGCTCTCAAGCTGCTCATCGTCGTGGTGTGGGTCGGCGCCGGGTTCTCGAAGTTCGGCAAGCACTTCTCACGTGTGGTGCCCCCGATGATGTCGAACACGCCGTGGGCGCCCAAAGCGTTGAAGCGGCGCAACTATCGGGACTTCCCGAACGACATGCGCCCCTCGCACGTGGCCGGCTCGCTCGCCCATGTCGGGGGGACGACCGTAGAGATCCTGTTGCCGTTGATCCTCCTGTTCTCGACCAACCGCACCATCACCCTGCTGGCGGTGATCGGCATGGTCATCTTCCACCTGTTCATCATCTCGACGTTCCCGCTGGCGGTGCCGCTGGAGTGGAACGCCCTGTTCGCCTTCGCCACCGTGTTTCTCTTTTGGGGCCACCCGGCCTGGGAGGGCTACGCAGTGACCGACTTCTCGTCGCCGCTGGTGCTGGCAGTGATCGTCGCCGCGCTGTTGTTCTTCCCGGTGCTCGGCAACCTCCGCCCCGACCTGGTCTCGTTCCTGCCGTCGCTGCGGCAGTACGCCGGCAACTGGGCGTCGGCCACGTGGGCGTTCGCCCCGGGCGCGGAGGCCAAGCTCGACCGCATCGTGCGAGGCGCCGGCAACACGGTCGACCAGCTGGCCGCGACCTACCCTCGCCCGGTGGCCGAGGTGCTGCTGAACCTGCCGATCGCCTGGCGCGCGATGCACAGCCAGGGCCCGGCGCTCAACTCGATGCTGCTCAAGCACCTCGGTCCCGACATGGATCGCTACACGATGCGGGAGGCCGAGTTCGGCTGCAACACGGTGGTCGGGTTCAACTTCGGCGACGGCCACTTCCACGACGAGGACCTCATCACCGCCATCCAGAAGCGCTGCGGCTTCGAGCCCGGCGAGTTCATCGTGGCCTGGGTCGAGTCCCAGCCGATCCACAAGGACTGCCAGGAGTACAAGGTGATCGACGCCGCGATCGGTGTCGTCGAGCGGGGCACCTACAAGGTGGCCGACGCCGTCGCCCAACAGCCGTGGCTGCCCGACGGCCCCATCCCGCTCACCGAGACATGGGTCCGCTCGGCTGTGAGCCCGAACCCCCTGGTCGGCGCCGTGTCCCAGCCAGCAGGTTCACGATGACCCGTGCAGTCGTGGTCGGGGCAGGCCCGAACGGGCTCGCCGCCGCCGTTCGCCTGGCCCAGCACGGCGTCGACGTCGATGTGCTCGAAGCTGCCGACGAGATCGGCGGCGGCACCCGCACCAGCGAGCTCACCGTCCCCGGCGTCCTCCACGACCACTGCTCGGCCTTTCACCCCATGGGCGTCGGCTCGCCGTACCTGACGACGCTCGGCCTCGAGCGCTACGGCCTGCGGTGGCGGTGGCCGGAGATCGACTGCGCCCACCCGCTCGACAGCGGCGAGGCCGGGCTGCTGTTCCGGTCCATCGACACCACCGCCGCCGGCTTGGGCGTCGACGGGAACCGTTGGCGCCGCCTCTTCGCGCACACCGCCGACGGCTTCGACGAGCTGGCCGACGACCTCATGCGGCCCATCCTCCACCTGCCCCGCCACCCGCTGCGCCTGGCCAGGTTCGGCCCACCGGCCCTGCTCCCCGCGTCGCTCACCGCCCGCCGCCTGCGCACACCTACGGGCCGGGCCCTCTTCGGCGGGGTGGCCGCCCACGCGTTCCACCTGCTCCACCGGCCGACGTCGTCGGCCATCGGACGGACGATCATTGCCTCGGGCCACCGCTTCGGCTGGCCGGTGGCCGAGGGCGGGTCGCGTTCGATGACCGACGCGCTGGCCGCCGTGCTGGCCGACCACGGCGGCAAGATCCACACCGGCGTGTCGGTGCGGGACCACGCCGACATCCCCACCGCCGACGTCGTCCTGCTCGACCTGACCCCGCGCGCCATCGCCTCGATCTACGGCGACCGGCTCCCCCGGCGGGTGGCGCGGGCGTACCGCAAGTACCGCCACGGTCCGGGGGCGTTCAAGGTCGACCTCGCCATCGAGGGCCCGGTCCCGTGGATCAACCCGGACTGCGGGCGAGCCGGCACCGTCCACCTCGGCGGCACCTTCGAGGAGATCGCAGGCACCGAGCAGGCCATCGCAGCAGGGCAGATGCCGGAGCGTCCGTTCGTCCTCGTCGGCCAGCAGTACCTCGCCGACCCGACCCGGTCGGCAGGGAACGTCAACCCGCTGTGGGCCTACGCCCACGTCCCCCACGGCTACACCGGCGACGCCACCGAGGCGATCCTCGACCAGATCGAGCGCTTCGCCCCCGGGCTACGGGACCGGATCGTGGCCCGGGCGGTCACGTCGACCACGCGGCTACCCGCGTACAACCCGAACTATGTGGGCGGCGACATCCTCACCGGCGCCAACACCGAGCGCCAACTGGTGCTGCGACCCCGGGTCGCCATCGACCCCTACAGCACCGGCGTGCCCGGGACCTACATCTGCTCGGCGGCCAGCCCGCCCGGTGCCGGCGCTCACGGCATGTGCGGCTTCCACGCCGCCGGCTCAGCCCTGCGCCACCTGCGACTGGCCCGCTGACACCGACTTGTCACCGGAGCACGAACCGCGCTCCGAAGTTCGGCCCCGCCGCCCATCGGCCCGGTGCCCCGCGGTTTCGTACGGTCCTCCCATGGCAACGAAGACCACCGCCCTCCTCGACGCCGACGACCCGCCCGTCCTCGGCGCCAACCCGCTCGTCGGCCTGAGCCGGGGCCAGATCGGCGCCGCCCTCGCCCGCCTGGCCCAGCGCCTCGCGGTCGAACCCGGTGTCGCGCTGAGCCAAGCGCTGGGCGCCGCCGGCCACCTGGTCGAGGTGGCGATCGGCCGGAGCGAGGTGGCGCCGCCCAAGGGCGACAAGCGCTTCGCCCACCCGGCCTGGACCGAGAACCCGCTGTACCACCGGCTGATGCAGGCCTACCTGGTCGAGGCCAAGGCGGCGATGGCGGTGGTCGACGAGGTCGACCTCGACGCCAAGAGCCGGGCGCGGGCCGGCTTCGCCCTGTCGCTGATCACCGAGGCGGCCGCGCCCACCAACACGCTGCTCGGCAACCCCAGCGCGCTGGCCAAAGCCGTCGAGACGCGGGGTCGCAGCCTCATCGCCGGCGCGCGCCACCTGGCGCGCGACCTTCGGCGCAACGGCGGCATGCCGTCGACGGTGGACAGCCGCCCGTTCACGGTCGGCGGCAACATCGCCGTCACGCCCGGCCAAGTCGTGCACCGCAGCGAGGTGTTCGAGCTCATCCAGTACACGCCGGCCCGCGGCGGCGTCTACACCCGCCCGCTGGTCGCCATCCCACCGCAGATCAACAAGTACTACATCTCCGACATCGCCCCCGGCCGCAGCCTGATCGAGCACCTCGTGAGCGCGGGCATCCCGTACTTCGCGGTCAGCTGGCGGAACCCGACGGCGGCCCAGCGGGACTGGAACCTCGACACCTACGTGGCCGCCTGCCTGGAGGCGGTCGAGGTCGCGTGCGAGGTGGCTGGCACGGATGACGCCAACGTCGTGGGCATGTGCGCCGGCGGCATCACGATGGCCTGCCTGCTCGGCCACCTCGCCGCCACCGGCAGCGACATCGTCCACTCGGCCACGTTCATGGTCGCCGGGCTCGACACCAAGCAGGAGTCGCAGATCGGTGCGCTCGCATCGAAGGCCGCCGTGGAGGCGGCCCGCTCCCGTTCGCATCGGGCGGGCTACCTCGACGGCAAGGACCTGGCGCGCGTGTTCGCTTGGTTGCGGCCCAACGACCTCGTGTGGAACTACTGGGTGAACAACTACCTGCTCGGCCAGAACCCGCCGGCGTTCGACATCCTCGCCTGGAACGCCGACACCACTCGGCTGCCGGCCGGGCTGCACTCGGACTTCCTCGACCTGTCGCTCTCCAACGGGCTGGCCGAGGGCGCCCTCACCGTGCTGGGCACGCCCGTCGAGTTGGGCAAGGTGACCGTCGACGCGTACGTGGTCGCCGGGTCGACCGACCACATCATCCCGTGGCAGACCGCGTACCGCACCACCCAGATGCTGGGCGGCGAGTCGGAGTTCGTGCTCAGCTCGAGCGGCCACATCCAGGCCATCGTCAACCCGCCCGGCAACCCCAAGGCGTCATACCGCACCGCCACCGGAACGCCCCCGGACGACGTCGACGCGTGGTTGGCGGCGTCCGACCAGCACACCGGCAGCTGGTGGGAGCACTGGACGGCATGGCTGGCAGCCCGGTCCGGCGACCAGCGCCCGGCCCCCGGGGAGCTGGGCAGCGCCGCCCACCCGCCGCTGGAGCCGGCCCCCGGCCGCTACGTCCACCTGCAGTGACGGCCGGCCGGAGGAGCCCCCGCCTCCTCACCTACGCTCGGATCGACGGGCACCTCGTGCGGGTCTCGGTCCGCGGCGAAGGAAGTCCGCTGCTGCTGATCATGGGCCTCGGGGGGAACATCGAGATGTGGGACCCGCTCGAGCGGGCCCTCAACGCGAGAGGTGTGCAGACCATCGCGTACGACGCGTCCGGCAACGGCGACTCACCGCCCCGCCTCGTTCCCCAACGGATGCCGGGACTGGCACGGCAAGCGGCTCGCGTCCTCGACGCGCTCGGCCACCCGAGCGCCGACGTGCTCGGGGTGTCGTTCGGCGGTGCCGTCGCCCAGCAGTTCGCGGTCGACAACCCGCACCGCGTCCGCCGTCTGGTGTTGGCCTCGACCATGTGCGGCTTGGGCGGCGTGCCCGGCAACCCCGTGGCGCTGTCGCTCCTGGCCACTCCGCTGCGCTACTACTCGCCCGCCTTCCTGCGGCACACCGCCCACCTGCTGTACGGGCCTTCGGCCACCGACGACGAGCACCTGCTGCAGGCGCAGATCAACGCCCGCCGAGCCCGGCCACCCAGCCTGTGGGGTTACATCGGGCAGCTGACGGCCACAGCGGGCTGGACGAGCCTCCCGTGGCTGCACCGCATCCGCAAGCCAGTGCTGGTGCTCTCCGGAGGAGCCGACCCGATCGTGCCGCCCATCAACGCCCGCATCCTCGCGTGGCGCCTGCCCGACGCCGAACTCGATGTTGTGCCGGGCGCCGGACACCTGCTGCTGATGGAGCACGCCGAGCCGGTCGCCGCCCGCATCGCGGGCTTCCTCGACGCCGCCGATTGAATAGCGAGGCCGTCCATGCGCGGGTACGGATCGTCAGCGGGTGGTGGCGGGGTGTTGCTTGTCCGCGACGCACAACCGGTCCGCCGATCCTCGTTCCCGCGGACCGATGCCAGCCGCAGGCCTCGGCCATACCGTCACCCCATGACCGCCACGCTCGCCGAGAGCGCCCATCTGGCCTCGCTGCCCGACCAGCGGGCCGCCGCCGACCCGCTCGGTCCCTCCCTCGACGACGACCGCCTCGCCCTAACCAACGCCGACCTCGCGGGGCGCGTACGGGCCGCGGCTACCACCTTCGCCGCCCACGGCGTCGGGCCGGGTGACGTGGTCGCCACCGTGCTGGCCAACCGGGTCGAACTGGTCGTGGCCATGTTCGCGGCGTGGCGCCTCGGCGCGGCACTCGTGCCGATCAACCCGGCCCTCACGGTCGAGGAGGCCCAGTTCCAAGTCGACGACTCGCACGCTCGAGTCGTGGTGGCCGAGGCGGCCGAGACCGCCATCCAGGGCGTGCCGGTCATCGCCGCCGATGCCCTACCGGCCGCGGGCCCCGCGACCGGCGCACCGGCCGCCGATCCGGCCGCCCTGGCCCTGCTCATCTACACCAGCGGCACGACCGGCCAGCCGAAGGGCGTGATGCTCGACCACGCCAACCTCACCGCCATGGTGGCGATGATCACCGCCGCCCTCGAGCTGACTTCGGCCGACCACAGCCTGCTGATCCTTCCGCTCTTCCACGTCAACGGCATCCTCGTCAGCGTGCTGTCGCCGCTGGCGGCCGGCGGCAGCGCAACGGTCACCGGGCGCTTCTCGCCCACCACCTTCTTCGACACCCTCGAGGCCGTCGGTCCCACCTACTTCTCCGCGGTGCCCGCCATCTACGCCATGCTCAACAGCCTGCCCGAGGACATCCGCCCGGACACGTCGTCGGTCCGCCTCGCCGTGTGCGGCGCCGCGCCGATGCCGGCCGAGGCCATCGCCCGGTTCGAGGCCCGGTACGGCATCACGATCGTCGAGGGCTACGGGCTCTCGGAAGGGTGCTGCGCCTCGACCATCAACCCGCTGCACGGCCCTCGCAAGCCGGGCACCGTCGGCCTCCCGCTGCCCGGCCAGCAGGTGATGCTGACGGGCCGGGACGGCGAACCCACGACCGAGGGTCGGGGCGAGGTGATCGTGCGGGGCCCGAACGTGATGCGTGGATACCTCGGCAAGCCGGAGGAGACGGCCACCGCCCTCGCCGGCAGCTGGCTCCACACGGGCGATGTCGGCTGCTTCGACGAGGACGGGTACCTGCAGATCGTCGACCGCGTGAAGGACATGATCATCAGGGGCGGCGAGAACATCTACCCGAAGGAGATCGAGAACGTCCTCTACGGCGACCCCGATGTCGTGGAGGCCGCCGTCGTCGGCCGTCCCCACGATGTGCTGGGCGAGGAGCCGGTGGCCTTCGTCGCACTCCGGCCCGGCGCCGAGACAACACCGGACGCGCTGACCGAAAGATGCGCCGCGCACCTGGCTCGGTACAAGGTGCCACGGACAGTGGCCGTACTCCCGACGCTGCCGAAGAACCCCGTCGGCAAGATCGACAAGCCCGCCCTGCGGCTCACACTCAAAAGCTGATCGGGCCCTCCGGACCTACCATCGCGAGGTGGATCGGGACGACCCCCGAGTCCGGGCGCTGGTGTCCTCGGTCGCGGGCGCGGTCGCCGCCCGGCTCGACGCGGTGACCGGCGACGTCCGCGCGGTCATCGAGGAGGCCATCCCCGGCCTCCGGGCCAGCGAGTTCGCAGCCTTGCTGCGGGCCAGCAGCGCCGAGAACGTCGACGTCGCCCTGCGCACCATGGCGGACGGCGCGCCCCCGGACCAGACCGCCGCCCCGGCCGCCGCCGTCGAGTACGCCCGCCGGCTAGCCCAGCAGGACGTCCCGGCGACGCTGCTCATCCGGTCGTACCGGGTCGGCCAGACCGAGTTCCTCCACCACTGCATCGACGAGCTCCTGGGCCAGACAGACGGCGACCACCTCGAGGGCCTCGGCACCCAGGAGATCGTCGCCACCACTTCGGCGTACGTCGACCATGTCGTCGAGCAGGTGCTCACGAGCTACGCCGAATCCCGCGACGCATGGCTGCGGGACCGCAGCGCCGTGCTCGCCATGCGAATCCGCGAGCTCCTGCGGGGCGACCGGATCGACGTGGCGGCCACCGAGCGGGCCCTCGACTACCGCTTCGACCGACAGCACCAGGCGCTGGTGTTGTGGGTCGACGAGCCGGAGGACGACACCCACGCCCACATCCGCCGCGTCGTCGCCGACGCGGCTGCCGCCCTCGACCCCAAGGCCACCCCATTGGTCGTGCCGTGCGACGAGGCGACGGCATGGGCGTGGCTGCCGACGGGGACCAGCGTCGCCGCGGGCGGCGAACTGGCAGTGGCGGCCAAGGCCGAGCCGGCGGTGGCCGTGGCCGTCGGTGAACGGGCCGCCGGCATCGACGGGTTCCGCCGCAGCCACCACCAAGCCACCAGCGCCCGGGCGGTGGCCCTCGCTGCCGGTCCCGCGCGCGCACCGATCACACCGTTCGTCGACGTGGCTCCTATCGCCATGCTGTGCGCCGACCTCGACTCGGCGAAGGCATGGATCCACGAGACACTGGGCGACCTGGCGGCCGACTCGACCCGCAACGAGGGCTTGCGGGACACGGCGCGGGTCTTCTTGCAGACCGGTGGCAGCTACACCGCCACCGCCGAGGCGCTCTTCCTCCACCGCAACACCGCCCAGTACCGGGTCCGCAAGGCCGAGGAGGTGCGAGGCCGGCCGCTGCGCGAAGGGCGCCTCGATGTGGAGCTGGCCCTGCTCGCCTGCCATTGGATGAAGGACGCGGTACTCCAGCCCGCCTGAGCGCCTCGCTTGTGGCGCCAGCACGAGCGGGGCGGCCGGGGTTGACCTCCGGGCACGATGACGGTGGGGCGGCACCGGCGCACGCTCCAATGATGAGCGACTTCGCCCCGCCGATCGACGACATCCGCTTCGTGCTCGACGAGATCGTCGACCTTCCCGGGCTGGCCAAGCTGTCCCGCTTCGGCCACGCCGAGCCGGATCTGGTTCAGGCGTTGGTCGAAGAGGCCGGCCGCTTCGCGGCCGAGGTGGTCGCCCCGCTCAACGCGGTCGGTGACCGCGTCCACAGCCGTCGCAACCCGGACGGCACGGTCACGACGCCGCCGGGGTTCGCCGCCGCCTACCGCCAGTACGTCGACGCCGGCTGGGGCTCGGTGCCCTTCCCCGCCGAGTACGGCGGCGGCGATCTCCCCGGCCTGGTCGCCACCGCCATCGCCGAGCTGGTGGCGTCGTCGAGCCTGTCGTTCTCGCTCTGCCCTGGCCTGACCCAGGGCGCCATCCACCTGCTGCTGGCCCACGGCGATCCAGACCTGCAGGCGACCTATCTCCCCAAGCTGATCAGCGGGGAGTGGACCGGCACCATGAACCTGACCGAGCCCGACGCCGGGTCCGACGTCGGCGCCGTGCGCACCAAGGCGGTACCAGCCGGCAACCGGACCTGGCGGATCACCGGTCAGAAGATCTTCATCACCTACGGCGACCACGACATGGCCGCCAACATCGTCCACCTCGTGCTCGCTCGTGCTCCCGGCGCCCCGGCCGGCACCCGCGGCATCTCCTGCTTCGTCGTGCCCAAGCGGCTCGTCGGGCCGGACGGATCGCCGGGCGAACCCAACGCGGTCAAGTGCGTCTCGCTCGAGCAGAAGCTCGGCATCCACGCCAGCCCGACCTGCGTGCTCGACTTCGACGGGGCCGTCGGCTACCTCGTGGGCGAGGAGCACCAAGGCATGCGCGCGATGTTCACGATGATGAACAACGCCCGGCTGCTTGTCGGCGTCCAAGGCCTCGCCGTCGCCTCGCGGGCCTACCGCCAAGCCGCCGAGTACGCACGCCAACGGCGGCAGGGCAAGGCGGTCGGGGCCACCGAGCCGTCGCCGATCGTCGAGCACCCCGACGTCCGCCGCATGCTGCTCACCCAGAAGGCCTCGATCGAGGCGCTGCGGGCCCTCGCGTACACGGTGGCCGAGGCGATCGACATCTCCGAGGAGGACCCCGACCCCGACCGGCGGGCCGCCCAACGCGAGCGCGTCGACCTGCTCATCCCCGTGGTCAAGGGATGGGGCACCGACATGGGAGTCGAGGTCGCGTCGCTCGCCCTCCAGGTCCACGGCGGCGCCGGCTACATCGAGGAGACCGGCGCCGCCCAACACCTGCGCGACGCCCGCATCACCCCCATCTACGAGGGCACCAACGGGATCCAGGCCATCGATCTCGTCCTGCGCAAGCTCCCCATCCGAGGCGGCGGCGCCGTCGACGACCTGCTCGCCGACATCCAGGCGACAGCCAACGCGGCCGAGCGCGAGCACCCATCGCTGGCGAGCATCGGCGACACCCTGACCGCGGCCGTCGCCGACCTCCGGACCGCCACCGCCCACCTGACCGCCGCCAGCACCACCGACGCCCTCGCCGGCGCGACGCCCTTCCTCCGGATGGCCGGCCTGGTCGCCGGCGGCTGGATGATGTCTCGCCAGGCGGTCGCCGCCCGCCGCCGGCTCGACGCCGGCGACGGCGATCCCGCCTTCCTCGCCGCCAAGGTCGTCACCGCCCGCTTCTACTGTGAGCAGATGCTGCCGGCCGCCCGCGGTCACTTGGCCGCGGTGCTCGCCCCGGCCGACGACCTGCTGGCCGTCGCCGCCGACGTGCTCTGAACGGAGTCCGGCGTCCGGGCCGATCCACGAGGCCAAGCCAGGATCTGGCTTGCGTTGCGCCAGCCGAGTCGCATGACCCGGCAGAAATAGGGTTCTCCGGATGCCGATCGGGTCGACTGACCGCGCGGACGGCTGCTCGGTCGGGACGATGAGGTACGACTTCTGACTTCGCTCCTCGGCGAAGTCGAAGGCGCGGGC